>ERZ724516.1032-NODE-1032-length-16536-cov-3.979188_pt1 | contig 16536 bp, 14 predicted proteins | sample MGYA00376049_ERZ724516 | MGnify/ENA primary metagenome ERZ724516 (study PRJEB28724, sample SAMN07190886) | activated sludge metagenome | isolation source: activated sludge of sewage treatment plant in Hong Hong | place: USA: Christiansburg, Virginia | collected... | reverse complement strand
CTGAACTGACCGAGTCCGATGGGCGGAATGGTGAAGCGGGGGCGGTCCCCGAGTGAGGGATCGAGGATCTCCTCACCGACGGCCAAGGCAGTCCGGCGCTGGCCGACGTTGTGCAACGACAGCGAGATCCGGGCCGTTTCGTCGACTCCCATCCGCGCCGGCGTGGGCACTCTGGCCACCTCGAGAACCGGTGCGCCCGTCCGGGCCAGGGTGCGGCAGACGAGCAGGAGCGCCAGCACCAGGATGCCGATCCGAGTCAAGTCCCGTTGACCGAGAGCCAGGCCGGCGACGAGCAGCACCACCCCCGAGGCCAGGAAGGCGGATCCCCGCTGGGTGAGCAGGCCCGATCGACGGGCCACTGTCAGCGGGGTTGCGCGGGGACGCGCGTGCGGTCGAGGAGATCGGACAGAACGTCAGCCGCGGAGCGGCGAGAGAGTTGCGACTCCCCAGAGAGGATCACCCGGTGGGCCAGGACGGGGATCGCGATGGCCTTGATGTCGTCCGGCAGGACGTGGTCGCGGCCCCTCAGAGCGGCATGTGCGCGCCCCGCCCGCAGGAGGTGGAGCGTGGCTCGCGGCGAGATCCCCAGACGGAGGGCGGAGGTCGACCGAGTCGCTGCGGCGAGGTCGACGATGTACTGGCGCACCGCCGGCGACGCGTGCACGCGGCGGACCGCGTGGACCATCGCCTCGACCCCGGCGGCATCCACGACCGGTTTGAGGTCGGCGAGCGGGTCACCGGCTCCGTGGCTGTCCAGGAGTGCGAGTTCGGCGCGTGCGTTGGGATAGCCCATTGAGATGCGCGCCATGAAACGGTCGCGTTGCGCCTCGGGCAGAGGGTAGGTCCCCTCCATCTCGATCGGGTTCTGGGTGGCCATCACCATGAATGGGCGTGGGAGCGCATAGGTGGTCCCGTCGACGGTCACCTGCGCCTCCTCCATCGACTCCAGCAGCGCGGACTGGGTCTTGGGGGAGGCGCGATTGATCTCGTCACCGACGACGACATTGGCGAAGATTGCGCCCGGCCGGAACTCGAAACTGCGCAGGTCCTGGTTCCAGACGCTCACTCCGGTGATGTCGCTGGGGAGCAGGTCGGGGGTGAACTGAACCCGCCGGACGGTGGCATCGACAGAACGGGCCAAGGTCTTGGCGAGCATCGTCTTGCCGACACCGGGCACGTCCTCGACCAAGAGGTGGCCCTCGGCGAGCAACGCGACCAGCGCCGTCCTGATGACGTCGTCCTTGCCCTCGATGACCGTGGCCATGGCCCGGGCCAGGTCCGTGGTGACCTGGAGCACGCGATCCAAGGCCACCCCGAGCGCGTCAGGGGTGGCGGCTTCGCCGTCGGGGGGTGCCGACCTGCTCGTTGCGGCCTCGGTCTGCCAGTCACCCACGCGCTCACCCTCCCCGGTGGCCATGACGGCCCTGTCGGGGCGTCTCGTCTCAGACATCGATCTTGCCTCACGGCTGGTCGGAAAGGGAGGGAGGAGGCGAAGCCATTCGACGCGAATTTTGCCCCACTTTCCACCACCCCCTCTGACCTGCAGAAATACTGGATCAGAGCGAAGAATACTGGTCTCGAGCAGCGCAAATTTGAAGCAGGTGGAGTAAAGTGGGGGAAACGGGCGGCGAGAGGTCGTGAAGGGTCGATGTCAGGGGAGGTGAGGGTCGGTGTTCCTCGGGACGCACACGCCGCGGTTGGACGACAAGGGACGGCTCTTCCTCCCCGCCAAGTTCCGCGACCAGTTGGAGCGCGGCCTGGTCGTCACCCGAGGCCAGGAGCGCTGCCTGTTCGTCTTCCCGATCGCCGAGTTCGAGCAGGTCACGACGGCCATGCGCGAGGCCCCCACCACCAATCGCAATGTCCGCGACTTCATGCGGGTCTTTCTCTCCGGTGCCTCGGACGAGGTCCCCGACAAGCAGGGGCGGGTGACGATTCCCGCTCACTTGCGGCAGTACGCCGGACTCACCAAGGACTGCACGGTCATCGGGCAGGGCAGCCGTATCGAGGTCTGGGACACCGACGCCTGGACGACCTGGCTCGCCGAGCACGAGCAGGCCTACTCCGACACCTCCGAGGAGGTCGTGCCAGGACTGATCTGACGCCGCCCGCCCAGCCTGCCCGCTCGACCCCCACAACCCCCACAACCCCCACAACCCCCACGACCCCGTTCCTCGGCCTCCAGCCGGACGATCCCGACGCGACTTCCCCCGCGCCGGGCCCGACCGGATGGGGACCCGGGCACAGGGACGCACCGCCACCCAGACCCAGCCCGTCGAAGGAACACGCGATGAACGCCACCCGCGGACCGGCCGCCCAGCGCCACGTTCCGGTTCTGCGCGACCGCATCGTGGAGTTGCTCGCTCCGGCCGCGGCGCGTCCGGGGGCTGTCCTCGTCGATGCGACGCTCGGCATGGGCGGCCACAGCGAGGCCCTGCTCACGGCCTGCCCGAACGCGCGGGTGGTCGGCATCGACCGGGACACCGAGGCGCTGGCCCTCGCCGGTGAGCGTCTGGCCGTATTCGGTGACCGCTTCACCACGGTCCACGCCGTCTATGACGACATTGCCCACCTGCTCGTCGACCTCGATGTCCCGCAGGTCGACGGCATCCTTTTCGACCTGGGGGTCTCGAGTCTGCAACTCGACGAGGCCGACCGCGGCTTCGCCTACGCCCAGGACGCCCCCCTCGACATGCGCATGGACCAGCAGTCGGGGCTCACCGCGGCGGAGGTCGTCAACACGTATGCCGCGGCCGACCTCGCGCGCATCCTGCGCGACTACGGCGAGGAGCGGTTCGCCGGACGCATCGCCTCGGCCATCGTCCGGGAGCGGGAGGAGGAGCCGTTCACCACGTCTGGGCGTCTGGTCGACCTGCTTCGGGATGCCGTTCCGGCAGCCTCGCAACGCACCGGTGGGCACCCCGCCAAGCGGACCTTCCAAGCGCTGCGCATCGAGGTCAACGGCGAACTCGCGGTCTGGGAGCGCGCCCTTCCTGCCGCGATCGAGGCCCTCGGGGTCGGCGGCCGGATCGCGGTCCTGTCCTACCACTCGCTCGAGGACCGCATCACCAAGCGAGCGCTCGTGGCGGGGGCCACCTCTCGCACCCCCAAGGGGATGCCGGTCGAGTTGCCCGAGCACGCGGCATACCTGCGGCTACTGACCCGAGGCGCCGAGGAGGCCGACGCCGCCGAAGTCGCCGAGAACCCCCGATCTGCCTCGGTCCGGCTGCGGGCCGCCGAACGAATCACCACGACGAAGGGATCGACGCGATGAGCCAAATGGCGACGGCACGCGCTCTGCCGCGCTCGGGTGCCACCAGGGCGCCACGGCCGCTGAGGCTCATCGCGCCGGCGCCTCCGGGCCACGCCGGGCTGGTCGCGACCTGCCTGGTGCTGCTCACCGCGGGGTTCGTGGCGGTGTTGCTCCTCAACACGTCCATGGCCACCGGGGCGTTCACCGTCAGCCGGCTGCAGGACCGGGCCGACGAGCTCTCGGACACCCGCACGGCCCTGCAGCACGCGGTCGACGCCCAGAGCGCTCCTGCCGAACTGGCCAAGCGGGCGCTCGACCTCGGGATGGTCCCGTCGACGAGTGCGGCCTTCCTGCGGATCAGCGATGGCCAGGTCCTCGGCGTGGCGGAACCCGCCGCAGCGGACACCGGTTTTACGGTGGTGGCTCAGGCCGGATCGGCCCGAGCAGCAGCACCAGCATCACCGGCAACACCCGCAGCACCGGCGGAGCAGGCGACCGCCGCGGCCCCGGCCGCACCGCCCGTCCCGGAGTCGGGGACGACCGTGACCACCATCGTCACGGTGACCCGGACCACCGTGACGATGGTGCGTGGCGATGTCGTGGAGAGCACGGTCACCAGCGTCGACAGTGCGACGGGAGCCACGACCAGCACCACCTCCCGCACGCCCATCCCCGCGACACCGACCGCACCCGAATCGACACCCGCGCAGCCTGCGCCACCCGCCCCGACCAACTGATCGACCTCGACGGAGCCAGACCGTGACCCCACCCAGGACGCCCCCGGGCGCTGGCCGTGGTGGTTCGGCGACCCCACGCAGTCGACAAGGTGGGCGACCAGCCAGGTCCACGGGCCGCAGCACTGAGAGTCGCGCCGCTCGCCCGGTGCCGCGCTCACGGACTCCCGAGAGCCCGCGACCGGCCGCGCCTGGGCGGGCGGCGACGCCGAGGCGGCCAGTGGCCGCCAAGACCACCGCCAAGGGTCGTCCGTCTCCTCGTGCTCACGCGACCGGTGGGGGTGGTCCGCGCCGACCGAAGGGGCCCACCTCGAGGTGGTCGCAGCGGCCCGGGCGACCTCAGCGCCTGGTGCCCCCACACCGTCGGATGCGGACGCTGCTCGTCGCTGTGGCCTTCGTGTTGTCGATCTTCGCCGCTCAACTGGTCCGGATCCAGGGCTTTGACGCCTCGGCGGTGGCCGCCGAGGCCCGCAAGCAGCGCACGGCCACCGTCGCCATCCCCGCCCTTCGGGGGCAGATCCTGTCCTCCGACGGGGTCGTTCTGGCGGCCAGTCAGGAGCGGATCACCGTGGTGGCCGACCTGACTGCCATCTGCACCTATCAGACCAAGAAGAACAAATGCGACGACGCCAGTTCGGGGCAGGCGGTGGGCAAGGCAGCGGCTGCCCTGGCCCCGCTCCTGGGCCAGGACGAGGCCAAGCTTCGCGAGAACCTCACCGGCACGGCCCGCTATCGGATCCTCGAGCGGCAGGCAACGCCACTCACCTGGCGCAAGATCGCCGACCTGCGCATCCCCGGGATCTACAAGGACCAGACACCTGGCGCTGACGTGTCCGTGCCCCAGCGGACCTATCCGACCGGACCGGCAGCCGCCTCGCTCGTCGGGTTCGTCACCAACGACGGCAAGGCGGGGGGTGGTGTCGAGCAGTTGATGGACTCCACGCTGCAGGGCACCGTCGGCCAGGTCGAGTACGAAACCTCGGCCACCGGCGAAGTCATCCCGGCGGCCGGCCAGACCCGCAAGGAGGCCGTCAACGGCACCGATGTGCGACTGACGATCAACTCCGGGCTGCAGTGGTATGCCCAGAACGCTCTCGCCCAGAAGATGGAGCAGACCAACGCCCTGTCCGGCACGGTCGTGGCGATGAACGCCAAGACCGGTGACCTGCTGGCTGTCGCGTCCTACCCGACCTACGACCCCAATGACATCGGCCGCGCCAAGGGCAGCCTGACGAACAAGGCCTTCGGCGAGGTCTTCGAACCCGGCTCGACGGCCAAGCTCATGACGATTGCCGCGGCCATGCAGGACGGCACTGTCACTCCCGACACCCCGGTCATCGTCCCCCCGACCCTCCCTCGCTACGACCAGGTCTTCAACGACTCCCACGCGCACCCGACCGAGTATCGAACTGTTACAGGCGTTCTCGCCGAGTCCAGCAACATCGGAACGGTTCTGGTCAGTGAGACCCTGACCCCGAAGCGCCTCGAGGAGTACTTCCGGAAGTTCGGACTGGGCACCAAGACCGGCACCGGTTTCCCGGGGGAGTCCGCCGGTCTGCTGACCAAGTCAGAGGACTGGAGTGGCACTCAACGGGCCACGGTGGCCTTCGGTCAGGGACTTTCCGTCACGGCCATCCAGGCCGCTGGTGTCTTCCAGACGATCGCCAACAACGGGGTTCGCGTCGAGCCACGGCTCATCGAGTCGACCACGGACAAGGACGGCACCGTCAAGCAGACTCCGGCGTCGAAGGGCAGCCGGGTCGTCGACGAGAAGGTCGCCAAGCAGGTCAGCGAGATGCTCGAAGGAGTCGTCAGCCCCAACGGCACCGCCCCCCAGGCACAGATCGCGGGCTACCGGGTCGCCGGCAAGACCGGCACGGCTGACCGCTACGACCCCACGGTCGGCGGCTACAGCGGCAAGACCGCGAGTTTCATCGGCTACGCCCCCGCGGATGACCCCCAGATCGTCGTCGCGGTGATCCTTCAGCGGCCCACCAACGGCTACTTCGGCGGGTCGACGGCGGGCCCGGTGTTCCATGACGTGATGACGTATGCGCTCCAGGAACTCAAGATCCCACCGACCGGCACGGCCGCGCCACAACTCGTCCTGGACGTCGAGCCCTCAGCGGCCGAGGCCGACCCGACCACGCTGCGCAACAAGCCCAAGGGTTCGGGCGGGTAGGGTCCGAGACCGTGACCGCCTTGCGACCCATCCCTGCCGGGTCGACCTCGATCGCTGTGCTCGCGAACGCCCTCAGTGTCGACCCACCGGCCGGCCCCGACACTGTCGTGTCCGGGGTGACGCTCGACTCGCGTTCGGTGCAGTCCGGTGACCTGTATGCCGCGCTGCCGGGCGCCACGACACACGGCGCCCGCTTCGCGTCGGGGGCCCGGGATGCCGGTGCGACAGCGATTCTGACCGACCCGGTCGGCGCGCAGCTCGTGGCCGAGCAGGGGGTGGTCCTGCCCGTGTTGGTCCACCCGGAGCCGCGCGCGGTGCTCGGACACCTCAGTGCCCTTGTCTACGGCACCGACCGCCTCAAGATGCCGCTGATCGGGATCACGGGGACGAACGGCAAGACGACCACGGCATACCTCATCCACTCGGCTCTGGTGGCCCTGGGTCGGCAGGTCGGCCTCATCGGCACGGTCGAGACCCGTATCGGGGATGAGCGGGTGCGCAGCGTGCGCACCACCCCCGAGGCGCCCGACCTGCACGCGCTGCTCGCCACGATGGCACAACGTGGGATGGACGCCTGCGTGATGGAGGTGTCGTCCCACGCCCTGTCACAGCACCGGGTGGACGGAGTGATCTACGACCTGGCGCTCTTCACCAACCTCTCCCAGGATCACCTCGACTTCCACCATGACATGGAGGACTACTTCGCGGCGAAGGCCTCGCTCTTCACGCCTGCACGATCGCAGTCCGGCTTGGTCTGCGTCGACGACGACTGGGGCCTGCGACTGGCCGGGCAGAGCGAGATCCCGATCGACACCCTGACCACGCAACCCGGGGGACTGGCCGACTGGACCGTGACCATCGACCCCCACGACCCCCACCGATTCGTGCTGCGCGGGCGCGGTGACGAACTGCACCTGGTGTCCGCGCTGCCGGGCGCCTTCAACGTCACGAACACCGCCATGGCCGCCGCCGCTCTCCTCCTCCTGGGAGTGGACAGCGCGGCGGCTCAACGCGCAGTCCTGGCGGACCCGCACGTGCCGGGACGCATGGAGCGGGTGGTGCTCGACGACGGTCGGGACGACCTGCCGGCGGTTGTCGTGGACTACGCGCACACACCGGACGCGATCCGGGCCGCCCTGGAGGCCCTTCGACCGGTGACCGCGGGAACCCTGGTGTGCGTGACCGGCGCCGGTGGTGACCGGGACCGCGACAAGCGCGCAGCGATGGGACGGGCAGCTGCCCTCGCCGACGTCGTCATAGTCACCGACGACAACCCGCGCTCGGAGGACCCGGGCTCGATCAGGGAGGCCGTCCTGCGCGGTGCGCGCGCCGAGACCGGCGGCGTGACTGTTCTCGAGGTGGGTGATCGACGGGAAGCGATTGCCCGGGCCGTGGCCATCGCGGCCGGCGTCGAGCCAGGGGGCGATGCGCCCGGGGCCACGGCGCTGGTCGCGATCATGGGCAAGGGCCACGAAACCGGCCAGGAGATCGGCGGGGAGGTCCACCCCTTCGACGACCGGGCCGAAGCCCTCAGTGCGCTCGAGGCCGCCGCCACGCAACTGGGGGAGGCGTCGGCGTGATCCCCGTGACCTTGGCCCAGATCGCTGCGCTGACCGGTGGAGTGGTCGTCGGGACCGATGACCCCGACGCTGTCCTGGTCACCGGTGACGTCGTCACCGATTCCAGGGCGGCCCAGGCGGGCGCGCTGTATGTCGCCCGCATCGGCGAGCATGCTGACGGTCATGCCTTCATCCCGTCGGCGCTCGCCAACGGGGCCGTCGCCGCGCTCGTGTCTCGCGTCGCTCCGGATGAGGTGCCACAGGTCGTCGTCGACGACGTGCAGGCGGCCTTCGCGAGCCTCGCCCGCTGGGTCATCGACACGCATTCGGACCTGCTCGTCGTCGGGATCACCGGCTCGAGTGGAAAGACGAGTACCAAGGACCTCCTCGGCGAGGTCCTGCGCGTCACCGGTCCGACGATTGCCCCCGAAGGATCGTTCAACTCCGAGGTGGGCGTGCCCCTGACGGTATGCCGCGTGCGCCCGGAGACCCGCAACCTCGTCGTGGAGATGGGGGCCAGAGGGTTGGGGCACATCCGCTATCTCACCCAGATCGCGCCCCCCCGAATCGGGGTCGTGCTCAACGTCGGCACCGCCCACATGGGTGAGTTCGGCTCGCGGGAGGCCATCGCCGTCGCCAAGGCCGAGCTCGTCGAGGCGCTGCCTGCTCACGGGGTCGCCGTCCTCAACGGCGATGACCCCGCCGTTCGGGCGATGGCCGCCCGGACGCGAGCGCAGGTCCTGCTCGTCGGTGAGGCTCCGGACTGCGTCGTTCGGGCCGAGCACGTCGACCTCGACGACAGAGGCAGGCCCCGCTTCGACCTGGTCACCCCCGAGGGCCAGGTGCCTGTGGCCCTGGACTTGGTCGGACGGCACCACGTCGGCAACGCGCTCGCCGTGGCCGCGGTCGCCCGCGAGGTGGGCATGTCGCTCGCCGACATCGCGGACACGCTGGCCGCTGCCCGCCCCATCAGCCGGTGGCGGATGGAGGTGACCGTCCGGTCTGACGGCGTGACGGTCGTCAACGACGCCTACAACGCGAACCCGGATTCCATGCGCGCGGCCCTCGAGGCGCTGGCCGCGATGGCGTCCGGGCGACGCACGTGGGCGGTGCTCGGCTCGATGCTCGAGCTCGGTGAGGAGTCGGAGGCCGAGCACGAGGCCATCGGTGCCCATGCCGCGCACACCGGGGTGGACGAACTGCTCGTCGTCGGCGACGGCGCGCGCGCCATGGTGGGAGGTGCCACCGGATCCGCGACAGTGGTCCGTTGGGTCGCCGACGCAGCCCGGGCCGGAGCACTGCTGGAGGCAGAACTTCGATCCGGTGACGTCGTGTTGTTCAAGTCGAGCCGGGACGCAGGACTACGGTGGCTCGGTGAAGAGGTCGCAGCCGCGACCACAGACCCCGACCCGGAAGGAGGGCGCTGAGAGTGCTCACCGTCCTCGTGGCCGCGGTCGTCTCGCTCATCATCTCCCTCTTCGGGACCCCGGCCTTCATCAAGGTGTTGGTCAAGCGAGGTTTCGGCCAGTTCATCCGGGACGACGGCCCCACCTCGCACCACACCAAGCGCGGCACGCCCACGATGGGTGGTGCCGTCATCGTCCTGTCGACCCTGCTGGCCTATGGCGCCGCGCACCTGGCCTTCTGGACCCAACCCACCTGGTCCGGGATCCTCGTGCTGTTCCTCATGACCGGGCTGGGCCTGGTCGGGTTCCTCGATGACTACATCAAGATCTCCAAGCAGCGCAGCCTGGGCCTGCGCTCGAAGCAGAAACTCGCCGGCCAGACCCTCGTTGCCGTGCTCTTCGCGGTCCTCGTGTTGCAGTTCCCCAATGGCTCCAACCGGACCCCGGCCTCGACCAAGATCTCCTTCGTCCGCGACACCAACCTGGACCTCGCCTTCGCGGGGACGGTCGGCGGGCTCATCCTCTTCATCATCTGGGCGAACCTCATCGTCGCGGCCACCTCGAATGCCGTGAACCTCACCGACGGACTCGACGGTTTGGCGACGGGCGCGTCGGTGATGGTCTTCGCGGCATACATCCTCATCGGTGTCTGGGAGTTCAACCAGAACTGCCAGTTCAACCCCGGGCTCAAGTGCTACTAGGTCCGTGACCCGCACAATCTGGCCACCGTGGCGGCGGCCGCCCAGGGAGCCTGCTGCGGCTTCCTGTGGTGGAACACCTCGCCCGCGAAGATCTTCATGGGGGACACCGGATCGCTTGCGCTGGGCGGCCTCATGGCCGGCCTGGCGATCACGTCGCGGACCCAACTTCTCGTCATCATCCTCGGCGGGCTCTTCGTCATCATCACGCTGTCCGTGATCATCCAGGTCGCGTCCTTCAAGGCCACGGGCAAACGGGTCTTCCGCATGGCGCCACTGCAACATCACTTCGAGTTGCTCGGGTGGCAAGAAGTGACGATCGTCGTGCGGTTCTGGATCATTGCCGGCCTGTGCGTGGCTCTCGGTCTGGGCCTGTTCTATGCGGAGTGGGTGGTGGGCGGCTCATGACCGTCCCGCCGAGCGCCGTCGGGCGCACGGCCACGCTGACCTATCGCGACGCCGACTGGCGCGGCCTTCGGGTTCTCGTGGCGGGTCTTGGGATCAGTGGCTTCGCGGCCGCCGATGCCCTCCTCGAGCGTGGCGCGCACGTGGTCGTCGTGGATGCCGGAGCCCCGAGCGAGAACATCGCTCTGGGTGAGCGCGCCCGAATCCTCGACATCCTCGGTGCCGACCTGCGTTTCGGCCCCGAGCAGGTCGCCTCCCTGCCCACCGACGACCTCGACCTGGTCGTCACCTCACCGGGCTGGGCGCCCCACCAGCCGCTACTTGCCGCCGCGGCTGCCGCCGGCCTGCCCATCTGGGGCGAGGTGGAGCTCGCCTGGCGGCTGCGCCCGGCCGAGGGCGCGGCTCCGTGGCTGGTCATCACCGGGACCAACGGCAAGACCACGACGACCCAGATGCTCACCTCGATGCTGCGAGCCGCTGGCCTGCGCGCGATGAGTGTCGGCAATGTGGGCACGCCGATCCTCGAGGCGATCATGGATCCCACGCCGTATGACGTTCTCTCGGTGGAACTCTCCAGCTTTCAATTGCACTGGTCGGAGTCGATCGCCGCCCGCGCGTCGGTGTGCCTCAACATCGCGCCGGACCATGTCGACTGGCACGGGTCCCTGGAGGCCTACATCCAGGCCAAGGGCAAGGTCTACGAGCGCACTGAGGTCGCGTGCATCTACAACGACCAGGACCCGACGACTCGGCGTCTCGTCGAGGAGGCGGAGGTCCAGGAGGGTTGTCGCGCCATCGGTTTCACCCTCGGGGTCCCGGGCCTGTCGATGCTCGGCGTCGTCGATGATGTCCTTGCCGATCGTGCGTTCGTCGAGGAACGCCGCACCTCGGCCGCGGAACTGGCCACCCTGGACGACGTCCGTGGCGAAGCACCCACCGTGGCGCCGCATCAGGTGGCCAACGCCTTGGCCGCGGCCGCTCTCGCGCGCGCCCACGGCATACCGCCGATCGCGGTACGTGACGGACTGCGGGCCTTCAGGCCCGAGCCGCACCGGATCGCCGAGGCCGGCATCGTCGGCGGTGTTCGCTACATCGATGACTCCAAGGCCACGAACCCGCATGCCGCCTCGGCGAGCCTGGCCGCCTTCGCGTCGATCGTCTGGGTCGCCGGTGGCCTGCTCAAGGGAGCCGAGGTCGACGAGCTCGTGCGCGAGCACGCAGATCGCTTGCGCGGGGTCGTGCTGATCGGCCAGGACCGCGCCAAGATCGCCGACGCGCTGGCCCGACACGCGCCCGATGTCCCGGTCGTCGACCTTGCCGCCACGGACACTGGAGCCATGGATCTCGTCGTTGCCCGGGCCGCAGACCTCGCCCACGAGGGCGATGTCGTGTTGCTCGCGCCGGCCGCCGCATCCATGGACATGTTCGACAACTACGGTGCCCGTGGTGATGCCTTCGTGGCGGCCGTGCGCAGGCTGGCCCGCGCGGCGGGGGAGTAGCCATGACGAGCACGGCCGCCAAGGCTCGGGCGTCCGGCTCACGGTTCGCACGGGTTCGTCATTGGTTCGGGCGCTTCGAGTCGCCGACCACGACCTACTACCTGCTGCTCGCGACGACCGCGATCCTGGTCGTCTTCGGTCTGATCATGGTGTTGTCGGCCTCTGCCATCACCTCGTTGACACAGAGCAAGTCCGGCTCGGCCTTCACCATCTTCCGCAGCCAGTTGCTCTATGCGGGCATCGGGACCGTGGGGCTGCTCATCGCGAGCCGGATCGCCGTGCCCCTGTGGAAGAAGCTCGCCCTTCCCATCCTCGGGGGCGCTCTCGTCCTGCAGTTGCTCGTGGCCTTCATCGGCACCACCGTCAACGGCAACCGCAACTGGCTCCGCTTCGGGCCGGTGTCGATCCAGCCCTCGGAGTTGGTCAAGTTCGGGTTGGTCCTCTTCGGGGCTCTGGCCCTGACGGCCAAACGCGACAAACTCGGCCAGATCGGCCATGTCGTGGTCCCCTACCTCGTCCCCGGGGCCGCCATCGCGCTGGCCCTGGTGCTCCTCGGCGGCGACCTGGGCACCAGCATCATCCTCGCTGCCATCATCGCGGCCACCCTCTGGGCCGCCGGGGTCCCCTTGCGATGGTTCCTCGCCAGTGCCCTCGTCTTCGGTGTGATCGCCAGCGCGTTCGTCATCTCGAGTCCGAACCGGCTCGGCCGTTTCGACGTGTGGTTGGGTCGGGACACCGACATGTTCGGGGCAGCACGACAGCCCATGCAAGGCCGCTTCGCCCTCGCCGACGGTGGATGGTTCGGGCTCGGCCTGGGCGCCTCGCGCGAGAAATGGCAGTGGCTGTCCGAGCCGCACAACGACTTCATCTTCGCCATCATCGGTGAGGAACTCGGCCTACCGGGAACCCTGCTCATCCTGCTGCTCTTCGGCCTGCTCGCCTACGCCTGCTACCGCCTGGTGCTCCGCTCAAAGGACATGTTCGTCCGCCTCGCCACCGCGGGAGCCATGGCGTGGATCGTCGCTCAGGCGATGGTCAACATCGGGGCCGTCATCGGCCTGCTCCCGGTCATCGGGGTGCCGCTGCCGCTGGTGTCCTCGGGCGGTTCCTCCCTGATCACGACGATGGGCATCCTCGGGATGCTCATCGCCTTCGCGCGTCACGAACCTGACTGTGCCGAGCAATTGGCCGGCCGCCCCTCGATCCTGCGCCGCTCCGCCACGGTCGCGACCTCACGCGGGCGGCGATCGGAGTGAGCGCGCCCGGGATGACGGCGCGATCGGTGCTTCTCGCCGGAGGCGGAACCGCCGGACACGTCTCACCACTTCTGGCGCTGGCCGACTGCCTGCGCCGAGAGGACCCCACGGTGACCATTGCGGCGCTGGGCACGGCCGAAGGCCTGGAGTCTCGACTCGTGCCCGGCCGTGGCTATGACCTGGCCCTGGTGCCCAAGGTGCCGTTACCCCGCAAGCCTTCGGCAGACCTGCTTCGACTGCCCCGAAACCTGGGGGCTGCCGTTCGTGCAGCAGCGACCGCGATCGAGGACATCGATGCCGACGTGGTTGTGGGGTTCGGCGGCTATGTCTCGACTCCCGCCTACCTTGCTGCTCGTCGCCGCGGCATACCGATCGTCGTCCACGAGCAGAACGCGCGACCGGGCATCGCCAACCGCCTCGGCGCCCGTTTCGCCACTCACGTGGCGGTCACCTTCCCCGACACGCCCCTCCCACGGGCGGTCGTCACCGGTATGCCGCTGCGCCGTGAGATCGCCCTCCTGGACCGGCCCGGGTTGCGTCCGAAGGCCTTGGCGCACTTCGGTCTCGACCCGCAATGGCCGACCGTTCTGGTCACGGGTGGGTCCTTGGGTGCAGCGCGGATCAACGCCGCGTTCGAGGCGTCGGTGCGCGCCCTGCGGGCGGCCGGCGTCCAGGTCCTCCACGTGACCGGTCAGGGCAAGGAGATCGAGGTTTCCGCCGCCCGCGATGGGGAACCGCCCTACGTCGTCGTGCCCTATGCCGACCGGATGGACCTCGCGTATGCCGCGGTCGACCTTGTCGTCGGGCGCGCCGGAGCCAACACGGTGTGTGAACTCACCGCGGTCGGGCTGCCCGCGGTCTATGTGCCCCTCCCGATCGGCAACGGCGAGCAGCGCTTGAACGTGAGCACTGTCGTGGCGGCCGGTGGCGGGATCCTCGTCGACGACGCAAGGATGACCGCAGATTGGGTGTGCGACAACCTTCCCTCGCTGCTGCGGGATTCCGCTCGACTGGCCGCAATGGCCAGCGCGGCGGCCTCGGTGGGGGAGCGCGGTGGTGACCAATTGCTCGCCGATCTCGTTCACCGCGCGGCACGGACGGTGCGGCGCTGACGTGAACGGCATCAACGACCGCTTTGATTTCTCGGGTGTGCCACCGCGGGTGGAGGACCTCGGGACCGTGCACCTCATCGCCATCGGTGGCGCGGGGATGTCCGCCGTGGCGCGTCTGCTGATGGCCCGCGGTGTCCCGGTGCAGGGTTCCGATGCCAAGGACTCGCCCCTGCTGCGTGCCCTTGCCGCCGAGGGAGCCCGAGTGTGGGTGGGACACGACCGGCGTCACCTCGAGGGAGCCGACACGGTTGTCATCTCGAGCGCCATCAGGGACTCGAACCCTGAACTCGCACAGGCCAAATCGCAAGGTCTCAGGATCCTGCACCGAAGCCAGGCCTTGGCGGCGACGGCCTGGGACCAGGTGCGGCTCGCGGTGGCGGGGGCGAACGGCAAGACCACGACGACCTCCCTCCTGATCGCCGCCCTCGATGGGGCCGGCGCATCCCCGTCGTTCGCCTCGGGTGGGGAACTCGCAGACCGAGGCACCAATGCGGACTGGCACGCCGACTCGCCCTTCGTGATCGAAGCGGACGAGAGCGACGGCAGCTTCCTTGTCTATCACCCCCACGTGGCGGCGATCACGAACGTGCAACCGGACCACCTCGACTTCTATGGAACCTTCGACAACGTCCGCGCCGCGTATGCCGCGTTCGCGGCGACTGTGCCCCCCGGTGGGCTCGTCGTGGCCTGCGCGGACGACGAGGGATCGAATGCGCTGGCCGCGCAGGTGTCGGACCGGCGGGTCCTCACCTATGGTCATGCCCTGCACGCGGACCTGGTCATCCTCGAGTCGGCGTTGGCGAGCACGGGAAGCACCACGACGTTCCGTGACCCGGCTGGAGTGGAACGCACGATGACCCTGGCGGTGCCGGGCGCCCACAACGTGCTCAATGCCTGCGCGGCATACCTCTGCGCGACGGAGGGAGTTGGCGCCCACCCCGACGGTGTCGTCGCGGGACTTGCGCGCTTTGCCGGCGCACGACGCCGATTCGAGGTGATCGGTGAGGCTGGTGGGATCACGGTCGTCGACGACTATGCCCACAACGCCGGCAAGGTGGAGGCTGTGGTCGCGACCGCGACCAAGATCGCTCACGACCGTGGCGGTCGATTGATTGCCATCTTCCAGCCCCATCTCTACAGCCGGACCAGGGATTTCGCCGAGGGCTTCGCCGCCGGGTTGGCGCCTGCCGATGAGATCGCCCTGCTCGACATCTACGGCGCGCGGGAGGAGCCGATCCCCGGGGTGGACTCACGGCTCATCGCCGACCGGCTGGCGGGGCGAGCCGACGTCATGTCGCCGGACGCGGCCGTCGAGTGGGCCGCGAGCATCGCGAAGCCGGGTGACGTCGTCCTCACCATCGGCGCCGGTGACATCACGGTGATTGCGCCGCACATCCTCGAGCGATTGGGGTCGCGCCGATGACCTCGGGGACCGAGGCTCGTTCCCGCCCGCTGGGCCGAGGAGGGGTGCGTGCACATGCCGAACGCGCCAGCAGTGTCGACCGCTTCGCCGCCCGAGCCAGGGCCCGCCGACGAGCCCCGTGGCGCCGTGTCCTGATCGGCCTGCTTGCCGCAGCGATCATGGCCGGCGTCGTCTGGCTGCTGTGGTTCAGCCCGTACGTCGTCGTCCGCGATGTGCACGTCGAGGGCGTCGGGGCCGACGAGGCCGCGGCTGTGGAGAACGTGGCCAAGGTGCCGCTGGGGCAGCCGATGATGCAGGTGGACACCGGAGCCATCACCGACCGGGTCAGGGGCCGACTGACCGTCGCGGAAGCTCGAACGAGCCGGTCGTGGCCGGCCACCATCACCATCACGGTGCGGCCTCGCACGCCCGCTCTTGTGCTCAAGAACTCTCAGGGTCAACTAGAGGTTGTGGATGCCACCGGGGTGGCCTACGACCAGGTGAGCGCACCACCGGCCGGTGTCCCGCTGGTGATCGCCAGCTCGGATGCGGGATCCTCCATGGACGCCCTGAAAGCTGCGCTCTCGCTGATCCGTGCACTGCCGGCTGACCTGGCGGACCAGATCACGACGATCTCCGTGAGCAGCGCCAACCTCGTGACCTTCAAGCTCGGTGAGGTCGACGTCGTCTGGGGTGGAGCGGACCAGCCGACCCGCAAGGTCGCGATCCTGCGCGCGCTGCTCAAGACAGGCCCGACGGCGATCGACGTGAGCGCACCGGACACCCCGGTCACCCGCTGAGTTGCGGGCGAGATCTGTTCCGGGTGGAACACGTCTCGCAGCCCCCCATAGCCATACCTGTGGTTGCGGGCGAGATCTGTTCCGGGTGGAACACGTCTCGCAGCCGCCCATAGCCATACCTGTGGTTGCGGGCGAGATCTGTTCCGGCGTGTGCTGTTGCCCCGTGGACGTGATCCGGGCGATGGGGCGGGTGTGGTTGGGGAGACTGTTGGGGTGAACTGGTGAGCAAT
>ERZ724516.1031-NODE-1031-length-16551-cov-6.979207_pt1 | contig 16551 bp, 16 predicted proteins | sample MGYA00376049_ERZ724516 | MGnify/ENA primary metagenome ERZ724516 (study PRJEB28724, sample SAMN07190886) | activated sludge metagenome | isolation source: activated sludge of sewage treatment plant in Hong Hong | place: USA: Christiansburg, Virginia | collected... | reverse complement strand
CTGATGGACGACGACCTGCGCAAGCTGCCGCGCTTTGTGCGCCTGTCACGCCGCACCCATGCCGTGCTGTTGCAAAACATCGTGTTGGCCCTTGGCATCAAAGCCGTGTTCCTGGTGCTGACGCTGATGGGCGCGGGCACGATGTGGATGGCGGTGTTTGCGGATGTTGGGGCCAGCCTGCTGGTGGTCGGCAACGGACTGCGGCTGCTGCGTGCCAGGACGTCGGAGTAGACCTGTGGACATCTTTCAAGCACCCACCACGCCACCATCCGACGACGAGCTCACCCGTTGGCGACAGGCGACGGCACTGCTCGACTACGGCCACGCCACCATCCAGAGTCTGATCGCGCGAAGGGGCTGGATGCAACTCGGGGAATACGAGCGCATCGGGGCGGTCTATCAGTTTGTGCGCGATGACATCGCCTTTGGCTACAACGCATCGGATGATTTGCCTGCCTCCACGGTGCTGGCCGACGGCATTGGTCAATGCAACACCAAGGGCACGCTGTTGATGGCACTACTGCGGGCAGTTGGTGTGGCCTGCCGCTTTCATGGCTTCACGATTGACAAGGCGCTGCAGAAAGGCGCGATCACCGGCATCGCCTACCAACTCGCGCCGCGCAGCATCATCCACAGCTGGGTAGAGGTCTGGAGCGCTGACCAGTGGATTCGCCTTGAGGGATTCATACTCGACCGGCCTTACCTGCAGGCGCTGCAACGGCGATTTGTGGGGCATCAGGGGGCGTTTTGCGGGTATGGTGCAGCGACCCCCAATCTGCAATGCCCGCCGGTGGATTGGGTTGGCATGGACACCTTTATCCAGAAGGACGGCATCAACCACGATTTCGGGCTGTTTGATTCCCCAGGCGCCTTCTATGCGCAACACGGTGTCAATCTGAGCGGGATCAAGCAATGGCTTTATGTGCACTTCATTCGGCACTGGATGAACCGCAATGTCCAACGTATTCGTGTCGGTTAATAGTTATGGTGTATCCCAAGATCACAAAGTTCCCGCGCATGCTCTGGCTTTTGGTTGTTGCGCTGTTGATAACCCTGGACCAGGTTTCGAAGTCCTACTTTTCCAACACGATTCCATTGGAGGCTGCAGTGGAAGTCACCGAGTGGTTCAATCTGACGCATCGGCTCAACGCGGGTGCCGCATTTTCAGTGCTGGCCGACGCGGGAGGCTGGCAGCGGTATTTTTTCATCCTGTTCAGCGTGGCCGTTGTCACTGGAATCTCTTTCGTCTGCCTGTTTCGCAAAGCGGGCCCGTTGGAGAGAAGCGCCGGAGCCGCCGTGGTGGCTGGTGGCGCTGGGAACCTCATAGACCGCATTCAGATTGGTGCTGTAGTTGATTTTCTTGACTTTCACTGGAGACACTTCCACTGGCCCGCTTTCAATTTGGCCGACGTGTTTGTCGTCGGGGCTGTGATCGCATGGGTATTGCTTTCTTCGAAAGCGTCAGGCAAGTCCCCGTCCGATCACACGAATCCTGAGGCTGGACCATGAAGTTTGACAGGCGCTCTCTGATTGCGGCACGGCTGGTCGCCGTTACTGCGCCCTGAGGCGCGCAATCCCGGTACACCATAAAAGGCACAGGACGATCAGGGCCAATACAACCTGGCTGCTACACTCTCGCCGCAATGCGCCGTTGGTTCCTCATCTTCCTCGTAGTCTTCTTGCCGATGCAGCTCAGTTGGGCTGCAGTGGCGAGTTATTGCGAGCATGAAACTGAGGCAACGGCTCAGCACGTTGGGCACCACGAGCACCAGCACCAAGCAGATGCCGAACCCACGGACAGCGACAACTCCAAGGCCTTTGGGTCGTTTGATACAGACTGTGGTGCTTGCCACGCTGGCTGTTGCACGGCCATGCTGCAGTCGACACTTCTCGTGACGGTTAGCCTGTCATCTGATGCACACGGCGCACCGGCGCTGCGCCTGTCCTCTCACCCCGCCTCCCTGCCGGAACGCCCGAACTGGACTGACCTCGCCTGATCGGCGAGGCTGGCTTTTCCCCCGACCTGTTACTGCATCCGCGCAATGCCTTGCGTGATCGTGTAGCGGGTTCCTGTTGATCGCACCTCGCCGATTCCCCCAAATGTTTTTCATTTTTGGAGAATCGGATGTTCCGACGAAATCAAGTTATTTGGTTGCCTTGCGTGATGCTGGCCCTGGCTGCCAGCGGCGCTGCCGCTGACCCGGCACCCACCACGCTCAAGCAAGCCTTTGAAGCCGCATGGCAGCGCCAACCTGAAACTCTGTCACAACAGATGCGCCAGGAAGCAGCGGCGGCGCAGCAGCAGGCCGCCACCCGTTGGACCGCAGAGCCGGTTGCGCTGGAGTTGTCCACCAAGACTGATCGCCTGAACCAGAACCTGGGGCGTGATGAAACAGTGGCCGGGATCAGCATTCCGTTGTGGTTGCCGGGCGAACGCACACGCACCGGCGCGGTGGCCGATGCCCAGGCACGCGCAGCGAACAGCCGTGTGCGGGCGGCGCAGTTGCGCACAGCGGCACACGTGCGCGAGGCTTATTGGGCCTGGCAGCGGGCTCGTGTCGACCATGGACTCGCCGGTGAACTGTTAGGCCACGCGCAACAACTGGCTAAGGATGTGGGCAAACGTGTGCGAGCGGGTGACTTGGCGCGTGCCGACCAGCACCAGGCCGATGGGGCAGTGGCTTCTGCCGAGGTGACGCTGGCGGAGGCCACAGGCGCGTTGGCGACGTCTGCCCAGCGCTTGCGTGCACTATCTGGTCAGGTTCCAAAAGTCCCTGCTGTTGGCACGAGTGGTGGGCGTTTTGTTGGCGCAATCGGTGCAGAGCCGATGCCTGTTTTGCCTGCGGATAGTGCCACGCTGATGGCTACTCACCCGGCAGTTGCCGAATTGCAGGACAGTGCAGATGTGGCCCAGCGCTCCGCCGAACTGGCCCAGGTGCAGACCCGTGCCAATCCGGAGTTGACGTTGGCCACCAGCCGCGACCGTGGGCAATCGGATGAGGCCTACCAGCACAGCATCACTCTGGGTATTCGTATCCCGTTGGGCTCTAGCAGCAGCAACCAGGCCAAACGCGCCAGCGCCCAGGCCGATGCGATGGAAGCCCAGGCGCAAGTGCGGCTGGAGAGCGAACGGCTGCTAGGAGAGGTAGAAGCTGCCCGCGTTGGACTGGTGTCGGCCCAGACTCAGCTAGCCGCGGCCCAACGGCGTGCGCTGTTGGCCCGCGAGTCACGCGTGTTTTTTCAGAAGTCGTTCCAGTTGGGCGAGACCGATCTGCCCACCCGCTTGCGCATGGAGCGCGAAGCCATGGACGCCGAACGCCAGGCTGCACGTGCGGGCATAGACCTGGCTGCAGCCCAGTCCGCCTTGCGCCAAACCCTGGGGCTGTTGCCGGAATAAGCCCTGCCCAGTCTCTGCACAAACCACTCATTTATAGAAACAACATGACGAAATTCCTAACCTGGCGCAAGCCTTTTTTGCTCGCGATGATCTTGGCCACCGTATCCCTGTGCGGTTGGGCCGGTGACGGCCACGACCATGGCGAAGCACCTTCCGCTGCGGGCGGTCCGGCCAAGCCACGCTTTACCGCCACGTCTGAGGCCTTTGAGCTGGTGGGTGTGGTGAATGGCAAAAATATCACGCTGTACCTGGACCACGCGGCTGACAACAGCCCGGTCAAGGACGCCACGCTGGAGCTTGAATTGGGCGGCGCCAAGGTAGCGGTCCAACCGCACGGCGAAGGCGAGTTCGAGGTCACGCTTGCTGCAGAACTGCAGCCTGGAGAGATCAGTGTGACCGCAACCGTGGTCGCAGGCGCTGTGACCGATCTGCTGGCCGGTGACCTGGACATCCATGCTGACACCCACGTAGACGCCGCGCAAGGCGCAACGTGGAAGACCTATGCCGCCTGGGCAATCGGCGGACTGTTGGCCCTGGCCATGCTTGTCTTTGTCGTGCGCCGCGCGGGCGCACAGCGCAACACGCGTTTGGGAGGTGCAGCATGAAGCCCCGATTTCTGATGCTGGCTGCTTGCCAAATGTTGAGTGCCATGGTGTTGACCCTAGCGCCCGTCGCATGGGCGGGTGAAGGCCATGACCATGGTGACGCCGCACCCGCCGTCAGCGGTGACGGCCCAAAACGCCTGCCCGATGGCAGCGTGTTTTTACCGAAACCGGCCCAACGCCAGATTGGCGTTCGCACACTGGTGCTCACCGACGCTGAGCTACCCCGTTCACTGGAACTGGCCGGCAAGGTGGTGATGGACCCCAACGCCGGGGGTAAGGTGCAGGCGCTGGTAGCAGGCCGCTTGGAAGCTGGAGCGCGTGGTTTACCCAGTGTGGGTCAATCAGTGAAGAAGGGCGATGTACTCGCCTACGTGGTGCCTTCTAGCGGCGCCATCGAACGCTCCAACCAGGCCAGCGCGCTGGCCGAGCTGCGCGCCGCCAGGTCTCTGGTCGAAAAACGCCTGGCCCGCCTGCAGGAGCTGTCGGACACGGTGCCACGCAAAGACATTGAAGCGGCACAAAGCGAACTCAGCAGCCTTAGTGAGCGTATGGCAGCAGTCAGCGGTGGGCTGAACAACCGCGACGCCCTGGTCGCGCCAGTCTCTGGTGTCATTGCCTCCAGCAATGCGGTTGCAGGCCAGGTGGTGGATGCCCGCGAATTGGTGTTTGAGGTGGTGGATCCCACCCGCCTGCGTATTGAAGCGCTAGCCTACGACGCAGCGGTGGTGAGCGACGTGGCTGGCGCCACCCTGGCCCTGGGCACGGATACCGTGGCCTTGCGCTTTATCGGTGCGGCGCGCAGTTTGCGCGAGCAAGCCCTGCCCATGTTGTTCCAGGCCGAAGGCCAAGCCTTGTCCAAATTGGCCGTGGGCCAGCCGGTCAAGGTGTATGTGCAAACGGCTACACGTGTCAAAGGCATCCGGGTGCCCGCACAAGCGCTGCTGAAGAGCCCGGCCAACCAGACGGTGGTATGGGTCAAGACAGCAGCAGAGCGGTTTGAGCCGCGCACGGTCACGACCGAGATTCTGGATGGCGCCTCGTTTGCGGTGATGTCGGGCCTGAAGGCTGGCGACCGTATTGCCACGCAAGGGGCCAGCTTGATCAACCAAATTCGCTAAAAAGGAGTCACACGCATGTTCAAGTGGCTTCTCGATAACAGCCTGTCCAACCGGCTGCTGGTCATCATTGCCAGCCTGGTGTTGATGGCCTATGGCGCGTTCACGCTGTCGCGCACACCGGTGGATGTGTTCCCCGATCTCAACAAGCCCACGGTCACCATCATGACCGAGGCCGGTGGCATGGCGGCTGAAGAGGTGGAGCAACTCTTGACTTTCCCGCTGGAAACCACCATGAATGGCCTGCCCGGCGTAGAGAGTGTGCGCTCGGTCTCCAGTGCCGGGCTGTCCTTCATCTACGTCACTTTTGACTGGAGCACGGAGATCTTTCGCGCCCGCCAGATGGTGTCTGAGCGTTTGTCGGCGATGGAAGAAGGGCTGCCCGCCGGTGTGGTGCCGCGTATGGGGCCTATCAGCTCCATCATGGGCGAGATCATGCAGATTGCGATCCCCATCGACACGGCCAAAATCTCGCCGATGCAGGTGCGTGAATATGCCGATTGGGTGTTGCGCCCACGGCTGATGGCTGTACCCGGCGTGGCGCAGGTGATTCCGATTGGCGGCGAGGTGCGCCAGTTCCAGGTTCAACCCAACACCGTGCGCATGGCCGAGCTAGGCATTTCGCATGAGCAGCTGGAGGGAGCGCTGAAAGGTTTCTCGTCCAACACCTCGGGCGGATTTTTGGAACTCAATGGCCGCGAATACCTGATCCGCAACCTGGGCCGTACCTCGCGGCTGGAGGACCTGAAGAACCTGGCCTTGACGACCAAGAACGGCCAACCCATCCTACTGCGCCAGATTGGAGAGGTGGCGTTTGCACCCGCCATCAAACGGGGTGATGCGGGTTTTGAAGGCAAACCGGCGGTGATCCTGGGCATTCAAAAGCAACCCACAGCCGACACCATTGCGCTGACCCGTTCCATCGAATCTGCGTTGGCAGACATGAAACGCTCCTTGCCAGCTGGCATGGACGAGCCCAAGGTGACATTCCGCCAGGCGAGTTTTATTGAGTCATCCATCACCACGCTGCAAGGCAAGCTGATAGGTGCGTCGATCTTTGTCGCAGTGATCCTGTTCTTCTTTCTGGGCACCTTGCGGCCCACCATCATTGCACTGACCGCCATTCCGGTGTCTATCTTCATGACGGCGCTGGTGTTCAAGTATTTCGGTCTGTCCATCAACACCATGACACTGGGCGGCCTGGCCATCGCCATTGGCGGCCTGGTAGATGACGCGGTGGTGGGTGTAGAGAACGTGATGCGCCGCCTGAAGGTGGACCGCGAGCGCCACCACGACCACCGGATGAACCCACACGAGCTGGTGGCTAGCGCGACGATGGAGGTGCGCTCTGCCATTCTGTATGCCACCATCATCATCGTGTTGGTGTTTCTGCCGCTGTTTGCGCTGCCCGGTATGGAAGGGCGGCTGTTTGTGCCATTGGGCATTGCCTTCATCGTGTCCACACTGGCCTCACTGGTGGTGTCTGTCACGGTCACGCCGGTGCTGGCCTACTACCTTTTGCCGCGCATGCGTTCGCTCAACCATGGCGACACCAAACTGCTGGCCTGGCTCAAACGTGGCTACCGGAGCAGCCTGCAGCGGGTGCTGAATGCCCCGAAGCCCGCACTGGTGGCAGCCGGTTTGGCCGTTTTGCTGGCGGCGGTGGCCGTGCCTTTTTTTGCGAAGACCTTTTTGCCGCCGTTTAACGAGGGCACGCTGTTGGTCGGTCTACGGCTGAACCCTGGCGTCACGCTGGCCGAATCGTCTGCCTTGGCGCAGCAGGCTGAGCGATTGGTCAAACAAGTGCCCGAGGTCACACACGTCGGGCGTCGCAGTGGCCGGGCCGAGCTGGACGAACACGCCGAGGGAGTGCACGTCAGCGAACTGGACGTGGGGCTGAAACCCGCGTCCGAGCTGACCCGATCCATGGACGAGATTTCGGCCGATATCCGTGCGCGCCTGGTCAACCTGCCGGCGTCTATTGGTATCGGGCAACCCATCTCGCACCGCATAGACCACATGTTGTCGGGCGTGCGCTCGCAGATTGCAATCAAGATTTTTGGTGACGATCTGGACACCCTGCGCGGGCAGGCCGATCTGCTGCAGACCAAGTTGGTCGCAGTGCCCGGCATCGCCGACCTGGAGATCGAGAAGCAGGTACTGGCGCCGCAGATCAAGGTACGTGTGGACTACGCTGCGGCGGCGCAATACGGCGTGCCCACACCGCAGATTCTGGCAGCACTACAAAGCTTGGTCGAAGGCGAAAAGGTGACGCAGATAGTGGAGGGCTCGCGCCGCTTCGCGCTGGTGGTGCGCCTGCCGGAGTCGGCTCGCTCGGTGGAAGGCCTGGGCAATATCCTGCTGCAAACCCCGTCGGGACCGGTACCGCTGTCCAAAGTTGCCACCATTGAAGACAGTGACGGCCCCAACCAGATCAGCCGTGATGATGGCAAGCGCCGCATCGTGCTGTCGGCCAATGCGCAGGGCCGTGCGCTTTCCGAGATTGTGGAAGACATCCGCAAGGTGGTGGCCGACTCCAAGCTGCCCGAGGGCTACTTCATCACGTTGGGTGGTCAGTTTCAGGCGCAGGAAGAGGCGTCCAAACTGGTGGGCTTGCTGTCCATCGTGTCTTTGGTGCTGATGTTTGTAGTGCTGTATAGCCGATACCAGTCGGTTACCTTGTCGGTACTGATCATGGTCAATATTCCGCTGGCGTTGGTCGGTGCGGTGCTGGGCTTGTGGATATCGGGCCAACCGCTGTCGGTGGCAGCGCTAGTGGGCTTTATCACGCTGGCGGGTATTTCGGTACGCAACGGCATTTTGAAGGTTAGCCACTACATCAACCTGATGCGAATCGAGGGTGAAGAGTTTGACCACAAGATGGTGGTGCGCGGCTCGCTGGAACGGTTGAGCCCGGTGCTGATGACCGCTCTGGTGACCGCCTTTGCGCTGGCACCGCTGTTGTTTGAGGCTGAGCGCCCAGGCACCGAGATCTTGCACCCCGTTGCGGTAGTGATCTTCTCTGGCCTGATCAGCTCCACGCTGCTCGATACCTATTTGACGCCAGTCCTGTTCTGGCTGTTTGGCCGAAAGGACGCCGAACGCTTGTTGGACGACCGCAATGCGGAAGCCTTCTGATTTTTTAACCCCCTGAAAGGAACACATATGAAATTCCCTCAACTCATAGCCGCCTTGGCCTTAGCGACCACGGGCGCAGCTTTCGCTGCCGACAACCATGCCCATGGACATGAGCACAAACCGCTGCATGGTGGCCTCGTGGTTGAGGTCAAAGACATGGACTACGAACTCGTTGCCAAGCCCGATTTGCTGCAATTGCATCTACGTGACCACGGAAAAGCCGTGGATGTCAGCAAGGCTGCAGCCAAGCTGACTTTGCTTTCCGGTACCGACAAGCAGGAGGTGGAACTCAAACCAGCTGGCGACAAGCTGGAAGCCAAGGGAAGCTTCAAAGTGGCGGCTGGCACCAAGGTGGTGGCCGTGGTGTCGCTGGGGGGCAAGTCGTCCACGGCACGCTTTGTGCTGAAGTGACTTTTCACTTCAGACAGGAAAAGTTTCAAAGTGGAAGCAGATGCCAAGGCTCTTGTGGACGAAAGGAAACACCATGGATGTAAGGATTCTTTTGCTGGCGGGCCTGATTCTGTTCACCTTGGGTGGCTGCGCCGGGCATACGCACAGTTTGATTCATGACCGTAGCGACCAGGACATCACGGTTGGAATCTTCCGGCACGAAGGGCCGGAGGGCGCAATGATGGTTTTGGAGTTGCGGGGTGACCGTTTTGAAGCGCGGGGCTTCGCGATTGAGCGCAAGCGTAACCTTGCGGAACTCCGGCGTCTCTACGGTACGGGAAAGCATTACGACCGGATTTTTTCTGGATTGGATACTGACCACTACGTGTACTCCGCCGAGCCGGTATTGCGCGCTGCCAATGGCGCGACATTGCGCTGTTCGGCGTTATGGCGAGTCGGCGGATCACCCTCTGGGCATTGCCTGACCGGTGACAAACCGCCCATCCATTTCCGATTCGGATGACGTGGTGGTCGAACCAGATTCTGGCGAATGTTGACGCCGAGCCCATGGAAACCAGCAAAGCCTCAGGCAAGTTCACGAAGCTGGTGGGTAAATAGTCCACACCAAGCATTGTGCTGAAGTAGTTCGACTAAATTGGCTGCTAGCCCCCGTGGTTACAGCACACACCGCTACGTATTTTGTAGCGATCCAAACGATTGTCAACATCGCCTTTGCTAATACGGCTATGAAGCGCCACCGGCTGTCTTGCAACCGCAACCGGTAGCGCAGGCTCGTGGTGCAGAACGGTGCAGGTGTTTGCGCCACCTCAAAACGAGCAGGGAACTCAACACCAGCACGGCCGCTGCCGCCAGCCACCAGGCATTGGTCAACAGATCGCTGGCGGAATAGACGCCCAGGCTGGCCAGCAGGGTCAAGGCTAGGGGCGCGACCAGAGGAATGCAGCACACTCCGCACGCGACGACTGCGGTCGCAACTGCGGCGGCTGTGGCTTTCCCTGCGTGGGGCGGGGTTTTGTGGATGGAAAACATGGAACAGTCCTTGTGTTGTATGCAATAGTGCAGGCCGTACGGTACAAGCTCAAGCTACTTGAGGTGCAAGTCTTTTCTTCAAAAACCTTTCAAAATGTCCAACACCCCACTCACCATTGGTGCCCTGGCGGCCCACACGCGCTGCAGTGTGCCCACCATTCGTTATTACGAGCAGATCGGTCTGTTGCCCAGCGCGGGCCGCGCGGCCAACGGGCACCGCACCTACAGTCGCCGCGACCTCACACGCCTGGGCTTCATCAAGCGGTGCCGGGACTTTGGCTTCCCAATCGAGCAGGTGCGGGTGCTGGCCCAGTTGTTCGACGATGGCGACCGCGCCTGCAGCGAGGTGCGTGAACAGGCGCAACTGCACCTGGACGAGGTCCGTGCCAAGCTTGCCGATATGCGCCAACTGGAGGCCAGCCTGGAATTGATGGTCGACAGTTGTGATGCCACCTGCAGCGCCGGGCTTACGCGTGACTGCTGCATTCTTGCGGACATGGCCGTCACATGACCATGGATGCCATAGCCCTTGCCCGCAGCTTCGGTCTGTTTTTTGCCACGGCGATTGCAGAGCTTGTGGGGTGTTACCTGCCCCTGTTGTGGCTGACTGGCAAAGGCCCGGCTTGGCTGTTATTGCCAGCTGCTCTCAGTTTGATGGTTTTTGTTTGGCTCTTGACCCTGCATCCGGCGGCCAGTGGTCGGGTGTACGCCACTTATGGCGCGGTGTACATCGCCACGGCGCTGGGCTGGTTGTACTTTGTGGATGGTGTCACGCCCACGTGGAATGATTACCTCGGCGTAGGCTTGGCACTGGCCGGGGCGGGCATCATCGCGCTGGGGCACCGCACGGCCTGAGGTCTTCTGCCGGTTTGCCGCCTACAAAACCTATATGTAAAAATTGCCACTAGCCCTCGTGGATGTTGCGCAAGCAGCTACTCTTTTAGTAGCAACTTTGATTTACCCATGACCCTCAACACCTGGTGGCCCGGTGAAACGCAGCGCGAGTGACAAGCGTGGCGCCAAGGTCGACGAACTGCACCTCACAGCCCTGGAGCAGAGACGGGTTCTCGATCACATCGGTGTCGACTCCGAGCCCCCGCACATATCCCCGGCGCGCGGGCCACGCAAATCACGCTCCTGAACAACAAGCCCTGGTGGTGAACCTGGCTGCAGGGGAGGCAAATCGAGCGTCTCAGGCGGATTGAGCGCGATTGCACGATGCGATATCTGGCCCCATGTGGTTGAAACGTCTATCGGTCCGTAGATGCCTCAGGGCTCGGAAATACCACCCAGCTGCGCAGCGACGCGCCCCGAGAGTTCGGTCATGCTGGCCAGCTCGTCTTCGGACAGGGGTTCCATCATTCGCTTCACGATTGCGTCCTGAATCGCCAGGGTTTGCTGGGCTAGCGTTTCACCTTTGGTTGAGAGGTACAGGCGTTTGATACGGCCGTCGTTTGTATCTGCCTCGCGGCGCAGCAGCGCTTGTGCTTCCATGCGGGTGAGCAGCATGCTAATGCCGCTCTTGGCCACAAAGCAGCGTTTGGCCAGCGCTTGCTGCGTCATGCCAGGGTTGAGCATGAGGTTGGCCAGCACCTCATGTTCGCCCACGCGCAAACCCAAGACGGCGAGTTGGCTTGCAATGGCGGCATCACACAGGTTGTAGGCACGCACCACGCCAAACCACGCTTTGCTGGTGGCCACTTTTCTGGCGGAGGATTCTAAAGTATTTGGCATTATTTGGTTCAATGTTGAACTATAATAGTTCACAACTGAACCAAATTGTAGCGTACCCGTCCTCGCAATTTGTACCTTTACAGACCCAACAGGAGCCCCACCATGATCGTCGGTCAAAAATATGTCTCCAGCGAAATCGACACCCACTATGACGCCATCGTCATAGGCTCCGGTCTGGGTGGCCTGACCACTGCCGCGCTGATGGCCAAGTCGGGCAAAAAGGTGCTGGTGCTGGAGCGCCACTACACCGCTGGCGGATTTACCCATTCCTTCAAACGCCGTGGCTACGAGTGGGATGTAGGCGTGCACTACATCGGCGAGGTGCACAACCCCAACTCGCCTTTGCGCCGGGTGTTTGATGTGATCACTGATGGCAAGCTGGAGTGGGCCAAGATGGATGCGGTGTACGACAAAATCATCATCCAGGACACGCAATACAATTTTGTAGCCGGTGCCGCCAATTTTCGGGAAGAGTTGCTCAAGTCCTTCCCCCAAGGCCGCAAACAGATTGACGACTACCTCAAGCACATCCGCGCGGCCACCAACAGCTTGCCCGTGCACCTGGGTCAGCGCTACTTGCCCACACGCTTGCAAGCCCTTGCCACCAAGCTGGGCGGCAACTATTTTGGGCGCACCACCAAGGCGGTGATGGCGGACTTCATCCAAGACCCCAAGCTTGCCAGCGTGTTGTGCGGCCAGTGGGGCGACTATGGGCTGCCACCCGCACAAAGCAGCTTTGCCATGCACGCGGTAGTGGCGCAGCATTACCTGGGCGGCGCGAGCTTCCCCATCGGCGGGGCGTCGCAAATCGCGCGCCATATTGAACCCGTGATTCAGCGCGCCGGTGGTGCGGTGGTGGTGAGCGCCGAGGTAGAACAAATCATGGTGGAGGGAGACCGCGCCATCGGTGTGCGCATGAGTAATGGCGATGAAATCTTGAGCCAGCACGTCATCAGCGCGGCGGGCCTGCACAACACCTATGGCAAGCTGATACCCGATGCGGTGGGCACACGCCTGAAGCTGCGGGACAAGCTCTCGGCGTTTAAGCCCTCCGTGGCGCACCTCGGGCTCTACATTGGTCTCCATGGCACGGACAAAGACTTGCAGCTAGAGCAGGCCAATAAGTGGGTCTACCAAGACTACGACCACGATGCCAGTCTGGCCAAGTTCATGGCCCAACCAGCTCCCAACAAGAACACTGAATCGCCGCTGAACTACATTTCATTCCCCTCCAGCAAAGACCCGGCCTGGGACAGCCACTACCCTGGCAAATCCACCATCGACGTGATCTCGCTGGCCCCCTTTGAGTGGTTCAAAAAGTGGGCCGACAAGCCCTGGAAAAGCCGGGGTGCGGACTATGACGACTTGAAATCCATGCTGGCGGAGAAGCTGTTGGCCGACGTCTACAAACACGCGCCCCAAGCGCGCGGCAAGGTGGACTACTTTGAGCTATCCACCCCCTTGTCCACCGCGCACTTCAGCAACTACGCCCAAGGCCAGGTCTATGGTCTGGAGCACACGCCCGAGCGCTTTGCACAAAGCTGGGTCAAGCCGCGCACGCCGATCCAAGGCTTGTATTTGACGGGGCAAGATATTCTGTTTTGCGGCGTGGCGTCGGCCATGATGTCGGGCGTGATGACCGCCACCAGCGTGCTGGGTGCGGCAACTGTGAAGGTACTGCCGGACTTTCTGGGTGAAAAAGGCAAATGGATCGGGCAGGTGGCGGACAAGCTGCCGCTGGTTGGGCGCAAATCGTCGGTGGATGTCGGTCAGGTTCAAAAGCTCGCTTTGCCAGACCCAGTGCAGCGCGCGTTGGTTGCGCGCTGCACCGAGGTGCTGGACGTCACTTCGGATGCCAAAGCGTTTCGATTTGTCGATGCTGCAGGGCTGCCTTTGGACTACAAGCCCGGCCAGTTTGTGACTTTGGAAATTGAAGTGGATGACAAAAAGCTGTTTCGCTCTTACACCATGTCGTCCACACCCACCCAGCCGGCGTACTTTGAGTTGACCGTCAAGCGCGTCGATGGCGGCACAGTTTCCAACTGGCTTTGCGACCACCTGAAGGCCGGCAGCACATTGAAGATGACCGGCCCCCACGGCAAATTCACCTGCGCTCCCAAGCCGCGCAAGAAACTGCTGCTGTTGTCCGCAGGCAGTGGTGTCACGCCCATGTTGTCAATGGCGCGATGGATACATGATCAGCAGCAAAACGACCAAAGCAACGCAGGCCAGCTCCTGGACACTGACGTGGTGTACTTCCACTGTGCCCGCACGGCCGAAGACCTGATCTTTGCTGCCGAAGTAGACGCAATGGCCGCCACCAACCCGCGCATCAAGCAGCACATCAGCCTGACCCGCAGCACCAAAAAAGACAAATGGCGCGGCCTCACCGGTTACCTGGATGCAGCCATGCTGAAGAAAATTGCCCCCGACTTTGCCGAGCGCGAGGTCTATATCTGCGGCCCCACCGGGTTTATGGATGGCACCAAGGCGCTGTTCCAGAAGTCAGGCTTTGGGATGGGCCACTTCCACGAGGAGAGCTTTGGCACCGCCAGCACGGTGCAGGCCAGCGGTGGCAGCGTGTGTTTCGAGGCCTCAGGTATCGAGGTGGCCTGCAGCGGTCAGCAAAGCATTCTGGAAATTGCCGACCAGGCAGGTGTGAAGATAGCCAGCGCCTGCCGCACGGGTGACTGTGGCGAGTGCAAAGTCCGAAAAGTGTCGGGCGACGCACCGATGGGCAGCACCGCAGGTCTGGACCCGCACGAGGTGGAAGACGGCTATGTGCTGACCTGCGTGGGCTTTGCGAATGGACGGGTGGTGCTATTCAAGTAATAGCTGTTTGCGCACATTCCACGGGGGCTGGCAGCTGCTCTTTCAACAGCTAGTTCAGACATAGCCAAAAAGTGCCGCTAGCCCTCGTGGATGTTGCGCAAGCAGCTACTTTTTTGGTAGCAAATGTCTGCGTGTTGTACAGCCCATCATCGATTCGAGCGTTGATGGTGGGTGTCGAGGCGGTGTTCGCGCCGATGCCTTTTTAGGCGTTGACATCCCGCATCAGCATCATGTCCTGGATGCGGGTGTGGCGCGGTGCGTCAAACCCCACCGCGCCGGACCATGGCGCGCGCGGGTTGTCAAACGTGCCAAACACCATGTCCCAGATGGGTAAGTCGCCATAGTTGCGGGCCTGGTTGGCGCGGGCATGGTGCAGCACATGTGACTCCGGCCGGGGAATGAGGTAGCCAATCCAGTGCGGTGTGTGGATGTTCCAGTGCTGCCACATGCTCAGCAGCGCGCTGACCAGTGCCACCGCCGAGGCCGCCATCGCTGTGAGTCCCAGGAGGTAAACGCTGACGGTGGTGCCCAGCATCACCTTGAGCAGCACCTCGACCGGGTGGGTGTAGTAAGCGCCTGCAATGTCCACGCGCTGCGCACTGTGGTGCAACTGGTGCGCGGCGCGCCACAGCCAGTCAAAACGGTGCTCGGCGCGGTGTAGCCAGTAGCCAAAAAAGCTGGTGACCAAAAGCCCAACGGGAATGCCCCACAGGCCCAGCGCGCTCAGATCCAGCACAGACTGGGATTTGAACCAGCCCAATGGCAGCAGCAGGGGCGCCAGCGAGCCGACCACCAGCACCATGGCAAAGAACAGCACGCCCGTTAGCCGCCAGCGGTGAACGGTTTCGAACCGCCGCGCCGCGTAACGTGACTCGATGCCGAGCAAGATAAAAAAGATGACCGGTATGGCGAGGCCTAATAATTTTTCGGGTTGCATGACTGTCTCCTGTGGTGGTTTGGTTGGGTGATGACGTGCTTATGTGCACCGATATGCATATAAAGAAGTAAAAAAAGGCCGCTCAAAAAATCAGCGGCTGGGGCCGGCACAACACAGTGGCACCAGGGTGCGCATCAGGCCCACGATCTTTTCCATGCGCGAAGCGATCGCGGGGCCGTCAATCTCGTAAAAGGTGTGCCGTCCTTCGGTCTGTGCATGTAACACGCCAGCGCGCTCCAGGGTTTGGAGGTGCCGGGCGATGACCGAACGGTCTTGCGGCATGGCCTCGGCAATGGTGGCGATGTCGGAGCGGCCCAGCAACACCAGTTGGCGAAAGATTGCCAGGCGTGCGGGTTCACACAGCGCACGGAAGAAGTCGGCATCCAGTACCTCGACGCAGGCGTCTGCAGCTTGGGTGCGGGTGGTGATCGGGTTCATGCGTTGGAGTATATGTGCACATACATGCACATGTCAAGTGAATGCGCCAATTTGGATCACCCGTGCGGTACCCGATGCGGGCGCACATTTCTGTAGCGCTAGTTGACCTAAAGCTTGTTCAGCTTGCGCCAGGCGCAAACAAGTGCTTCCACGGCGCGATTGACGTCGTCGAGTGTGCTCATACGCCCGACCGAGAGGCGCACCGCACCAGCGGCGCGCGCCGCATCCACCCCCATGGCCGCCAGTACACCGCTGACCGCATCGTGTTCTGAATGGCATGCCGAACCTACCGATGCGGCGACGGCATCGGCCGCCTCCGCCAGCACGGCGCGCCCGCTGACCCCGGGAAACGAGACGTGTAAGGTATTGGGCAGTCGTTGTTCGGGGTGGCCATTGAGCTGGAGGTCCGGAATCGAATCGAGCAGCCCCTGGTGCAAGCGGTCGCGCAGTGCCATCAAGTGCGTTGCAGTTGCGGACAGAGTCTCGCTCGCAAGCCTTGCTGCCGCGCCCAACGCCACAATCGACGCCACGTTTTCCGTGCCGGGCCGCAGCCCATGCTCCTGGTCCGCACCGAACAACACCGGAAGGATGGCGGTGCCGCCACGCACGTACAACGCCCCAATGCCCTTGGGTGCGTAAAACTTGTGCCCCGCCAGCGTCAGCAGGTCGACGCCCAAATCATCGACGGAAAGTTGTACTTTGCCCGCTGATTGCGCTGCATCGGTGTGCAACACAATACCGCGCTGGCGCGTCTGCTGAGCGATATCGGCAATGGGCTGCAGAGTGCCCACCTCGTTGTTGGCGTGCATGACGGACACCAACGCGGTGTCATCCCGCAGTACCGAGCCCACCCGGTCCGCCGAGACCAGCCCCCATCCGTCGACCGGCACCACGGTGACGTCCCATCCCTGCGCC
>ERZ724516.1030-NODE-1030-length-16552-cov-5.826696_pt1 | contig 16552 bp, 16 predicted proteins | sample MGYA00376049_ERZ724516 | MGnify/ENA primary metagenome ERZ724516 (study PRJEB28724, sample SAMN07190886) | activated sludge metagenome | isolation source: activated sludge of sewage treatment plant in Hong Hong | place: USA: Christiansburg, Virginia | collected... | reverse complement strand
CCGCCGCATTGCGGACAGCGAACTTTGCGTCCAGCCATCAGAGGTTGCAGAAGGTAAAATTGAAAACCGCTTCAAACATCCATTTCATATAGCGCCAACCTAAGTGAGTTTAATTAAGCTACACGCCCAGCTACACAAAACGATTCGTGCCTAATCAAGAGCGCCCAGATACAGAAGTGATTCTAAATGAACGAGCAAGTGGGCCAAAGCTTTCCGTTTCCAGCTGAGCGATGACGCACTCCTTCCTAAGTGCGGCGCATGCCAAGCTTCTGACGACAACGGGGGTAGCTCCGACACCCCCAAAAGTCGAGACGATCCCCTTTTCCCTTCACCGCGTGCATCTTTAAGCCGCAAGTAGGGCAAGTTGGGGTCATGTAATCCCCCTCCGTAGCAAAGGACAGCAGCCTCTCCCTGTCTTGGGTAGGCAAGCGCTGAATCAGCATTAGGAGCATCGCCCCGTCAATAAGGGTGATGCAATTGGCCTCAGCAATGGCTTTCGCCTCCGAGGTGTAAGCCCTACTCGTCATAAAAAAAGCTTTGCCAACCTTCTCGTGGGTCATCACACCTAACAACTCACGAACAGGCTTTACACCAACATAGCGTTCGCCCCAAGCCTTGCATTGCACAATAGAAGTTGGTTTCCCAGAATCATCCTGAAAGAGACGAATATCTATACCGCCATCGGGTCCAAGTGCCGTCGTTTCGCTACGAATACCCTTCAGCTCATAGAACTGCTGACAAACATCCTCGAACCGCTTCCACTCCACATTACGGATCAACTCAATGCTCCATTCCACCGGTTTTACCTTCAAACCGGAAACAGAGCAATCGACGGTAGTGCTATCAATCTCTGATGGGCCAATCGCAAAGACATCTAGGACAGCGGGGTCAGTCGGGATGCTGTGGGCCACCCGAAACAACCTCGGTTCATTTCGCATGGAGCGGTCGCCAATTCCTGAATTACGAACCGATGGCCCCTCATTGACCAGTGGTTCGCCAGACAACAAACGCCGAGCTACCGCACTTGTCGTCTTATGTTTAAACCACACAACCAGAAAAAGAATCAGCGCCAAGGGGATCAGCAGGGCATCAAACAAGCCAGACATCATTTGAGAACGGGCGGTATTTGCTTGTTGAGCTAATAGGATTGGCTGCTTCTGCGTAACAGCAGGAATTGAAGATACTTGAGCAGGCAGCTGCTTTTCTAACGCCCCTCGTTGAAAGTGCTTTTCAGGGATAGGAGGCGATAAATCAGTTGCACCACCTAATATGTCACAAGACACATCGGTGATTATTACCTTGCCATCCTGCAGACATCGCCGAGCCTCACCCGCGTGTGCACATAACGAGGTCAATAACGCGATTGACGCCAAAACACCTGCTATAAGTCGACTCACCAACTGCTCCTTTGAATCTCATCGGTGAATTTTAGAACATATGAATGAAAAATTTAGGTTTCTTTATGTTTTCATCAAGACCATAGCCATGAACTATTTAACGTAACCACCGCTGAATTTGGAAAATATGCCTTCCCGATTATCGCGTTACTTTACGCTGAGAGCGTGGAGAACAAACAAAATCGGACAACGCACGATATAAAGTTGACTTACGAACGTTAACTTGTTCACCAAAGTCATTAAATAACAGTGCAGCAAGTTCTTTATTTGATACGGTTGACTCAAACCGACCGTCAACTTTCTCATTTAATATCTCACCGAAGCCTCTATCTTCTGCAGCCATTAAAACAAGCTCACTAATCGCTTCATAGGCATTAGCACCAACTATTTGTTTTACTGATCTTTTCGGCGAGGTATCTGTTTCAACTGGAACAATAATATCAATAGGTTTTTGAATCACTAAGCACAACCTCCATTCGATATTATCGGCGAAAAGTTGTATCTCATCATTGCCATGAAAAAAATGATCCATCGTGTCGCCCTTGTACACACGATCAGATATTGAAAACCTCTTTGCTATAGAAACCTTTGACCCCGTATTTTTGCCGATAACTGTGTATGCGTTACCAGTCAACGAAAGAGCAAAACGCCATTTTCCAAACTTTCTTATAAAACCTTCTGACAATGCAACTTGATGTCTTTGAGCAAAAAAACCGAACCGACACCATGTGATCCGGCTTTTTGCAGGACTCGATTGAATGAACGGCTCAAGCTTCGTCAACATTGCTAACTTATTGCCGATCTGTTCACTGTCTTCAATGCTGAACAAATTACTGGCTGTTGCGTGTCCAGCCAGATAGCTTGTAATGAACCGCTTTACATCCTGCTCCGAAATCTCGTCACCCGCAGCATCGGAAAAGAACATTTCATAAAGCGCATCTACGCAGGCCCAAGTTTGATTGCCAATCCTCGCACGGTCTCTCATGGTTTCCTCTCACTTCCTCTCACTTCGTCACAGTACAGCAGCATCAAGTCTGTAGAGAAATTAGTGTTGCTTAAGTTGAGCAACTCGACACACAGCGCTCCGAAATGCAGGCCGATGCGACAAACAGCGCCTTCGTACACGTCGTCAACGTGAGGTAGATTTTTTGACGTTGACCATTTTTGCGTGCTCGCATGAGAGATGAAGACGTTGTTTGCACAGTGCAAGTAAACCGTAGTTGTTTATCTTGTCTGCCAATTTCCACATGTGAACGAGCGAACCTTTTTGCGTAAACGCACGCCAACAAACAGGCTCACCTGAGATTCTTTGTGGTCAACAACAAGTTGACCGCACACCATTTATCCATTCCAAAGAACACAAAATGTCAGATACACAGTTCACGTTGACTCTCCAAATGTAAACGCGAAATATCCAACAGCAAATGTTAATGGATGCGAATTTACATCAAATATTATTGCAGCAATAACAAGTGCTGAAAACTCGATAAATCTCAGAAACTTCTGGCTCCAGTGGGTCTAATAAGGGTGTAGACGAAGCATATAGACAATAAGATAGATAACACTCCTAATACACCATTACATAGCTAAGGATATAGGATATTAAATCATCTATTCAATGGTCACTCTATGAGTAAAGCATTGGTGGTGATAGAAAAATAGGCTCTGGGTGTAAAACTGTAAAGAACCGGTAACAACTCCATAAGAGTTGGCGTACCGGTATGTAATCAGTTGTTCCGATGTAATTCATGATTACGGTTCACTTACCTTGATACAACCACGTCAACTCATTGGGTTGCTGCTGTCGACAAAACTGTAAACCAGTCGACTCAACCACACAACTCACATGAGGTAACAAGCCATGAAACACAATGCAATCGAAGTCAAGAACCCAATAGTCGATGGTCTAGCATTTATTCTATCTTGGGGGACATTCAATGATGATTATCAACGTTCAGTTACCCCCATTAGTAAACGGATCAAAAAAGCTACTGATGATGGTGTAATCGAGCGCAAATTTTTTAGAGGTTCACGCTATCGTGAAAGTTTCAATATTCAACTTTCAGGGGATGAACCAGTGCTTGTTCAAATCGGCGCAATTCAACCGAACAGTCAAAAAGGTGGAATTCGTGTCGAATTGAATCCAGCAAAATTCCAACCTGGCGACGTAGATTTCTTTCATGAAACGATGAAACGCATCATCGGGAAACGTTATTTGAGTTTAATGGAAAACCCGTCGGTAAACGTTATTCATTGCGCGGTGGATATTGTCGGAGCGAATCTTGATCGAACACTTGTGGCCTATACAAATGCCCAGCGTTACACAATTTTTGGGAAACGTTTTGACGCACAGGCGCATATTGAAGGCTACAACTTTGGTAGTGTAAGCAGTGACTATATGACTGCAGTGTATGAGAAAGATGTCGAGCGCGTTCACAGAGCACTGCTCCGCTTATTAAAACAGAAGCGTGAAACTGATCCTCTTAAATCGAATGTGGTTAAACAATTCCTTAATAATAAAAGTGGACAACAGGAGTTGCGCGTTGAAGTCCGGGGAAAGAAATTGCGCGGACTTCCATTGTATAAAATTTCTGATTTGACTAACCGGTTTGAGCGTTTTGCATTCTGTGATTTATTTTCTGACGGAACTGAATTGCCTTCTTATATTGAAGAGTCTTTTCTTGCCTTGTGCCGCCAAAACGGTGTGAAAGCTGCACTTGAAACTTTCAAGCACACTGAGTGGGTTCGTAAAGTAAATGCCTATTACCGTTCACGGAACGCGACGTGGTGGCATCCTGACGACATGTGGAAGCAAGCATGTGACTCACTTCGTGGAACCGGTCTGTTTCCCGATAGCGCATTCGTCGAACCGAAATATCGAGTCCACGACGATTCTGATCGTCCTTTCAAATAGGGTGCACCAAGTTTCAGCACGGGAATTTTTGCGTGTTAACTTGATTCAACATTAATAGCGGACAGCAACGGCCACCGATTCTGTTGCGAGCACTTCTCGCGCAACAGCAACTTCGCAGAGTAAATCCCTGTAGTTGTCATTCGTTGAAGACACAACTTTGTCTTGAGGCCGTTGCTCGTCCACAAAACTGTAAAGGCTGGAGGTAGAGACTTTCTACGGCTAGCCAAGGAAACAGAAAATGAAAACTTGTACACCGAACAAGACGTTGACCAATCTCGACCAACGCTCTGCTCTCGGTTTCATTCGTATTAACGAGATGCTCGAACTTTATGGTTGTTCACGCGCAACGCTGTGGCGCTGGGTGAAGTCAGGAAAGGTCCCCGCGCCCAAAAAACTTGGTGAACGAATCACAGCGTGGCAAGTGGGTGAAATTCGAGAAGCACTGAAGTCTATCGGCGAATCATGAAAAACGACAACTTGCTGACCCACTAAAACTTTATCAACTTCAAAACAAAGACCAGTAGCTGCTGCTGATTCAGAAACTGTAAATACATGGAAAAGTTAAAACAATATTGAGCATGTGGATCGCTTCATATGTGTACTACTTTTCAATCTGGAAAGCCAACAACATCTGTCCTTATACTTTTACTAAGAGAAAATCATGACAAACAAAACACACTACGAAATTCTTGGCGTTGAAATTACGTCTTCATATTATGAGATTGATAAGGCATACCGACAGCTTTATAACGAGTGTTTATCTGAAAAATGCCATGATTCATATATCGCACTCCGACAAGAATTGGACCAAAAGGAAATGTCATACTGGATCTTGTCCGACAAGAAGCTTCGAGATGATTATGATTTCCTGATTCGTTCTAATGAGAACGAAGTCTATCGCGCAGAGCATAATGGTGCCGATATCAGTACCCCCATCGCCGGAGAGCATGCCTACGTTTGCATCAAGATTGATATTGAAACGGCTCTGCAAGGCGGCACGGTTAATATCAAATACACTAAAAGAGATTATTGCCTTGGCTGCATGAGCAAAGGCACCATTGCCAAAGAGCGCAACTGTGATGTTTGTAAAGGGAAAGGTACAAAGCAGTACGCGGATGGAGGGACAGTTTGCAGAAAGTGTACAGGTTCTGGCCGGATTCCTCGTTCAAAATGCAAACGTTGCAAAGGACTGGGACGGGTCAACAATGAATGTAAACTTACGATTGAAATCCTTCCTGGCACCTACGATGGGTATCACGACGAAGATAAAGGTAAAGGCGGGATTGGATTGTACGGAGCAGAAAGTGGCAACCTTAGAATAACTATCAAAGTCGACCACCCGCAAGGTATCAAAATCAATCAGGCAGATATTGTGATGCCCCTGCGCCTTACTTTTGTTGAAGCAATACTTGGCAAGTATGTGAGTCGACCTTCTGTGATTGGTATTCTAGATGCTTATATTCCACCACACACGCAAGCTGGCACATTGATCAAAACCGACCAAGCTGGATTCTTGGAAAAGGATCACAGTAAACGGGGAGCCATCTATTACGAAGTTTCAATTTGTTTACCGAAGTCAGCTATCTCTACTCCGATTCTTGGGCAACTTGTTTATGCGCTCACACGTTAACCAACATAGTTCTTAGCAACTGCCTCCAGCGTAAAGTTTCTGTATATAGCAATGTAAACCTTCCGTGGACAATCGCGGTTGGTTAACTATGCCGGTTGAAAACTGAAAGCCGCAGCCCTCTCAGGGCTGCGGCATTATCTCGGCAAACCCAACAACTTTTTATCGACTCGCGATATTGAGCGTTATCGCTAGTCAGTCCACTTCGGTAGGCAGTGAAAAGTGACAGCGAATGCAGTGCCTTCACAGAACAAGTTCGCGTAACTCTTTCCCTGCTTTGAAGTGCGGCACGTACTTGCCCGCAACTGCGACTTTCTCTCCCGTCTTCGGATTCCGAGCTATCCGAGCAGCTCGATAGTTCAACGCAAACGCACCGAACCCACGTATTTCTGTTCGTCCACCTTGGACAAGCGATTCGGCAATCGCACCCAATATTTCTTTCACGGCGAGTTCAGCATCCTGCTGAACCAGTTGCGGGAAGCGTTGCGCCATTGCGGTCACAAGTTCGGATCGAGTCATCCGGCAATTCTACTGAAATGTTCACTTCTTCCCAATCGTCGACGGGGAAGCCCCTCTGACTAAGATTCGAGAGGTTCGATGATGATAAAGCTCAACTTTTTCAATAAAGACTACTGGGTCGGTTACCACGCAACGCTGGGCTATCTGCTTTTCGATCCGTTGTTGCAGAACGCCGAGCAAAAAAGCTTGGTGCGCTTGTTTATCTCAGTCGTATGCCGAATTTCAAAACTGTAAATAGCTAGGGCTAACTATCCGGTTAGCATCAACTGGAGATTACAGAAATGAAAAGCAAGTCCAACTATTTCGAGCCGTATGTCTTTAATCCTTGGCAACGCGTCAAGCTGTCAGAGACGCTGATGTTGCCTCATGAGCCGTCGAACCTTGGGGAAGGTGAAAATAGTACTCAGCCGATGCTGGAGATCGCGTCCGATGCGATTTGGAAGCAGCCGATTCGTTGGAACAAGAAGCTCGCAATGGACGAGTTTTTCTGTCCAGCGGTCCTCGGTTCAACTTGCGATTGGTGCGATAGCGAGGTCCAGAGTGAAACCCGTGAACGTTTGTGGAAAATCATTGATCGGACTCCCTTTCTGGACTGGTTCTTGGTGTCGAGGCGGGCGACCGATATCTTGACGTGTCTTCCAATGGACTGGGGTTATGGTTATGACAACGTGGCTCTGGGTGTGCATGTTGAGCGTGGTGAAGATTTGTCTCAGGTGAACAGCCTCACCAAAATTCGGGCCGAGCAGCGGTTTATCGTGGTTTCGCCGAACTTTACGAAGGTCGGGGCACTCAATCTGCGGGGCATTCACTTTGTGATGGTTCGCACGCCATCGAGCGATGTTGGGCAACATCTCAACGAAAAATGGTATCGGGAGTTAAAGGACCACTGCAAGACCAAAGGTGTGCCACTGAAGATCGTTCGCGCCCAGTAGGTATTCGGTAATGCGGCGGCGAGGGGGCAAAGCTACTCCACTCGCTGCCGTGTGTGCCTGTCGAACGCCAGCCCAGTGATAGCCAGACCCAATGCAACGAATCCGTTTTGCCGCGCATGTGTAGAGCATGGCGATGAACCTGGGGGCATGGCAAGTAGTTTTGTTCACCCTGGTGTTGCGACAAGGCATACTATCCAAAATGATATTGTACAATTAGCGTTAATGTATTCATTAAAGGAATGGTTATGGTACTTCGTGCCTGCGATGTGGTGCCAATCAGCGAAGCGCGTGCGCGTCTGACTGAACTGGCAGATGAGGTGGTGGGTGGTGCGGAAAAAGTGTTGACGAAAAATGGGGTAAGTTTTGTTGCCATCGTCGATGCACACAAACTTGATTACTACCACGCCCTGGAAGAAGAGCACGCCGGGCTGGTCTTACTCGATGAGGCGGAAGTTGGACTGCGGCAAATAATTGCGGGGCAGCGAGTGTCTGCCGATGCACTTTCGCAAGCGTTGGCTGAATAGTGACCTTACCTGCAAACGCTCGCGTTGAGGCCGCCCCAAACTTCCTGAGCAACCTTAATGCGGCGCGTCAGTTTTTTGAGCAACAAGATGTGGTCTCCGCGCCTGAACGTTTTCGCAAGCTGAAGGCAGAACTACGGGAGATGGTGGTCATTTTGTCGTGGTCACCCGGCGCAGGTCGTCTCGCCCGGTTTCTGACGGCTCGTTCTGCTCAAGCTAGATTACGTCTTGAAGCGGTGCAACAACTTGCGAACCAAGCGGGATTGCCGAACCTGCGAGAGTACGTGGTCGGGCAGCACCTCGTTTTGTATGCCCACTCCGATGTTGAAGTGGTCTTGCTCGCGGTGAAGCATCAACGGCAACTGACGTATTGCACTGAGCTTTAGAAGGAAGAACGCCCCGCCGGGGGAAGCGGGGCGCTCAGACAGCCACGTGTTGGGGGAGTGGGGGCCGTCAGGCCGATGTCTGTTCGGCCATGAATACAAGATACGGGCGGAGGTGCCCGATTTCAAGTAACCGTCTGCGACAAGTTGTAGTGAAATGTTTTATGACATTTGCGCTCGACTCGCGATAAAGCGTGTTTCCGCTAGTCAGAATTGGTGACGAAAACCAGTGAGCAAGGCGGCTACTTGGTTGCCGCAATAACTCCATTTCCAGCTGCTGAAATGTTCTTAGACAGATATGGCTTACTCATCAATAAGCCGCTGATTGCAGCCCCTTGGTACCTGCCTGCTGTTCGGCCGAAGCTGACGGTGGCGATCGAAGCTCTCAGCGTCCGCAATGAAGGGGTCAGCGGCTGTAGGCCAAGCAATAGGAATCTATGAGCCCTCCTGATCTGGCGATTGATGCCGGACAAAAGGCGGACGCTGTGTTCGCCCAGCACGTGGCCCCTTTTGACTCTACGGATAGATCCTGCTGGCGTGTTGGAGGCAGACAGCGTCAACCTCGATGGCGTCTGCGTAGGTCAGTAAAGAGAGATGTAGTGGCAACGGCAACGCATCTTGGTCGATGGCCTGGCGGAGCGCATCTGCCTGAATTGCGTCGGTGCATAGGATCATTAGGTCAATGTCCGACGCGTTGATCTGTTCACGATCAACTAAGCCGAAAAGATACCACTCGCTACCCGCTTCTCTTCCGGATAGTCATGCCATTCGCGGAGAGGGACATCTTGCTGTTCGCCAATCGACATTCGGATGGCGACGCAACCTCTCACCGACTGGTTTGCTCTGCGCAAACTCTCTCACCGCCGCATCTGGAACGACACCATCCGCCCGCCATGTTTCATGCCATGCGATTGACTTCGGACGGCCTTTCCTTACAATCCCCATAACCATCGCCCGTCCGGCGGTCCAGTCCGACGACTGGTTTATCCGCCGACATGACTTCCCGCTCTCTTCAACCTCGTCCTCTTCGGCGGATAAACGCTATTCGTTAGAGCACATAAAAGTACCGATTCGCTGCAAACCAGAGGTGCCAGAATGGATTTATTAGATAGATCGCAATCTACCCAAGACGAAGCGAACACGGATAAAGGTCTTGAGCTAGAGCGTTTCCGTGAGGATCAAAAGAATGCCGAACGAGAGCATTCTCTTCGGCTGAGAGAGCTAGCATTAAAAGAAGAAGATTCGCGCAGATCTAAATGGACAAATCCATTTGTTCTTGCAGTGGTTGCAGCCTGCCTGGCGGGACTGGGTAACGCATATATTGCTTGGCTGAACGGAGAGAATCAAAACCGCATAGAGTCAACTAAGAACGCTGCAGCAAAGGAAGTCGAACAGCAAAAGGCCGAAGCTATTCACATCCTCGAAGCTACAAAGGAAGCTGCCCCGGAAAAGAGGTCGGAGAAACTTCGGCTTCTAGTTGATCTAGGCCTGATTGCGGATCCGAACCGACAAGCGAAACTCGAGGCTTATATTAAAGGTCAGCAACTGCAAGCCGTTCCACCTTCAGCAAGCCCCTCCCTACCAACCCCTACCCCAGTTGTTGAGGAGTACCAAACGGGATGGCTAGGTGGTGGAAACAGCCGAGAAGATCAGTGCAGAATCGGACGCCTTTCAATTGCGAGCAAATACCCCGACCGATCGATACTGTTGGTTGCGACCTCAGAACAGAGCAAGAAAGATATCCTGGGCAGGGTTGAGTACATGTACTTCTGTACCTTTAAGATCGAGTAAGTAAGTGTGCTCTAATCTTAATCGTTGGGCGTCTTGGCGCAACGGATCGCCCTAAATCTCGGAGCTCAGCCAAGATCAGCCAGCATCGTTCCTTGAGCTGCTCTGCCGTCACTTGACAGCATCGCTCATTCCTGCGGAAGGGATAGCACTCGCCCGCTTGAAGATCAACGCGACAATACTTAATAGGCTCACGCATCTCCCGCTCCCGCCTAGTCCCCGACGATCGCACGAAGCCCCGCTTGAGATTCGACGCTGCAATCCTGTGGGATTAGCTGAACAACGCCTGTTTGACACTGAGCGACGAGACTGGATAACGCCTAGTGCGCCCCCACAAATAGGACTCCGTTGTCATAGGAAGCCGCAACGCCCTTACTCACTGCCTTTTGCAATTGCGGTGATAAATTGATCGGCCCAGTATCCCACTTTTCGTCGCCGTCTTTGAACGAACACAGTAGATTGAGCTGCCACCCCGTTTGCTGAAACTTGATCTCATGCTTTTCTGTTGCTTGGTAGCCTACTGAAAGCGTGACAGGAGTCTTCTTCACAAATGGGTCCACGCCTTTCTTTCGAACGACAAATGTTGGCTTGAGACCAATATTGGCATGGCTACCCCCGCCTCCGTGCAGATACGTATAGGGGACTTGGATGCAGCGCTGCCCAACAACCGCACCCAATACGTTGGAAACGAATCCGCAATCATCTCTCATACCGGAGTGCATATGCGGAGCGACGGAGGGCGCAGAAAGCTCAAACTCAACTGATTCTGGATCCCATCGTCTGAGTTTCCCCGACCAATTTCCATGGTCAGAGCACGCTGCTCCGCCCCAAAAACGCTCGCCCAGCGTCTGAATTCTGACGTTTGTAATGTCATACAAGTCAACCGCACTCGGCACAGTCGCGATCAACAGGTCCTTAGACGAAACGGTCCGTATGTTACTTGGCTTGCCTCCGCCGCCCATTGTTCGAGCCTCATCGGTGAACTCGGAACTAGCCCTAACGATCTCGTCAAGGGCAGGATTGGCCTCCAAAACTTGAACGTTGCAGCTGAGCGGAAGCGACCGCTCAACGTAGATACGATCCTTGAAGCTTTCCATCCCTTTCCATAAACTGAGCCAACCTGTTCTTGTGGGGACATTGATCTGGATATCAACGAACTGTTCTTCCTTCAGCGCAAGATCCCTGGGAAGATCAAAAGAAAGCTTTGCGCCCGTTTCTCTGGACAGTTGAACTGTACTTCCGCCGACGACAGCTTCCGGCGAACGTCCGTCCTTCGAGTCCGGAAAGTAGCCATAAACCAAGACCCGTCGATTGGAAACGTCACTACGAATGCGAGGGGGGTCGATGGCGGCCGCATACGGGGCAATCTTTACCAAAGGTATGCCATCCAGACTTTCGCTAGCGTTGGCGAGAGCTGTATTGACATCCAAGAAGGCCCGTCGCTCTGTTTGGGATATCGTCTTTCGAAGAGAACTCGCGAGTTGATGGGTCTGAGTTGCTACTTCTTGCACGGCCTCATTTACATCCTTCACTGTTCCCTTTCTGATTTTCTCGATCTCTCGAAGCAGACGCTGGGCTTCGTTTGATGCCGCTTCAATCTTGGCGGCGGCGATTGAATCGAGTCCAATCTGTGCGCGATCTATCACTGCCTGCAACTCGGTGAGCGTCGCCTTCAATGCGAGGATCGTCGCGGCTGAGCTAGCCTGAGAGTGTGCAATCGGAGTAACGGTTGTGCACAGAACGAACGCGAGGCCCAGGAGTACCATTAGTTTTGACTTCATTTATATCCTCCTTGTTTTGAAAACGACTTAGTCGCGCCTGGGTAAAGGGCTGGCCCTGACAGTCGGCGACATCGACGCCGCCCGGATGCGCGTACCGATAGGCGTTGAGTTACCTCGCTCAGTCGAACTCGACGACCAACCGCTCCGCAAAGGGTCCATTCTTCCGAAGCCGCCCATTCGGACCAGGCGCGCGACGTATATTCTCGCGTTTCAATATCGGCTTGAGCATCATATGCAGAGTTGCGCGATTGATGTGGCGCCCGAAACATTCGTGCAGACCAAAACCGAAATGCATGTAATCTGACGCTGGGCGATTTGGATCGAAGGTCGTAGGATTGGCGACACGTCTTGGATCCATCATGGCAGAAGCGAAAGCTGCGAGCACCTGTGCCCCAGCTTTGATCGAGGTCTCGTGCCAAGTGCCTCTCGCGAGGATTACATCCTCCAGTGCCACGCGCGGAAGTCCTGGCGCCAGCGGATCAAAGCGCATTGCTTCGAAGACATAGCGTCGCAACTTCTCATCATCGTTGGAACGTGCCGCAGACTGTGCCTCTGCCAGCACCTTCGGGCGTCGCAGTAATTGCTCCATCGCCTGCGGAAGCAGCATGGCCGGCTGCGGCGGGCCGCCAACGATGAACCCGATCAGTGCTGTGCGGATTTCTATGTCTGAATATCCCGGCTCGCCCGCTGCCTGCCGCACCAAGCAGCGCCCAAGCACATCATCCTTCGCGGCGCATTGGTGTCGTTGGGCAATGGCAGCGTCAATATGGGCTCGCAAAGCGGGCGCGATCTCATTGACCTCGGCGCGCAACTTCTTATCATTCCCGCTGTCGGCGAACTGAAACTCGAAAAGCCGTGTCGCCCACACGCGCAAATCTCCTTTCGCAGGATGAGGAATCCCAAAATACTCAGCGAGGAAGTCGAAACTTACTTGACGCGTAAGCTCGTCCACTATCTCAATTTGGCCGCTAGCGGCCGCGATGATGGCTTCTGCCCGCGCTTCAACGTCCTTCGCCAGCCGCGGCAGGTCGGCCGACAGCGTAACCTTGCGCATAGCCTCCGTATCGCGCCGATATCGCGGCGTGTCGCCCAAGCCAAGAAAAAATGGTTCTCCGCCCATAATGATGTCGAGCTTTGGGCCGTAGATTACGCCGAATTTGGAATCAGTCGCGAATACTTCGCGCACGTGATCGTATCGCGACGTGAGCGTGAAACCGGAAACGGTCAACACTGGCTTAATACGCCGCATCACGCTAAATAAAAAGGGCGTCATATCGAAAATCATTCGCCCAACCCAGCCCTTAACACCTTTTGCACGTGGTCGAAGAACATCTTTCGACGTGAGTACGCTCATAACGCCTCCAAATAACGAAGCGCCGCCATGCTCGGAAGGAAGAAATATTCACCACCAGCCATCTGGACATATGACTTCACGGGAATAATCTGCCGCAAGAGGGCTTCTTGAATGGTGAAGCTTTTGGTCGGGCCAATCAAGGGATCCGTCTCATCGTACAGACATGCGAAATTCGGGTTGAGAATCCAAGTCTGCTGGACGAATTCGAACTGACGTCCGATGTCAGTGTTAAGGCAGAGGAATAAGAGCCCGCGATCTACGCTGTCATCGACGCGCTGATCGGCTATGTTGGGCCCATAGTTCCGCCCCCGGCGCAGAATACGATGGTTGTTAGCGGCATCCAGCAATGTATCCTTGTGTTCGGTAGTCGGTGCGAGCCCGTCGCGCGGATTACCACGGCGCACATGGCTGCCTAGCGGACAGCCGCGTCCCAGCTTGTCACGGTCGAAGTAGCGGAACTCATTGTCGGGCTGGCCGGAGGCGTCGGACGGCAGGACACCACCCGGACATAGAAGGTTGCCGTCGCGATCGCGTCCCACGACACGATTGGCCACCCAATCGGCGTCGACCTTTGTGGCGCCCGGCGGGGCGCTAGCGTTAAGTTGCGTAGCGCTCTGATCCATCGATTGCCAGAATTGCGCAACGTCCTGCTTGAGCTCACGCACCACCATATAACTGCCGTCGAGACCGAAATCGAGAAAACCTTCGCCTCGCGGATGGGGCTTCAGGCCTGCCGCACGCCCCTCAGGCGTGTCGGGTACGACGGGACCGGCAGCGATCTCGCTATGGCCGTTCAGATGGCCCATGAGAATTTCACCCAGAGGCACGCGATGAACGGTATCTTTCTCAGAGGCGTCCTCGCCCGTGCCGATTTTGACTACTCCCTTCTCGAATGGAACCGGCTGCGAAATGCCGTCGGCGAAGCCGAAATGTTCCCGCCCGATTTTTTTCTCGTCGAGACTGAGGCTTAGCGGCAGTTGATGAACGACGGTGACGCCCAGCGGCGCAATCGCCTCTTGGACCGCGGCAAGCCAGGAATCTGCACTCAACTCGTCTTCTGTGTAGAGTAGGAGCAGTGCATGCACCGTGATGGGCGTCCTTATGCTTGCTTCTTGCTTTTTGTCTTCGGGGGCGCGAAAAGCGCGCGCCTGGACGTCGAGTGCGGTTGCTTCGAGCGGAATGTTGCCGCTCCACTTCGGACCGCCTTCAATCACCGTTGGCATCCACTGATCGTCGCGCTTGTCTCCGAGCCTACGAAGCCGGTCCTCTTGAAACATTCCTTCCTTGAAGGGACGATCGAAGCTTTCCAGCGAATTGGCATCGAAACCCATTTTGCGCAGCCCAAGCGATGTGAAGCCGATCGCGGTGCTACGCGAATCCTTTCCGTCTGCGTCGGTGATTGGCGCCACGCCGCATAGTGCAGTCAACCAGGCGCCGCCACCCTTGTTCTCGTCATGACACCAGTCGAACTTCAGGAACAAGGCACGGGCGACGGGTTGATCAGCAAAACCGCTTACCACAAGGCCCTGCGTGTTCTTGTCGTGCGGAGAGGCGAGCCACCAACTCAACGGGGCGTATCTGGAGCCGCTCATAGGTCGTTGAGCCATTGCGCAGCCTCCGTTTCCATCAGAACTCTCTTTCGCAGGCCAAGTGCGATCCGGTAATTCCGCTCGATCTGCTCGGTGGTGAGATCTCTATAGGCGCTATACCAGAAGTGGCTGACGGCCATTGAATGGCGCGCCCATTCCTTGAATTGGCGCCCATGGCTAGCGCCATCATAAATGAGAAAACGCGTGGGTGGAAAACCAACACCGCAACTCCAGGCGGTCGTCAGGCCGGTATGCGCTTTTTCGATGAAATCGTCGAGATAGCTTTCCCAAGTCTGATCGAAATTCGAGACGAACATCAATCGGCTTTTGTTGGCAACCATCGCCCAATGCGCGAAATGGATGGTACGCATCGATCCGAGATAGCCGTCGCGCGCAGTAACCCGTAGTAGAAGTCCAACCCCGAGATGTCCAGCGCGGATCAAAATGGCGCGCAATATGCCCGGCTTGATCAGAACGATCGATCCCATATGGTTTTGCGGAATCCAATCCTCGCGGCGCGCCATTTCTCGAAGGAGGCTAGAACTGATCGGAGGTGCATTCTGTGAACTATCGGCACGCTCAAGCGTCCGCAACCAAACAAGAACGCCAATAATGGTCACAAACGCACTCGGCAGCCCCAGCGCAAGCCAGACCAGCATGTCCAGCCAAGCTTGCACCGCTCCGTGACCAGTGAGGAGCATTGACAGGGGAGTACCCAGCGTGCTCGCTACTACACAATAGATGGCTAGAAGGAATAGGAACGGCACCAATTGCCCGAACAGAAAAGTCTTCAAGCTGAAACGCGTTCGCGTCTCGGTACCCGGCAATGCGTCAGCAATCCGCTTGAACCACGCGAACAAAACCAGAAAGACAATGCCCAGCAGCACGAAATAGCTGGGCTTTGGCATGACCAAGGCAAGCGCCAGTCCGGGTACCGAAAAGGCGAAGATCGCCGCCAACACGAACGCGACGAACTTGAGCCGATCCCAGACGTCCTCCCAAAAGGCGATACGTGACGGCGCTGGATCGTTGAGCCAGGGGAATCTGCCAACCAGTGCTGCACGCAGCTTACTGTGAACCCCGACAGGATCGCGCACGCGATAGGCGGTGTCATTGGCGGCGAGTTCGGAGCGTGTCTCTTTGAATAATTCGAATTCGGCAAGAATGCGATCGCACGTCATCCCCCGATTGCCGTGATGATATGCGGTCGGAGTTAGCGAACGAGCTTCCAGATATGGTGCGATCGGTGCACGCGAGCCGGGCACGGTGATTGAGTCGAACAGAGGCCCGAGACTATCGAGAGGTCGATTGCAGCAGGCCAGAAAGCTACGCACCTCGGGTCCGATCGCGGCTTCTAGTTGTGCCCAGAAAGGCCCCGGATCGCCATCGAAATTGGCTTCAATCACGAAGAGAGGATCGTAATCATAGCTAGGAAACAGGCTAAGGGACATGAAATGCAAGACGGGTATGGACGTTAGAAATTCCGCGAACGGTCCAGTACCTCCCGATGGACTTGAGCTTCGCTTGTCATGAAGCTTGTCAAGCAGGCTGGACAAATGTTGGTAGCTCTCCGGCTTAACTTCCAGTGCAACCGATAACGTTATTTGCCGCATTCGCCGTCAACCTCCACAAACCGCGATCCGAGACCACTGTTCATCACTCAACATTCGCCGATCCACGCCTCAAATCCAAGATTAAGGATGCAAAAACACAAATCAATTACTTCGAACAGTCCCTAGCCCCAGTC
>ERZ724516.1027-NODE-1027-length-16562-cov-3.790816_pt1 | contig 16562 bp, 15 predicted proteins | sample MGYA00376049_ERZ724516 | MGnify/ENA primary metagenome ERZ724516 (study PRJEB28724, sample SAMN07190886) | activated sludge metagenome | isolation source: activated sludge of sewage treatment plant in Hong Hong | place: USA: Christiansburg, Virginia | collected... | reverse complement strand
GACCTCCTCGGTATCGTGGACGGCGCGGACAGCCATGTTTGCGTTCCGTTGCAGGGAAGTGGCACCTTTGCCGTCGAGGCCGCACTGGGTACGCTGGTGCCACGAGACGGGAAAGTGCTGGTGCCCAATAACGGTGCCTACTGTGCGCGCATCGTCCGGATTCTTGAGGTGATCGGCAGGCAACGCGCAGTCCTCGACTTTGCCGAGGACTGTCCGGCCGATCCGGCAGCTATCGAGGCCGCGCTCGTTGCCGACCCGGCTATTACCCATGTGGCCCTCGTGCATTGTGAAACCGGCACCGGCATCCTCAATCCGCTGCCCGAGATTGCTGCCGTCGTTGCCCGGCAGGGGCGCCGCCTGATTGTCGATGCCATGAGTTCCTTCGGGGTGATTCCCATCGACGTCCGCAGCATGCCCATCGACGCGCTGGTGGCTGCCTCTGGCAAGTGCCTCGAAGGCGTCCCGGGCATGGGCTTTGTCATTGCCCGGCAGGGGGCTCTGGAAAGCGCTGCCGGCAACTGCCACTCCCTGGCCATGGACCTGCACGACCAGTGGGCATACATGCAGAAAACCACCCAATGGCGCTTCACCCCGCCAACCCACGTGCTTGCCGCGCTGCGTGCCGCCCTCGATCAGTATGTCGCCGCGGGTGGGTTGGCCGCCCGCGCCGCCCGCTACGCCGACAACTGCCGTACTCTGGTGGACGGCATGCGCCGGCTTGGCCTGAAAACATTTTTGCCGGATGCCGTACAGGCGCCGATCATTGTCACCTTTCATGCGCCGTCCAGCACCGCTTATGACTTCCAGGCGCTCTACCACTTCGTACGTGAGCGCGGCTTCGTGCTTTACCCCGGCAAGCTGACGCGCGTTGAAACCTTCCGTGTCGGCTGCATTGGTGCCATCGCGGCGGGCGACATGGCGCAGGTAGTTGGCGCCATTGCCGCCGGTCTCGCGCAATTGGGTATCGAGACGGCCTGAGTTCACGTACAGCAGGAGAAAATTCAATGACAAACGCGACCGCAACCGCAAAAGAACAGGCTGTCATCGACGAACTGACGATGATTTACGAAGGCCGTGCCTACGGGCGGTACGGCTTGACCCTGCTCAATCAACGGGCGCACGCGGTCCAGTCCGGCCATCATGCGCGCGCCCAGGGCCTGCCTACGACGCAGATCGTCGCTGCGTTGCTGCACGATATCGGCCATATGATCCACGACCTCGGTGATCACCCTGCGGCGCGGGGTGTTGATGATGGCCACGAGAATCTTGGGGCAGCCTGGCTGGCGCAAAGCTTCGGGCCAGCAGTCGCGGAGCCCGTGCGTTTGCACGTGGCCGCCAAGCGGTATTTATGTACCGTCGAGGCGGATTACCTTGGCCGCCTTTCGGACGACTCGACGGACAGTCTTGCCTTGCAAGGCGGCGTCATGAATGCCGACGAATTGGCTGTTTTCGCCGCGGCACCTTACCATCGGGAGGCCGTTGCCCTGCGCCGGATTGATGAGCTTGCGAAAGATCCAAAGGGGCCGATGCCTGATTTCTCGGCTTTTCACGCGGATATCCTGCAGGCACTTCGCGCCTGCAACGCCCCGCATGGCGTAGGCGGGCGGTAGTCTTCCCGGATCAGCGCGCCAGCGTCATCAGTACGCGTTCCAGTTCGCCGACGATATGTGACCAGTCGAGTTGTTCGGCACTCTCACGTGCCTGCAAGCCGAGCGCGGCAAAACGAACCGGTTCGTCAAGATAGGTATCGACCAGCGTGGCGGCGGCAGCAGCGAATTCGCTGTTGTTGCCGAAGGCGGCGAGCAGGCCGTTGCTGCCATGTCGAATATGCTGGCCGGCAGCCGCGTAGTCGAAGGCGACGACCGGCAGACCGCTGGCCATGGCCTCGAGCGTGACATTGCCGAAGGTTTCGGTCAGGCTGGGGAAGAGAAAGATATCGGCGCTGGCATAATGGGCGGCGAGGGTTTCGCCGCGCAGCATGCCGGTGAAAATGGCATCCGGCCACTGGCTGCGCAGGTTGCCCGCCTCGGGGCCGTCACCGACAAGCAGCAGGCGCGCTTCCGGGCAGCGCTTGCGGATGGTGGTGAATGCCCCGTTGAGGGCGATCAGGTTTTTTTCCGCAGCGATGCGTCCGACGTGCAGAACGACCGGTATCCGCCCCTCAGCACCCCAGCGACGGCGCAGTTCGGGGTCGCGGCGCTTGGGTTCGAAGAGACGCGTGTCCACGCCGCGCGAAATGACTTGCAGGTTGCGAAAGCCGGCGCCGGCCAGTTCGCCGCGCAACTGCTCGGTTGGAACCAGCGTCGCCAGTGTCCGGTTATGAAATTTGCGCAGGTAGGCGACGATGGGCTTCTTGAGCAGGCCGATGCCGTAATGCTGACTATAACTATGGAAATTGGTGCGGAAGTCGGAGCAGACCGGAATCTTCAGCTTTGCCGCCGCCTGCAGCGCTGACCAGCCGAGCGGGCCTTCGGTGATGATGTGGACAAGATCCGGGCGCTGGTGCAGCCACTGGTTGATCAGAACGCGCTTGGCGGGCAGGCCCATCCGCAGGTTGGGGTAGCGCGGAATGGGCAGTCCACCCGTCAGCAACTCATCAAAGCCAGGGTTTTTGGCGGCCTGGTCGGTCGGTAATTGCCGGGGGCGAATCAACTGGATGTCGTGGTTGCGTTCGCGCAGCCCATGCACCATGCGTCCGAGCGAGAGCGCGACACCGTTGATTTCCGGCGGATAGGTTTCGGTGACGACGGCCAGCCGAAGCGAGCGACGTGGCGCGGGGTACTGTTCGATAGCAACAGGCGGCATGGTGGAATGGGTGATGATAGACGCCCGGATTGTCGCCAGCCGATGTAACGGCGATGCGACGCCCGGATGACATTTGCGTTGCAGGTGCAGGGCGCCGGCATGACGTCCACAAATTGTCGCGAAGCTTTCATGCGCCGGTAGCAATCGTGCAATACCTTTGCAGTCAGCCGGCTGCAAAGACCGGCCGCGCTGTTCAATCCATGCTTGCCAATCAATGCCACCCCGAACCGTCAAGGAGAACTCATGAAAGAACTTCTGCGCACGCTGCAGGTATTGCGCTGGGATGACCACCGTTACTACCACCAGAGCCGTATCAACCAGTCCTTGCATTTCATCAGTGCCATCGGCTTCCTGATTGCCTATGGCATGCTTTTCTATAGTCCGGCGATGGCTGCCGTGATCGGTTGGCTGTTGTCAATGGGTACGCGCCAGTCCGGCCATTTCTTCTTTGAGCCGACGGATTACGACCATGTCAATGGTGCTTCCAACGACCACAAGGAAGCGATCAAGGTCGGCTACAACCTCAACCGTAAAATCGCGCTGATCCTGATCTGGGCGGTTGCGCCGCTGGGGTTGATGCTCGACCCGACTTACTTCGGCATCTTTACCGCCGCAGCCGACAAGAGCGAGCTATTCGACCAAATTGGCCTGATCTGGCTGGCCGTCGGTGTCGGTGGGCTGATTTTCCGTACCGTACACCTGTTTTTCATTCGTGACGTAATGACCGGTCTGGCGTGGATGACCAAGATCATCACCGACCCGTATCACGATATCAAGATGTACCACATGGCGCCGGTTCATCTGCTGCGCGGTGAGTTGATCGACCCAATGCACCACGTCCGCGAAGCCTGATTTCGCCGGACCTGCGGATGTTCCCGCAATTGCGGGAACATCCGCGAACGCACTGAAGTACTGAACGTACTATTTCCTGAAAGCCAAGCGATGGGTGAGCATCTCGCGCAGGATCTGCCGGCGGATGCCCTTGTTTTCCAGCGCACTGCCTTCCCACCACCAACCGTCACGCACCATCGCCTGCGCAGCAGCAATGAAGCGGTCAGCGACGGTCTTGAAATCATCTTCACGGTAAGCCAGGCTGAAAATCATCCGCCCGGTGCCGACCCAACTCAGTGCCAGCCCTTCTGCCCGCAGGTAGTACTGCAGCATCCAGTTGTAGCGCGAGGGGCGGGTGTAATGCACCGTCCAGATGCTCGACATGTTGGCGACGCGCACCGGCAAGCCGAGGCTTTCCAGCCGCTGGTTGAGCGTATCGGCACGCCGGTTCCAGGTAGCGTCGAGGTCGTCGTAGAGCGCCCGGGTTTGCGCTTGTTCCATGCGGTCGAGAAAGGCCGCCATCGACCCCATCACGTAGGGATGGGAATTGAATGTGCCGCGTGCAAAGCAGATGTCGGCCGGTCGCTCATCCCGGAAGCGGCGCATCAGCGCCCGCTTGCCGCAGACGACGCCGACCGGCAGGCCGCCGCCCAGTGTCTTGCCGTAGGTGACCATGTCGGCGCGCACGCCGAAGTATTCCTGCGCGCCACCAGGCGCCAGTCGGAAGCCGACGAAGACCTCGTCGAGAATGAGCACGATGCCGCGTTCGCTGCATACCTGGCGCAACTTCTGCAGCCAGGCGGTGTACGCGGCGCGGTCGAAGCCGGCGCGGCGAGAGCTATCGACCAGCGACGAATCGCCCGGTGCCGCAGCATTCGGGTGCAGCGCCTGCAGCGGATTGACCAGCACGCAGGCGATGTCCTTGCGGGTGGCGAGCACGTGCAGCGTGTCCTCGTCCATTTCCTTCAGCGTGTAGGTTTCGCGCGGTGGCAGCGGGTTGCCGATGCCCGGTTGAACGTCTTCCCACCAGCCGTGATAGGCCCCGGAGAAGCGCACCAGATGACGGCGGCCGGTGTGGTAGCGGGCCAGGCGTACCGCCTGCATGACCGCCTCGGTGCCGGACATGTGGAAAGAGACTTCGTCGAGACCGGAAATTGCTGCCAGTCGCCGGGCGTTGTCGGCGACTACCGGGTGGAAGGGGCCGAGAATGGGCCCGAGTGCCGCGACGCGGGCGCTCCCTTCGGCGATGCATTCCCGGTAGGCATCGACGCCCAATACATTGACGCCATAGGCGCCGGTGAGGTCGTAAAAGACATTGCCGTCGAGATCGGTCAGCGTGACGCCGCTGGCCGACGCTACGAAGCTGCCGCCCTTCAGATGTTGCCGGACACGGCGGCTGAACTGGTAGGGTACGCGGTAATTGCCGGTGAATTGCAGGTCGGAGATGTGCTGCGCGGCTTCTGCGGTCAACGCCGCAGAACGGGCAAAACGGGCAGCGTAGTGCGCGCTCAGTTCGTTGAACCCGGCTCGGCGGCGCGCCAGCGTCTCCGGCGGCGCATTGTCGGCGTTGAAGAAACCTTCTTCGCTGTATTCGTAAAACGGAATCAGGCGCGCGACCCGCTTGGCCATCCGCGAATGGCCGGTCAGCGACGGGTGTTTGGCCTTGGACAGCGCCAGCCGGCGCCGGATGCGCGGCAGCACCATGGCCAGCGCACTGGCGCCGGCCGCATACATTGCAATGGTTTCGTTCATGACTTCCTCCTGAAGCCTTCCTTCTACCCAAGACTCTTTACAGCACCATGACCATACGCAACACCATCGCCCGCCTTGTTGCCAACGAGGACCTCAATTTTCTGCTGACCAACCGCCTGCCACGACATGCGGCGACCCGGTTCATGGGGTGGTACAGCCGTATTGAGAGTCCGCTGCTGACCCGCATGTCGATTGCCATCTGGCAACTGTTTACCGATCTGGATCTGAATGAGGCGAAGGCGACCCGTTTTCGCAGCCTGCACGCCTGCTTCACCCGTGAATTGAAGCCGGGTCTGCGGCCAGTCGACCCCGATCCGACCGTGATCTGCAGCCCGAGTGACGCCATCGTTGGGGCCTGCGGGCCGGTGCAGGGTACCGAAGTGATCCAGGCCAAGGGTTTTCCGTACCGGATCGCCGACCTGCTCGGCAGCGAAGAACTGGCAGAGCGCTACCGTGACGGCAGTTACGTGACGCTCCGCCTGACCTCGGCGATGTACCACCGTTTCCATTCCCCGGATGATTGCGTGGTCGACCGTGTCACTTATATCTCCGGCGATACTTGGAATGTCAATCCGGTCGCCCTGAAGCGCGTCGAACGCCTGTTCTGCAAAAATGAGCGGGCGGTCATCGAGGCGCGCCTGGCGCACGACGACACGCCGCTATTGCTGGTGCCGGTCGCTGCCATCCTGGTCGCCAGCATCCGCCTGCACTGGCTCGACGTCCTGCTCCATTTGCGCTACCGCGGCCCCAATCATATTCCCTGCCATGCCGCCTTTCGCCGCGGCGAAGAAATGGGCTGGTTCGAACATGGATCGACAATCATCGTCTTCGTCCCCAAGTGCTACAGCCTTTGCCCGGAAATCGCCGAAGGGCGAGGGTTGAAGATGGGTGCGCGCTTGTTGCAGCGCCAAGGCTGATGCTGCGGTCAACCCGGAAAAAGGCGGAAAAAAAGGCGAAAAAAAGGCCGGCTTGAGCCGGCCCTTGGAAGCAGATTGCGTCAGCGATCAGGGCAGGGTGTAGCCGGTCAGCGCTTTCGGGAACTTGATCAGCCACAGCCGGGTTGGGCGGCTCTCCGCATCGGCGCGGGTGACACGTCCGCCAACGGCGCCCGCAGCACAGGTGCCATCGCTGATGATGGCGCCTTGCGCATCGACCGTACAGGCGGTGATGTCGCCACTGATTTCCTTGCCGTCGGCGCCAACCAGGATGGAGCGCAGGCCGAAATCGTTGTCGTTGATCAGGGCGACGGTTTGATCGTCGACCTGGGTCAGGCCCTCGGCTTTTTCTGCTGTCCAGCCAATGGCGTTGAGATCGAGGAGCAGCGTCTTTTTCAGCTTGACGACCGATGACCAGGGATGGGGGGTCACGGTGCTGCCGTCGATGCTGTTCTTCTCGAGCTCGATGCCATCAGCCTTGATGTCGGTGACGTTGCTGGGTATTTCGACCAGCATCAGGAAATTCCGTACCTTGCCTGCACTGTCCGTGCCCTGTTCGATGACCAGGAACTTGCCGTTGGCCAGTGCCATGACATCACCCAGCTTGGCGCTGCCGGTGCGGTTGCGATCCCATTTTTCACCGGCAATGGCGTAATCCAGTGGATAGGCGAAGAGCCTGGAGGTCTCGCTGGTCGGGTTGAATTCGAGCCAGCGGGCGAATTGCGCGAAGTCCCGGAGTCTCACCTTGTCGGTATTCTTGCCGTCCTGATCCAGATCGGCAGCATCCGTGGTCTCCACCGATTTGCCAGTGCTGTCGAGCGGGTCGATGGGGCTTTGCAGGAAGCCGTGCAGCTTGCCATCGGCCGCTTGCGCCAGACCTTCCATGCCCCGGTTGGCGCGCCGGTTGGCGAGAACCGCGGGGAGATCGGCGGCGCCGCTGCCCGGTTGGTAGCGCTTGAGCAGCACCCCGGTTTCGGCATTGATCTTGGCAATGAAGGGACCGTATTCATCCGAGGTCCAGAAAATCTTGTTCTTGGCGTCGTAGACCAGGCTCTCGCTGTCCAGGCCGTTGGCGTCGAAGGCCGCTTTGGCGGCGTCATATTTCATGCTGTCGGCGAGCGGAATTTCAACCGGGCTGCTGGCGCTGCGCGGACGTCCCGTGATTTTGGTGCTGGCATCGAGCTTGATCGGCAGCAGCGACTTGACCAGGGCCCCGTCCTTGCCAATCGAGATGAGGCCGATAGCCGGCGCGAAGGCCGGTGCGGGGAACATCTTGGTGATACTGGTCTTGCCGCTGGTGTCGCCCGGAACGGGGGCGTTGGGGCTGTCGCCGTTCGGGCCGCGGTCGGTGACGCCGTAGAACTCCAGGCTGCCATCCGCCGTCTTGCCCTTGAAGGCCAGGCCGGAACCAACCGCCGGGTAGAAGCCGTTGGGGAAGTCCTTGCGTGCAGCCGTGTTGTCGCCCTCGTAGGGGACAAACAGGCTGTTGTCGGCGGCCAGCTGGTAGCGGGTGACGGTCACTTCGCCGGCGGCGGCTTGCGTGCTCTTGCTGACGTTGGCGGTCTGGCCGAGTTGCGCGCCGAGCACGCCCTCGACGAAGTGGGCACGGGCCCGGTCAACCCGTTCCTGATTTGCCGTCCGTTCGCCATAGGTTTTACCCAGCTTGTCGGCGACGGTGATGCCATTGAGCAGGGTTTGCATGTTGCCGAGGAAGCTGGTGGTGGCCTGTTTGAAATTGAGGCTCTTGCTGCTCAGGGCGTTGGCAACGTCGGTGGCGATACGAATGCCATTGCTCGGCTCGTCGTCTTCATCGAGTGTTTGAATGAAGGTCAGCAGATTGCCCAATTGCTCGTTGGTGGCCGAGTAGCTGCTCAAGCCGGCGAGGTTGAGCGGCGTGACGGTCGTTGCGCAGGCGGCAGAGCCCAGGTCAATGCCGCCGATCTTGAATTGCACCGTGTCGCCTGCCTTGCATTCGAATTGGCCCTGGGCATTGGTCTTGCCGGATTTGCCCGACGGGCTGGCGCTATAGCTCGTGCCATCGACGGCGGCGTCGAGCAGGACGCCAGTCATGCTGGCGGGTTCCGAGTTGTCGTCGCCGTTGTCACCGAGGCAGCCGGCCAGCCCGAACGTCGCGGCCAGTGCGGTGACAAGAATTTTTTTCTGCATTGTTTTCTCCAGTTGTTCAAAAAAAGGGGCCGCCCCCTTCGGCTTTCGCCGGCGTGGAGCGGCCCCTGAAACGGCTGTGGAATCAGCTTCCTACGCGACCGCCGTCGTTCTTGGTGATGACGATGGTTGCCGAACGCGGACGGGCGTTGCTGCTGCCCGCGCCATAACCGGTATTGCCCGGCCAGTGGCTGGTGTACTTGGTCGGATCGGCAATGTCGGCCATCTTGGTCGACTCGCCGGGATGCTGAATGTTGACGAAGATCGTCTTGCCATCCGGCGTTTCGGTGATGCCGGTGAGTTCGCAGGCGACCGGGCCGACCAGGAAGCGCTTCAGGGTATCGGCGGTCGGCTTCTTGCCGGCGTAGGTATTGACGGTCAGCGTCGAGCCATCGGTCTTGGTGTAGTTGAGCGTGACTTTGTTGCCGTCGCCGACCATGCCCGGCAGGGCGGCCAGCATCATGCAGTTGGTGACGTCCGTGTAGGCGCCGTCGTCCGTCTGTATCCAGCAAATGCCGGTCGAGGGGGTGAAGGCAAGACCATCCGGGCTGGAGAAGTCCATATCCGCGGTGAGGCCGGAGAGATTGACCTTGGTGCCGTCGGCAGAAGATTCGGCGCCGAAGAGGAAGACGTCCCACTTGAAGCTGGCAGCGGTGGTTTCGCCACCGGTCTCGGCGATGCGGATAATGTGGCCGTTCGGATTGCCGGTTTGCGCCGTGGTGCCCTTCATGTCGGTGTAGTAGCGCGGGTTGGCGCTATCAACGACGCTGTGCGACGACGAGGTAGCGTCGACCTTGCGGTTGCTGTTGTTGGTCAGCGTGAAGTAAACCTCGCCGTTGGCCGGATTCACGGCGCTCCACTCAGGACGGTCCATCTTGGTCGCGCCGACTGCGTCACCAGCGATACGCGCATTGACCATTACATCGGCCTGGTCGGCAAACTTGTAGGTGGCGTAGTTGGCAATGGCGCTGTTGCTGATATTCAGCTCGATCCACTGGCCGGTGCCATCGGCATTGAATTTGGCAACATAGAGCTTGCCATCATTGAGGTACTTGTCACCGATGGCGAGACGGTCGGTTGCCGTTGCATCGGCCGGACTCCAGTTGGCGTTGGAGACGTACTTGTAGATGTATTCATTGCGGGCGTCGTCACCCTGATACCCCGCCAGCGGCTTGCCGGAGACGGGGCGCGAGAAGGCTGCGGCTTCGTGGGCAAAGCGGCCGAGTGCGGAACGCTTGCGAACGACCTTGGACTTGTCGTAGGGATCGAGTTCGACGATGTAGCCCATACCGTTCATTTCATTACGGTAGTCGTCGGTGCCGTCGGTCGAGGTGCCGGTTTTGGCGTTGATCCAACGTGCGTATTTGTCGTCAGTGCCGGCGCTTTCCCAGCCATGGCGGCTGGCGACGCCTTCGGCGCCTCCATAGCGGTTGAGCGAGGTCACGCTCTTGTCGTTGCCGCGGGCAGCGTTATCGCCAGTCGGGCGGGTGAAATAACCGCTCCAGTTTTCCTCGCCGCTGAGCAGGGTTCCCCAGGGCGTCTTGCCGGTACCGCAATTGTTCAGCGTGCCGCGGGTCATCGTGCCATCCGCCGAATACTTGGTCTTGAGCAGGGCGTTACCGCGAGCCGGGCCGTGGATCTCGCAGGGGGTCAGCGGTGTGACGCGGCGGTTGAAGGCCGAGCTTTGCACGTAGGCGAACTTGCCGCCGGTCTTGGCAACTTCGCAGACCGAGATGCCATGAATCGGCACTTCCTTGTCCACTTCGCTGGCCGGGCGGGGCAGGGTCTTGGTGCCACCGTTGGCATGCAGGAAGAAGGAGGACAGGGTTTCGTCGGTCGTCGCCTCGTGATTCATCGCGATCAGTCCGCGATCGTTGGCGCTGGTCGAAGGCTTGCCACTGCTATCCAGGCCGAAATATTCCATGCCGTCGTGGTGGTCACCGAAACGGTTTTCGAAATCGGTGTCGGTGCCGTCGTTCTTGTAGGCGGCCGTGCTGGCGCTCAGCGGATCACCCAGGGCGCAGAGGACGCTATAGGTGTAGCCGGTCGGGATGACGACCATGTCTGCCAGCGATTTGGCGACGGCGGTGAAGCCGAGCAGCTTTTCGGAGGCGGGGGCAGCGCTACTGCTGCTGTTGTCGTCGCTGTCATTACAGCCAGCCAGCGTCGAGAGGGTGACGCCGCCGAACAGCGCCATGGCGCCGGAACTGACGCCACCCAGAACGAAGCCTCGACGGCTCAATCGGGTTTCAAGAATATTGTTGAAGCTCGGGTTGTCGGAATTGTTGTAGCCGATATCGTCGAGATCGATTTTGGGGTCTTTCATGAGGCGCTCCGTTGTTGGGTTTCTGAGGTGCCGGGAAATAAGCTTTGCCGGGCAGGGGCGAACATTCGGCAGGCAAATCTGCCCACGGTACAGCAAGGACGATTATGTGGAGGCCATGTGACAGTATTGTGAATGGCAGGTTATGCCGTCGCCCATGGGTGTGGCATTCAGGCCGTGGCCTTAGCGAAAGGCGTGCTTGAACAGGAAGCGTCCGGGTTGGGCGGGGTCGGGACGGGATACGGATGCCAGCTGACGGGCCAGCGCGCTCGGCAGGGTTTTGTCCGGCGTGATGCTGGCCTCAAAATCGAGCGGCCGGGCTGCGGGCCCGAAGCGCAGCTGACCCGCGATTGCCACGGGCTGACTTCCGGGTGTGGCGAGGCGGGCTTGCCCACCTTGTGCGGCGTCTGCTTGCCATTCAAGGGTCAGATTTTCGGGTGGCAAGTCGGGCAGCAGCGTGGAAGCCGCCTCTTGCCAGTCGAGAAGTCCCTGGCTCTGCCAGTTGCGCTTTGCTTGCCAGTCGAGCTTGAGTTCGCGCAGGAGAAATTTGCCGGACCAGCCGCCGGCCGGTAGTCCCAGTGCCGGTTGTGACAGCAGCCAGGTGGCGGGCACGGCCAGTTGGCTGGCGATAACCGTGATCCGGTCCCAGCGTGCTTCCAGCAGGAGCCGACCGTCGCCGTGTCGAATCGGCAGCCGCGAGGGGTAACCGATTTCAAGTGACCAGGCTACCGGGCCGAGATCGAGCCATGGCGAATTTTGGTCGGAATTTGCGGTTGACCGCAGAAACAGCATGGCCTCGCCCGACCACCAGTGGCCACGCGGTTGGGCAAGGCGGCAGTGTCCGGCACACTGCTGATTGATCTGCTGCGCGACCAGGCTGGCAGGAATTTGCAACAAGACGGCCGTGCTCAGGCTGAGGACGAGCAGGGCGATCAGCAGCCAGGATTTTTGGGTCCGGGCTGCAGAAAATGTGTGCCGCCTCATGGTGTGGTGGTCGCCGGGCGCAGGACGGCGTCGATGCTTACCCGGCCTGGTGCTGCGCTTTGCGTTGTCACGCGCAGCTTGACGGGATGCCAGCGCTGTTCGTCGTGGACGCGAGCCAGCCAGTGCAGCCAGAGCCCGAAATCGACATCGCCCTTCAGGCTGATGTCTCCTTCGTTGCGCTGACCGCGAATGCCGGCGCCGAGATCCTTGCTGCCCGCCAGCACGGCGTCGGCGGTCGCCGGTACGGGGGACGGTGCCGTAGCAGGCTGCTGGGGGGCGTCGCCGGATGGGGATTTGAGCTGGCGCAGTTTGGCACTCAGGGCAGTGGCTTGTGCCGCCTGCTCGGCGAGGCCAGGAAGCTGGCGCTGCAGCGTTTGGCGGGCGCTGATCAATGACCAGACGGCTTGCGCTGCGATGGCCACAACAACAACGATAGCGAGCAGACGCAGTGCCCGCTGCTCGCTGCTGCTGCGCTGGTTCCAGCTTTGACGCAGGCTGGCGAGCAGGGATGGGGTCGGGGTGTTCATGGCTGGGTGGCTTCGCTGATGACGATTTCGCTGCTGTCCTTGCCGTTGGGTGCGGTCTGGCAACGCAGCGCCAGTGCGCGACAGCGGGCGGACAGCGACTCCCCCTCGACAGGCGACGTGCTGATGATCCGCAGTCGTCCCGTCTCGAAGTCGACGCTATTCAGACCGCGGTATATTTCCGGCGCATCGATGAGGGCTTGCATCAAATAAAGAAAATCACTGCTGACCGGATGGCTGCTGTTCTGCCCCAGTCGATCGACTTCCCGGCGTAACTGGCGAATCGGGTCGAGTTTGACACCGCCGGGGAAAGCGCTCTCGAAACTTTCCGCTATCTGCCGGCGATAGTTGCGGGCGAGCGCGTCCATGCGCCACCAGTCGGCGATGCCCAGCAAGGTGATGGCGAGCAAAAATCCGGCAGCCAGACGCAAGGGGGTGCGCCATGCCCGGGCATGGCGGCCGCGATCTGTCCGGGGGGCCAGGGAGCCGTAGAGGAAGCCTGCGCCACTCGGTACGGTCGGCGTCGGTAGTGCCGCTGTCCAACTCAGTTCGTTGCTCAGTTCGGCGATAACAGGCGATTCCGGAACAGCTTGCCCGTCAAGTCGGGCGACTGGCAGCGGTAGCGGCAATCCGCAGGCAGTCAGCGTTGCCAGCCAGGGCGTTATTGAGGCATCAATCGGAATGGCAATTCCGCGGCCGTCCGGCAGACGGATATTGAGTTCGTCGCCGACCAGCAGGGCTTCCGCGAGATCCATCGAAAAATGCAGTGGCCAGGCGCGGCGCACGTTCAGGCCCAACTCGCCAAGCCGTTCGAGGAGGGCGGTGAGACGGTTGCGGCGGATGACAGCGATCAGTTCGCCGGCATCATCGGCGACCAAGGCAAGCCGGTCGGCTTCGTCAAGCAAGCGATCGTCGAGCAGGCTGGCGAGGACTTCCGGCTGGCGACCGGCCGCGCCGTCGGGCAGACGCGCGTCGTGTATCGAAACCTGCGATCCGGCCAGCAGCAGGTCACAATCGAGGTGGAGCGGCAAATCCCCTGCATCCGGGCGTCGTGTCGGGCGTGGCCAGTCAGCCGGGGGGCCGTAGCCGCGGTCGACGATGCGCCCATCGGCATCGTGCAGCAGCCAGCACGCTTCGCGCCGCGGGTCTGGCCAGTCAGTCGTCAGGATAAGGGTCAGCGAAGTCATCAGTGGGTCCGGGTCCAGAGGATGCGCGCCGGTGCGGCGCCGGACTGGCGCTGCAGCAGGCTGTCGAAGCGGTTGGTGCTGCGCGGTCCGCGAATGCGCACGCGCGCCAGGAAATGCTGACTGGCGGTGCTCAGCGGCATCAGCGCCGGCAGCGGCGTGATGTCGTCGACGCGCTTGCGGTAATCAATCAGCTGCGTGAACGCTTGTGTCTGGCGCGACTGGATCAGGGCGCGGGCCAGGCTCAGGTCCAGTCCGGGCTGGATGGCGGCCAGCACTTCGGCGCTGGCGGTATTGACGTTGATGGGCTGTCTGCCGGGAAGTACCGCCACGTGGGCCTCGAGACGGGCGAGTACGTCCGGGGTGTAGTCCGTTACCCGGCCAAGTTCTCCCCATAGCAGCAACGTTCGCCCAGCCAAGCCTGATGGTTCGCCAGCTAGATGGGCGACAAGCCGCCCGGCCAGTTGCTCGGGCAGCGCGAGTTGCGCCAGCAGGCGGCGATAGGCGGCAAGCCCTTCTTCGTCGATACGACCATCCTGCCGGCTGAGGTTGTTGAGATTGAAGCGCCCCTGCAAGTCGAGCATCTGCACCGAAATGTCATGCTCGCCGACGCGCATCGGTGGCAGCGTTCGCGCCCATTCCTCATCCAGGCTGTCGGTGCTGCTGCGCCGGCTGTCGATATCGAGAACCAGGGTGCACAAGGCCAGTGCCGAGCGACTCAGGGCCTGCGCCTGAGCCCTGTCCCGCTGGATGGCAACCCGTTCGATCCAGCGATCCATGCGCTGCAATAACCAGGTGGCTGCGGTCGTCGCCAAGGCCACCACCAGCAGGGCCGTGACGATGGCGGCGCCCCGCTGCTGCGGTCGACCGGAAAAAACACGGAAATTTCGAGTCTCGGGCAACATGTTAATCGGCGGCCGGCAGATCGAAAATACGCTCGATCTGCTGCTTGTTGGCGAGCGTCAGCACGATCCGCAGCGCGCGCGGCATTTCCTTGCGCCACGCTGATGGCCACTGCGACCACCACTGACCCCGCCGGTCAAGCCCGGCCATCTCGACATTCTCGAGTTGATCAAGGAGTACCACCCGGCGATGGCTGGGGCCGGCTTCCCGGCCGGGCCAGATGAGCAAGCTGAGTTCGCCTTGGCCGCCTTGTGCCCGTTCAAAGCGATAGGCAATCCGCTGGGCTTCGCCGCTGGCCGGTGCCGGGCGTAGAAAACTGAGCTCCTGACCACGGCCCGCGGCGCGATCAACCGGTTCGAGCAACCAGAACGGGAATTCGCGTTCGGGGTCGAGGGCAGGTGAAAGGACCTGATTGAGGTCATGCCCAAGACGGGCGAATACGCCGCCCAGACGCTGCCAGCGTTCGGCCTCGCCGGCTATGGCTGCGCTGGAAAGACGGATGTGGTCGAGGCCGCGATAGCCGAGCACCCCGACGACTGCCAGCAGGGCAATCGCCACGAGCACCTCGATCAGCGTGAAACCGGACAGGCGTCGCATCCGGCTCACCGATTCCCCAGATAGCCGCTCAAACGCGACAGTTCGTTGCGTTCGCCGGGGGCGCTCACGGTAATGTCGACCTGACGCAGCGCCGTGTAGGGCAGGCTCTTGACGCTCACCTGCCAGGCAAAGGACTGGCCGGCCATCGTCGTTTCACCGCCGTGTTCGCCAACGGCGATGGCGCTGCGCCGGGCGCGCAGCAGCGCGAGCTGGTTTTCCGCCACCCAGCCGGCCAGTTGCCGGTCACGCAGGGCTGAGGCCGTGTCACTGCTGGCGATGCCGGCACGAATGGCGGCAACCAGCCCGATCGCCAGGATGGCGAGCGCGACCAGCACTTCAAGCAGCGTAAAGCCGCTGTTCTTGGGCGCGGCGCTGTTCATCCCTCTTCCTCGATACCGACGTGTCCGCTGGCATCGCCGCTGACCCGCCAGCGCCGCCCCGTCCCGCCGAGCGTCAGAACGAAAATGGCGGGTGGATAGGTCAGGTTGAGACGCGCGGCGGGGGCCAGCAGTTGCCCCTCGTATTCGAGACGGCTGAGGCCAAGACCATCGGGGAGTGTCACCGGTCCGCCGGCGAGAGCGGCCGTGCCGGCAGCCACTGGCGGCGGTTCATCGGCGGGATTCGATGCCATATTTTCCGTTAGCGACAGGCGGCTGGTTTGACCGTTAAGTTGCCAGACCATCGACTGGCCATGGGCTTCGGCCTGCAGGTTGGCCCATGCCAACTGGTCAGCCAGCCGGCGCACGGCTTCGCGCTGGCGCTCCACGCCGGCGTCGGGCAGTGCGAGTGTCACCGAGGTAGCGAGGACGCCCAGGATCACCAGTGCCACGAGCAGTTCAACCAGTGTGAAGCCATGTTGCCGCGGCGGTCTGGCGAAAACCGAAAGCTCAATGCTGCCAGCTGCCAATGTCGGCATCCTGCCCCTCGCCACCGGCGACGCCGTCGGCGCCGAAGCTGAAGAGATCCATTTCGCCATGCAGGCCGGGATTCAGATACTGATATGGCTGGCCCCAGGGGTCGCGTGGCAGGCGCTCGATATAGCCGCCGGGTTTCCAGTTTTCCGGCAGCGGGGCCAGTTGGGGTTTGCTGACCAGCGCCGCCAGCCCCTGTTCGGTGCTGGGATAACGGCGATTGTCCAGACGATACAGTTTGAGCGCCTGAATCAGCGTGCCAATGTCCTGGCGCGCGGCGACGATGCGCGACTCGTCGGGCCGGCTCATCACCTTGGGGACAACCAGCGCTGCCAGGATGCCCAGGATGACGACGACGACCATGATTTCGATGAGGGTGAAACCGCCTTGATGGCGGAGCGTGTGATGAGTGTTCATGGTGTTTAACGCAGCAGTTGGTTGATTTCAAGGATGGGTTGCAGGATGGCCAGCACGATCAGCAGGACGACCAGACCCATGCCGAGGATCAGGGCGGGTTCAAACAGGCTCATGCTCAGACTGAGTTTGTTACTCACTTCCTCGCCTTGTTGCGTGGCAATTTTGTCGAGCATTTCGTCCAGACTGCCGCTGGCCTCGCCGCTGATGACCATGTGAACCAGCATGGGCGGCAA
>ERZ724516.1024-NODE-1024-length-16589-cov-4.298113_pt1 | contig 16589 bp, 18 predicted proteins | sample MGYA00376049_ERZ724516 | MGnify/ENA primary metagenome ERZ724516 (study PRJEB28724, sample SAMN07190886) | activated sludge metagenome | isolation source: activated sludge of sewage treatment plant in Hong Hong | place: USA: Christiansburg, Virginia | collected... | reverse complement strand
ACCATCGACGTGAACACCGGTGGCTTCGTCGGCGTACGCAATTTCGACGACACCATCTTCAAGACCAACCTCGAAGCCGCGCAGACGATCGCCCGCCAGCTGCGCCTGCGCAATCTGGGCGGCATCATCATCATCGACTTCATCGACATGGAAAGTGCCGAGCACCGCGACGCCGTGCTGGCTGAATTCAACAAGGCACTCTCACGCGACCACACCCGGCTGACCGTCAATGGCTTTACCGCGCTGGGGCTGGTGGAAATGACGCGCAAGCGGACCCGGGAATCGCTGGCCCACGTACTGTGCGAAACCTGCCCGACCTGTGGCGGGCGCGGCGAAGTGAAAACCGCCCGCACCATTTGCTACGAAATCCTGCGCGAACTGCTCCGTGAAGCGCGACAGTTCAATGCCCGCGAATACCGGGTGATCGGTGCGCCATCGGTGATCGATCTGTTCCTTGACGAAGAATCGCAGGGCCTGGCCATGCTCTCCGACTTCATCGAAAAGCCCGTATCGCTGCAGGCCGAGCCCAGCTATTCACAGGAACAGTACGACATCGTGCTGATGTAGCCGCCACTGGGCAAGCGCAGCTGCTACTCGACCTTCGGGCAAGCCTTCTCGGGAACGCGGCTGTCGCACAGCGACACCGCCTTGAGAAATTGCATCCACTGCGCGACCTGCTCACGGGCCAGCTCGAAGCGGAAGGCTTTCTGAACTACGTAGAGATCGTCGGCGCCGCGAATGGCCTTGAACATGGCCGTTTCCGGCCGGCCCGGCGCCTTTGAATAAGGGCAGGAAAGCATCCACACGCTGAAGGGGTAACCCTTTTCCTCACCGCTGGCGATGGCGGAAAAGTTGCCTTCCTTGCACACTTCCAGCCACTGACGGCGCGACTCCTTTTCGAACTCCGCCGGTGTCACCGACTTGAGGCCGACAAAGATCTGGGTACTCAGCTTTTCCGTCCAGTCATCCGCGCTTTCCTTCTCCGGCACCATTTCGGTCACCAGAATCGGCCCCTTGCGATCCTGAAAGCCGACCTTGAAGCCGGCCGGCACACCGAGCAACAGGTTCTCACCGGTCATTTCGGTTGCGGAGACTCCCGTGGCAAGCACCAGTCCGAGCACGAACGAAGTGGCGCAGAAAACCTGGCGCACCTGGGTCAATCCTTTTCGGAGGTGCAATACATCGTCGAATCGCCTTCAATCACGGTTTTGCCATTGACGGCGCACACGGCGTCAAGGATGCAGCGCTTCTTGGCAACGACCACTTCCTTCACCGTCACGGTAGCGGTCACGGTATCGCCAATGCGCACCGGCGATTTGAACTTCAGCGTCTGGCCGAGATAGATGGTGCCGGCGCCGGGCAGTTTGTTGGCCAGCACAGCCGAGATGAAGCTGGCCGAGAGCATGCCGTGGGCGATGCGGCCGCCGAACTGCGTGCCCTTGGCGTAGTCCTCGTCGAGGTGCGCCGGGTTGATGTCGGTCGACACGCCGGCAAACAGGATGATGTCCGCTTCGGTCACGGTCTTGCTGACGCAGGCCGACATGCCAACCTGCAGGTCTTCGATGTTGTAGCCGCCTACCTTGTTCATGAAACCGTTCTCCTGATCTTTGGTCTGAGAGCGTTAGCATACACTTTGCGCATTCCCCGACAATGTCCACAAGGAGACAATCGATGAGCACCGAAGCCACGGAACTGGAAATTGACAGCCTGACCCCCGCCAACAATTACTCCCGCCGTGGCTTTATCGTCACCGGCCTCGGTGCCGGATTTGCGCTGGCCGTGCAGCCGGTGATGGCGCAAACCGCCATCACCACCCCGGTCGAAGGACTCACCGCCGGCGAAATCAAGGTGCCGGCGCTGGGCGGCGAGATGGTCGCCTACCGCGCCCAGCCGGCTGGTGGAAGCAGCGGCAGCAAGTTCCCGGTGGTACTGGTGGTGCAGGAAATCTTCGGTGTCCATGAACACATCCGGGACGTTTGTCGTCGCTTCGCCAGACTCGGTTATCTCGCCATTGCCCCGGAGCTGTTTGCCCGTCAGGGCGACCCGCGCCAGTACACGGCCATCCCCGACCTGATGAGCAACATTGTCGCCAAGGTGCCGGACAGCCAGGTCATGGCCGATCTCGACGCCTGCGTGGCCTGGGCGCAGAAAAATGGCGGCGACACCGCACGGCTGGGCATCACCGGCTTCTGCTGGGGTGGCCGCATCACCTGGCTCTACAGCGCCCACAATCCGCAAGTGAAAGCCGGCGTTGCCTGGTACGGCCGTCTCGTTTCTCCGGTCACCGAGAACAACCCGAAGCACCCGGTCGATATCGCAGCTGACCTCAAAGGGCCGGTGCTCGGTCTCTATGGCGGCGCTGATCAGGGCATTCCGCAGGACACCGTGGAAAGGATGCGCAGCGCACTGGCCACTGGCAGTGCGGCGGCGAAGGCGTCCGAGATCAAAGTCTATGACGGTGCCCCGCACGCCTTCCACGCTGACTACCGGCCAAGCTACCGCAAGGTGGAAGCCGAGGATGGCTGGCAGCGCCTGCTGGCCTGGTTCAGGAAAAACGGCGTTTAAGCGCAGCCCCTGCATCCGTCATTCCGGCGAACGCCGGGATCCAGTTCACACCTCTGGATTCCGGATCAAGTCCGGAATGACGCTTCGGCGCTAGTCGCCGCCCCCACCGCAACCACCGCCGCAGCCCGATCCGCCGTCGCCGCCACTTGAATCCGAGGCGCTTCCCGAATCGCCGCTGCATCCGCTGCTGCAGCCGATATGGCTGGCGCAGAAACCATCGCCGGCCTTGCCTGCCGCGACGCAATCCAGCTGATATCTGAATCCATTGCTGATACCGAGCAGGCCGTCAATGGCAAACAGCAAGGGCAGACGGGTAGGTGTTTTCGGGTCAATTGCCTCGCGCGCGCAGGCCAGCCGCCATGCCCGCTTGATACCATCCTGCGCAATCGTTGGCGATGCCATCGCCTCCGCCGGCGTGTGGTGCAGAAAGCGGCCCAGGGCCTGCTGGCAAAATTTGTTGTAGTGCCGGGTGAACAAGATGAACTCATGCCAGGCGTCATCCACCACCTGCGACGGCATCGCCACCATGTTCCGGCCGGCGGTGTTGCACAGGTGGAAATAGTCCTTCAACCCATCGAACACCATCTCCCGTTGCGCCGGCGTCAGCTCCGGCCGTTTCACTGCCAGCCGCTTGTCGAGGAAACGCTGGTAGGGGTAACTGTCGATGAGTTGCTCGCCGTGCTTGCGGCGAGCCCGTTTCCACAAGGCATAGGCAGCCACGAATACCGTCAGCAACAGAAGAATGACGACGATCTTCATACAGCTAGACCGCCATGCAGAGATATTTCAGCTCCAGATACTCCTCCAGCCCGTACTTGGACCCCTCGCGGCCGATGCCCGATTGCTTGACGCCGCCAAACGGCGCCACCTCGTTCGAGATCAGGCCCGTATTGACGCCGACCATGCCGTATTCCAGCGCCTCGCCGACGCGGAAGCAGCGGCCGACGTCGCGCGAGTAGAAGTAGGCGGCGAGGCCGAATTCGGTATCGTTGGCCATGGCGATGGCTTCCTCTTCCGTGTCAAAGCGGAATAGCGGCGCCACCGGGCCGAATGTCTCTTCACGCGCCACACGCATTTCCCGCGTCACGCCGGAGAGCACCGTCGGCTCGAAGAAACTGCCGCCGCGCGCATGGCGCTTGCCGCCGGTGAGCACCCGCGCGCCCTTGGCAACGGCATCGGCGATATGCGCTTCGACCTTCTCCAGCCCGGCCATGTCGATCAGCGGTCCCTGCACGGTTCCCGGTTCGGCACCCGCCCCCACCTGGAGTTTCGCCACCCGCTCGGCCAGCTTGTCGGCAAAGGCCTGATAGACCCGGCCCTGCACCAGAATGCGATTGGCGCAGACGCAGGTCTGGCCGGTGTTGCGATACTTGGCGATGAGCACGCCTTCGACCGCTGCATCGAGGTCGGCATCGTCGAAGACGATGAAGGGCGCATTGCCGCCGAGTTCGAGCGCCAGTTTCTTGATCGTCGGCGCGCTTTGGGCCATGAGCAGGCGGCCAACTTCGGTGGAGCCGGTAAACGAGAGGTGGCGCACGATCGGGCTCGATGTGAGCACGCCGCCGATGGCGACAGGGTCACCGGTTACGACGTTGAAGACGCCCGGCGGCAGTTCGGCCAGATGCGCCAGCTTGGCCAGGGCCAGTGCCGTCAGCGGCGTCTGCTCAGCCGGCTTGACCACCACCGTGCAGCCAGCGGCGATGGCCGGCGCCACCTTGCGCGTGATCATGGCCAGCGGGAAATTCCACGGCGTGATCGCCGCGCAGACGCCGATCGGCTGTTTGATGGTGAGAAGACGCTTGTCGGCGACCACCGGTGGGATGGTTTCGCCATAGGCACGCTTGGCTTCCTCGGCGAACCATTCGACGAAGGAAGCGCCGTAGGCCACCTCGCCTTTTGCCTCGGCCAGCGGCTTGCCGCATTCGGCGGTAATCATCTGCGCCAGGTCGTCGCCATGGGCCAGAATCAGCTCGAACCAGCGGCGCAGCACGGCCGCCCGCGCCTTGGCGGGAGTCGCGAGCCTGGTCGACAGAGCGGCTTCGGCCGCCAATACGGCGCGGGTGGTCTCATTGGCGCCCATTTCCGGCACTTCTCCCAGCAGCTGGCCGCTGGCCGGGTCGGTCACGCGCAGCGTGGCGCCACTGTCGGCCGCCTCCCAGCGGCCATCGATGTAGGCATTGGAGCGAAGCAGGATCGGTTCGGTCAGTTGCATGGCGATTCACCCTCAGGAGGCAGAAGATCAAAAATGGCAGTTTATACTTGAGCCCATGCACCGAAGAAGATTTCTCCCGGCCCTGGCTGCGCTGTGCGCTGCCATGCTGCTGGCCGCTTGCGGCAGCACGCCGAAGCAACCCATGGCCGAGCGCCCGCAGAGCGAACGCGGGCGTGAAGTGGTGATCTTCGCGCTCTCGCTGATCGATACCGGCTACCGTTTCGGCGGCAAGAACCCGGAGGCCGGTCTGGATTGCAGCGGCATGGTGGCCTACATCTTCGACCGCGCCGCCGGGCTGCGCGTCGGTGGCAGTGCTGCCGACATTGCCCGGCAGGGCAAGCCGGTTGAAAAAGCCGCACTGGTTCCCGGTGACCTGGTCTTCTTCGACACGTCCAGCCGTCCGTATGCAACCATTTCCCACGTTGGCATCTATATCGGTGACGGGCGCTTTGTGCACGCTCCCTCCAGCGCCAGCGGCCGCGTTCGTATCGACCAGATGGCCAGCACCTATTTTGCGCCGCGCTTTGCCGCCGGGCGCAGCTACTTCGACTGAGCGCATCGAGTATCCCCATGAGCGAATTTCCCAGCCTCCACCTGAGCAACGCACTCTCGAACTACCAGGAGAACGGCGACCCACTGGCGCTGTTCATCGACATCTTTGCGGTATTTCGCCCAAAGAAGGCGACAGACACCGAGACGGCGGTGGCCTATCACACGGCCCTGCTCGAGCTGCTTGAGGGCGACAGCGAAAAGCACCAGCTGATACGCCAGGCCTTCGCCGAGCTGCTCGCCAGCCGCCGGCTGGTCGGCTTTCTGGCCGACAGCGGCATTCTGCCGCCGACCGGGTTCTTTTCCGAACTGACACGCATCTGCAGCGACCGCGTACTGCCGGAGATCCCCGACCCGCAGGATTTCCGTGACTGTCTGCACATCATTCTCGGCAAGCCGGATGACTGGGTCTGGCTGAGCGCGCTGCCGATCGAGCATTCGCACCGCTTCTGGGGGCTGCTGACGCCCAAGGATGAACTCACCGAGGTGCAGCGGCAGCACGTGTTCGGCCAGTTCATCGAGGCCATGCTGGTGCTTGCCTACCGCATCAGCGGACTCGATCTGGATCAGGATTTCCGCCGGCTTGGCGAGTCCGTGGCCGGGCATTCGGCCGCTTTCCGGGCGGTGGCTGGCGAGGCGCAGCGCTATGCCGACGTCTGGCGCTCAGCGGCCGAGCAAGGCCATGTTCCCCACGAAGACGAGAAGCATCTGCTGGTCCTCATCGACCAGTGCCAGACCGTCGTCGACAAGGCGCACCGTGCAGCCATGCGTGTCGGCACCAGCCTTTCGCTGACCTTCTCGCTGCGCCGTGCAAAACAGAGTCTGGAGCGGCTGGAGACGCTGACCAATCTGCTCGGCGCCTACTGGCGCGAAGATGGTCGCGAGGATGCAGTGCGCCACTGGACGCACCTCGTGCAGCAGGCCGTACGCGCCGAGAATCAGCGCAACAGCATCAGCCAGCATGTTTCGCGCGGCATGAGCCTGCTCGCCTTGCGCGTCACCGACAATGCCGCCAAGTCCGGTGAGCACTACATCACCGAAACGCGCAGCGCCTATTTCAGCATGTGGCGTTCGGCCATGGGCGCCGGCCTGATCATCGCCGTGCTGGCGCTGCTCAAGATATTCGCCTCCAAGCTCGACCTGGCGCTGATCGGTTATGCCTTTTTCTACAGCCTGATCTACGGTGGCGGCTTCGTGATCATCTACATGCTGCACCTGACCATTGCCACCAAGCAGCCGGCAATGACCGCGCAGACCATTGCCGGCTATCTGGGGGAAGCCGAGCGTGGCAAGCAGGAAGAGCTGGAGCGCCTGGTCGACCTCATTTCTGCCGTGACGCGCAGCCAGATCGCGGCCATAGTCGGCAACGTGGCCATTGCCCTGCCCACGGCCATGCTGATCGCCATCGTCTGGGAATATGTCAACGGCCAGCCGATGATCGATCCGGGCAAGGGCGCTCATCTGCTCGACGATCTGCACCTGTTGGGCTGGGCGCTGCCGCATGCTGCCATCGCCGGCGTTTTTCTCTTCTTCTCCGGCATCATTTCCGGCTATTTCGACAACCTCTCCAGTTACGCGCGCATCGGCGAACGGGTGGCCCATCTACGCTGGCTGCGCGCGCTCACCGGCAAGGCAGGGGCCATGCACATCGGCAACTACGTCGACGCCCACCTCGGCGGCATCTCAGGCAACTTCCTGTTCGGTTGCATGCTCGGTTCGGCAGGCACCCTCGGCATCATTCTCGGCCTGCCGATCGATATTCGGCATATCGCCTTTGCCTCCGCCAACCTCGGCTATGCGCTCACCGCCTTCGGTTTTGCCCTGCCGCTGGCGACGATCGCCTGGGCTGCGATGGGCGTGCTGTTGATCGGGCTGGTCAACCTCACGGTCAGCTTCTCGCTCGCCCTGTGGATGGCGCTGCGCGCCAGGGAAGTGGCCTTCACGCAGACGCGCGGGCTGCTGCGTGTGCTGTGGAGGCGGCTGAAGGAATCGCCGCGCAGTTTCATCGCGGCACCGGCCGGAAAGCCCGGCACCGAGGCAGCGTGAAAGTACCTCCCTCGTCAGGAGAAACGGGAGATCACGCGTTTCTGGCGGCGCCAGCAAGCCGGCATTTCCGCCCGTGACGGCAAGCGCCTGTGCGGGCGAAGCGCTGCCATCGGCACACTGATGCTCCCCGGCACACCGACTAAACGTTCGAACAGCGTCTGGATTCGATCAAACATGGCAGTCTCCTTGAGTACGATAGGGCCAGTCTCCTTCAGCAAAGGCTCAACAGATGAGCCTGTGACAGACATCGCCTGGAAACCTTACTGGCGCAGGTGAAACCAATCCGCCTCATGTCGGTCAACCCACCACCATGACAACATCGACCGCTCACAACTTTTTGCATAACACCGTTTTCGACCACCACTTCGCCCGCCACCTGCCGGGCGAAGCTGGACCGCCGTTGGAATCGCGTCAGGTGCACGACGCCTGCTGGTCGGAGGTGCCACCAACGCCGGTGGCCGCCCCCTCGCTGCTGGCCTGGTCCGACGATCTGGCACAGACGCTGGGCCTGGTGCTACCGGAAGACACGGCCAGCACGGCCGAGTTGCTTGCCGGCAATCGCCTGTTGCCGGGCATGAGGCCGATTGCCGCCTGCTACGGCGGCCACCAGTTCGGCAATTGGGCCGGGCAACTCGGCGATGGCCGCGCCATCGTGCTCGGTGACCTGCGCGCACCCGACGGGCAGCGCTGGGAAGTGCAGTTGAAGGGTGCGGGTCTCACCCCTTATTCGCGGCGGGCCGACGGCCGTGCCGTGCTGCGCTCCTCGCTGCGCGAGTTCGTCTGCAGCGAGGCCATGCACCACCTCGGTGTGCCAACCACACGCGCGCTGGCGCTGGTCGGGACCGGCGAGACGGTGCTGCGCGACATGTTCTACGACGGTCACCCGGAGCGGGAACCGGGCGCCATCGTCACTCGCGTGGCACCAAGCTTCGTGCGTTTTGGCAACTTCGAGATCTTTGCTGCACGCGGTGACCGGATACGACTGCAGTTGCTGGCCGACTATGTAATCACCCATCAGTTTCCGGAGATCGATCCTGCCGACCCGGAGCGCTACGGCCAGTGGTTTGGGGAGGTCGCACGGCGCGCGGCAGTGCTGATGGCGCATTGGCTGCGTGTCGGTTTCGTGCATGGGGTGATGAACACCGACAATCTTTCCGTGCTCGGGCTGACCATCGACTACGGCCCCTTCGGCTGGCTCGACGTGTTCGATCCCGAGTTCACGCCCAATACCACCGATCAGGGGGGGCGCTATGCCTATGCCCAGCAACCGGGCGTGGCCCAGTGGAACCTGATGCGGCTGGCCGATGCACTGCTGCCGCTGGTAGGCCGACCTGAGTCGCTGGAGTCCGGGCTGCAGGATTTCGGCGACACCTTCGAGAATGAATGGCGGCGCCAGGCGCTGCAGAAGATCGGCCTGACCCCAGCGGCAGATCATGGCGAAGACGAATTGATGGCGCGCCTGCTCGGTATCCTGACGCTGACGGAGGTCGACACAACGATCTTCTTCCGCAGCCTGATGACCGTCGATCCACAGCATTTGCCCGTCAATGGCCTGCCCCGCGAACTGACACCGGCGTTTTATGCGCCGACGGCCTTGCCGCAGAAATTCATCAGCCAGTTGCGCGACTGGCTTGGCACCTATGCGGGGCGACTGAAAGCCGAAGGAGTCGACGAACAGGCACGCCAGATTCGGATGGCCAGCGCCAATCCGTCGATCATTCCGCGCAACTACCTCCTGCAGGAAGCCATCAACGCGGCGACCGAAGGCGAACTTTCGCTGCTGGCGCAACTGCTGCGTGCCATTCGCACCCCCTACGCCGAGCAGGTTGAACATGCCCGTTTCACCGGGAAGCGGCCGGAGTGGGCGCGGCAGGCGCCGGGGTGTTCAGCGCTATCGTGCAGTTCATAGGGCGCCGCCAATTCAGACCGTCACGCCGGCGTCGGCCGGTGTGACGGGGGCTCAAGCGGCAACCGAAAACGTTCCGTCGCCGGATAGCCGATGGAATTCCCCAAGAAACTGCTGTTTTGCCGACAACGGCGACACGACCTCGATGCGCGTCGGCAGCGGCACAACCCCTGCCAGCGGCGACCAGGGCTCGGACGAGTTCGGCATCAGATCGCGCTTTTCGGTGGCCAGCGCGATCAGGTCAGCGCGCTTGATCAGCCGGTGGTCGAAACCGGTGACGCCGAAGCGCTCACCGATGATCGCCATGACCGCCGCCTCGATGCGCGAGAATTCGGGAAACAGCCCCTTCAGCGGTTTGACCATGTCGCCCAGATAGGCCTCGGCCGCATCGTGCAGGAGGGCGGCCAAGGCCAGACGGCGCGGCACGAGGGCGGCCACCATCAGACTATGCTGGGCCACCGAGTAGAAATGCTGCGTCTGCCCGTTGAAGCGGCACTGAAAGGCCAGGCCGTGGGCAATATCCTCAATGGCCACATCTTCAATGCACGGCGCCTGCGGATAGAAGCGATGGCCGAGGTGGGTAGAAACATAGATGGCATCGAGGCTCATGGGGGCTCCTTTGATCAGGTGCCCACTATGCAGGTGTTCAGGCTCGCCAGATGAGCCTGTAGATTTCGACTGCTTCAATCGCCAGAACGACAAACCACATGACGATGCAGATACCGACTGCCGCCGCTGAAATATCCTTGATCACCTTGATTTTTTCGTTGTGACGGCTCTCGACGAAGTCGCACAGTGCCTCGATTGCGCTGTTGAACATTTCGGCAACCAGCACGAGGCCGGTCACCAGTGCCACCAGCATGAAGTCGACCCACTCCCGGTACACAAAGGTGGTGATCAGCAGCAATGCCGACAGAATCAGCTTGTACGCCACGCTGAAATCGTAAAGCGCGGCATAGCGAAGGCCCGAGAAGACGGTTCCGATCTTGCGCAGCGGGTGATAGCCGGGCTCGCCGGAACCCAGGAATTTGTTCCTCATGCCAGTCGCTCCTTCAGTATCGGGTAGAAGAACAGAAACGTGATCACCATGCCGACAAGCCATCCGGCAATTACATCGCTTGGCCAGTGGACCTGCAGGTAGACTCGCGAGCAGCCGACCAGGAGGACGAGCAGCGCAAGCGGCAGGGCGATCCGGTAGTTGTCCGTCACCGGAAAGATGATCGTCAGTGCAAGCGCGACCGCCATGACCTGAGCAGAGTGAGCGCTCGGGAAAGCGGCATCAGCGGGAATGGCGGCCACGGCCTCATGCAATGCCGGCCGTTCACGATCGAACAACTGCTTGAGCAGCGAACAAACTGCGGCGATGGCAACAGGCAGTATCGCCATCAGCAAGGCCGTTAGACGGCCCACCCTTGGGTAGGCAAGAAACCCGGCCAGCACACTGGCGGGAAGCAGCAGCCAGAGCGAGCCCAGCCAGGTCAGCGCCAGGAAAAAATGGTCCAGCCAAGGTGCACGCCATGCGGCGGCGCTGCCGAGTAGCGTATGGTCCAGATGACTCAGCGCACCCATCACAATGCGGCGGTCTCCCGGTAGAGTCTCAGGCGGCTATCCTGGGGGCCCAGGGCCCCGCCGGGCGAGGAGTTCCTCGTTCGGCCCGGGAGTTCGGCGCGGACGTCGTCGCTGAAGCTCACCCGGGAGGATTCCTGAATTTCTGGAATATCCACGCGGCGCTCAAGTGGCAATCGATCCGGCTGCGCCACCAGTTCGCGCTGCACCCTGCCGCGCTGAAGTGTTGCAGCGGCAGGAGCAGAAGCGAGTGGAACGGTCAGGAATGGCATGGCAAATCGCCACTATGCTCGATGGGCGGGAAGTGCTTGCCCTCAAGCGGCCGCCGCCAAGAGTGGTGACACACGGGTGCTGCTTCTCCTGTCTGTCCGGGCAACCTGACGAAGATTGATATCCCAGAGCTTCATTGCTTCAGCAACGACGATCGCTTCGCTCCCGGACAGCTTCGTATCGGCATTCACGATGTCGAGCATGGCGCGCAGGACTTTGTGCTGCAGGTCGTTGTTCCGGATATCGGAAAGGAGCGACCTTGCGGTTTCTTGATCCAGTTCAATCCTGCCGCTATGGCCGCGATGCGAAACAACGAGCATGTCCTCACAGAATCCGTGAACCACTTCGTCGAAGAGGCGTTGGCTGAGCTTCAGGTTTTCGATGATCCGGTAGCGCTTGATGGACTCGATTTCCGACATGTCTATCGCGCCGTCGGCAAGCAGCGTCAGTGCAATGATCCGGGCAGTGGCTTCCGGGCTGTCAGGGGCATAGTGGCGCATGGTCAGACTCCTTCATCGATATGTTCAAAATTTCGGAAGGCCTTCATCGAAGGCACACCTGCACTATGGCGACGATTTTGCATTTAATCTAATTAATCTTTTTTCAAATTAACATTAACGCTGACTTATACAAAAGGGGCTATATCGCATTGCCGCCGACCAGTACGCTTCAGGCGATCGTCAGTCGGTGCAGGTGGATTCAGGGAGGAGGCATTGCCGCCGGGCCGTCGCGGGATTTTCCGGCCGGCCGCCCGAAGCAATCGCGGCGCGACTTTCCATGGCGATATTCAAGGCCTTGTCGCGGTCCTCTGCGACAACGGTAAAGTGCCCCATCTTTCGTCCGTTTTGCGCACAGGATTTTCCATAAAGATGCAGCTTCAGTTCCGGCTGACATAGCAGGCGTCGCCAATCCGGCTCCTTTGGATGTTCGCCGCCATCAACAAACCACAGATCTCCGAGAAGATTAACCATGACGGCAACTGAATGCGTGCGGGGGCTCGCCAGAGGCAAGCCGCAGAGGGCCCGCACTTGCTGTTCGAACTGGCTGGCAACGCTGGCATCAAGCGTGTAATGCGCGGAATTGTGAGGGCGAGGGGCGATTTCATTCACGTAGAGCCGGCCATTCGATATGAAAAACTCGATGCCCAGAACCCCAACATATTGCAGCTCAGCGGCTATCCCTTCCGCAATCTGTCGCGCCTCAACGGCGATGTCAGGGGCTCCCTCGCGGCAGGGCACGATCGAGTAGTCAAGAATTCCATCGTGATGATGGTTCTCGGCGATTGGAAAGCATTGCAGCTCGCCGTCATCTCCTCGCGCCAGGACAATGGATGCCTCGTAGTCGAGCGGCATCATTCGTTCAAGCACGCAGACCTCGCCATTGAAACCCTGAAAAGCCGCCAGCGCCTCAGCACGCGAGGCCACCCGCGCCTGCCCTTTTCCGTCATAGCCGAAGCGCGAAACCTTGAGAATGGCGGGAAACAGATCAGAGGGGAGCTGCGCGATGTCGTCTTCGCACAGAATTTCTGCGTAAGGGGCATGCGGAAAGCCGAATTTTTTCAGAAAGTCCTTCTCCCGGCGCCGATCCTGGCAAATAGCAACGGCACCAGCTCCAGGACGAACCTGCAGGGAGCGCTCCAGACAAGCCAGCGCATCCGCCGGCACGCTTTCAAACTCGATCGTCACAGCCGCGCACGTCGACGACATGCGTTCCAGCGCAGCATGATCGTCATAGGCAGCATTGAGATGGACGTCGGCAACGCGACCGGCCGTGCTGTGGGGGTCAGGGTCGAGCACCATGACCCGGTAGCCAAGTTGATGCGCGGCATTTACAAAATAGCGGCCAAGCTGACCGCCGCCCAGTACGCCGAGCATGGCGGGCGGCAGAATCATGGCGCCACCGGCAAAGTCATCGCCAGCGCCTTGTCACGTTGCTGCAGACGAAAGTCATCGAGCTTCCGGGCCAGTTCCTGGGCTGAAGCGCTCTGCCCGGTTGCCAACATGGCCACCGCAAACAGCGAAGCATTGGCCGCACCGGCCTCACCAATGGCAAAGGTGGCCACCGGAATACCACGGGGCATTTGCACGATTGAAAGCAGAGAATCCAGACCCTTCAGGTGCTTTGACGGAACCGGCACGCCGAGAACCGGCACACGTGTCTTCGCAGCGAGCATTCCCGGCAGATGAGCCGCACCTCCCGCACCCGCGATGATGACCTTTAGCCCACGTTCGGCAGCCATGCCGGCATAATCGAAGAGCAGGTCGGGGGTTCGGTGCGCCGAAACCACTCGCGCTTCATAACTGACGCCAAGCGCATCGCAAATATCAGCCGCTGATTTCATGACGGGCCAGTCGGAGGCGGATCCCATGACGATGCCGATGACCGGTGATTGCTGCTTTGTTGATTCCATACAGACTCCAGGGCAGGGTTGAGGCTAACTAGAATTTTTCGGGACGCAGTACCTGAACGTCAGAGAGATAGCTGATCATTCCGTAGTTCTGGTAGTAAGTGTCGTGCAGGTAGGTGCTGATCGCCCCGGCAGTTTCCACATCGCAAATAACCTCGAAGCGTACGTTGGCGCTGGGCGGCCAAATGCCGTCGCGGGTGCCATGCGCACCATGGCCTCTGGCATCGATGACGGTATATCCGCTCGCCCCAAGCACCCCCAGGTCGTGCGCTATTCTGGATTCAAGGCAAGCCTCGCAGACAATGCTGAGCAACTTGAGATGCGGCGATATGGCGTTCATCAGAGGACTCCCTGCAAACGAACGGCGAGCCAGTAGTAGATGGGAATGCCGACGAGAACATTGAATGGGAAAGTGATGCCCAGTGCGGCACCGATCGATAGCGCCGGATTCGCCTCCGGTACGGCGACACGCATGGCAGCAGGCGCGGCAATATAGGAGGCGCTGGCGTAGAGCGTGGCGAGCAGCGTAGCGCCGCCTACGGAAAGATCGATCAGGTTTGCGGTGAGCACGCCGAGCAAACCCGCTCCCATGGGCATGGCCATGGCAAAGCCGATGAGGAAGGGGCCGGCACGCCGCAAATCGCTGAACCGGCTGGCCACCACCAAGCCCATTTCGAGCAGGAAGAACGCCAGCACACCCTTGAAGAGATCAAAGAACAACCGGTCCAGCGGCTTGATTCCCTCAGGCCCGGCAACCCAGCCAATGAACAACCCGCCGACGAGAAGAACAATGCTTTTGCCGGAGAAGACTTCGTGCAACAGACGCCCCCATTGGGCTTCGCTTGAGGTACGACGCGCCAGCACCACACCGATCATCAGGGCAGGGAACTCAAGCAGCACAAGAAACGCGACCATGTAACCTTCGGTCGCGACGTCCAGGCCTGCGAGGAAAGTGGCCGCCACTGCGAACGTGACGACGCTGACCGAACCATAGTGGGCTGCAATCGATGCCGCATCAGAGCGCCCGAGCTTCCCCCCGCGGAGCAACACGAGGAACGCCGTCAGCGGGATCAACATGGCAGAAGCAATTACGACGGCGATGGGTCCGATCAGGTCTTGCAGGGGATATCTTGCCAACTCGACGCCACCCTTGAGACCGATGGCCAATAGCAGAAAAATGCTCAATGACTCATAAAGAAAGGCTGGCAGCTTCAGGTCGGAGCGCGCCCAACCGGCAGCGAGGCCGAGCGCAAAAAAGAGAATGACCGGCTCAAAAGGCACAATGATTTTCGCTTCCGACAGCGCAACATGGATGGAATCAATGGCGTGACTTTGGCGGAACCCGCATATAAAATCCAATCACATGTTTTTTCATTGGCCATTTGCCAGGACTTATATATGCCACGACGCAGAATCACCTTTCGCCAGCTGGAAACCTTCATGGCAGTCGCCCGATCCGGCAACTTCACTCGTGCTGCAGAAGCACTGCATCTGACCCAGCCGGCGGTGTCCATCCAGCTACGGCAGATGGCCGACACCATTGGTCTGCCCCTCTTCGAGCAGAACGGGCGCGACATGGTACTGACTGCGGCTGGACAGGAAATGGCATTGACCGCACGAAATCTCGACGACGTCTGGAATCGCTTCGAGTCGGCTATCCACGAACTGAAGGGGCTGAAGCGAGGCAAACTGCGAGTGGCGCTGGTCACCACCGCAAAGTACTTTCTTCCACGCATGCTCGGGGTCTTTTGCCAGCGCTATCCGGATATCGACATCGAACTGGAGATTGCCAATCGGGAGAAGATCGTCGAGCGCCTGCGCGGCAATGAAGACGATCTCTATGTGATGTCCTATCCACCTGAGAGCATGGACATTGAGGTGCATCCGTTTCTCGACAACGAGTACGTTGTCATCGCTCCAAAATCGCACTGGGGTGTTGGCAAGCGACTGAGCTTGCAGAAACTGGCTGCCGAACCTTTCCTTCTGCGCGAACCCGGCTCTGGCTCGCGACACGCAGTCGACCGGCACATGCAGGAAAACGGTGTTCAGTTAAAGGTCCGCCTTTCCCTGGCCAGCAATGAGGCAATCCGGGATCTGGTCGCCTGCGGCATGGGGCTGGCCATTCTTTCGCGCCACGCGCTGGGGGCGGATTTTGAACGGCAGGGACTCGCCGAACTGAAGGTGAGCGGTTTTCCGCTCAAGCAACCCTGGAGCGTCGTTCGCCTGAGATCGAAACCGCTCTCCCTGCCGGCTCAGGCCTTCCTCGATGAACTGCTGCATACCGATAGCCGGCTACGCGGGTAGCTCATCGGCTGTTTCTGATGCTCGCCTGCAAGGCTTCCACAACCCCCTCCGGGATCGCCGACACCAGTTGGATCACCGCCCGCGTGGCACCGGCATCTCGACGCGATGGCCGAGGCTGCTCGCCCACCCCAGCCATGAATGGAAACAGACTGCTGCCACCCGCGCGGGCAGCAGGCTCATGCCATTCCACGTTCACCAGCGCCGCGAATGCTAAACAACCCACGGCCAGACGATCATTTTTTGACGGTGACGCTCGCATCTTCGACCAGCAGCGGGTACATGTAGCCAGCACCAAAATCGCGGTTCAGCACCACGCGGCCGCTCACAGCCACCTGCTCGCCGACGGTGGCGGTGTCCTTGCTGGTGACGATCAGGTTATTGCTGTTCTGGTCGCCCGTGCCATCCTGAACGTGCACAAAATTTCGCCCCATGATGCCGTTGTTAACCTTGACCACCTTGCCCTGCACACTGACCAGCTTCCCTGCCAGCGCACTCTTTTCCTGATAGACGGCAGCTACTGTTTTAAGCGGCGCATCCTCGGCGGCATGAACACTCTGGGGGCAAAGGGCGATCAGGCTGATGCATAGCGCGGCAACGAATGGTTTCATGAAAATCTCCAGATCAGGATTTAAGGGAATCAACGGTAAATCGTATTTCTCCGCACCATTCTACGCGTAGAGCAAACTCGCAGAGTGGATGCAAAGCTCTCCGAATAGACGATCAGACGCTGCGCGTACGTTCCAGCATCTTTTCGGCAGACCGCT
>ERZ724516.1018-NODE-1018-length-16641-cov-5.384903_pt1 | contig 16641 bp, 16 predicted proteins | sample MGYA00376049_ERZ724516 | MGnify/ENA primary metagenome ERZ724516 (study PRJEB28724, sample SAMN07190886) | activated sludge metagenome | isolation source: activated sludge of sewage treatment plant in Hong Hong | place: USA: Christiansburg, Virginia | collected... | reverse complement strand
CCCATCTGCGGGTTCAGGATCCACTGCCAGATCAGGCCGGTGACGATGAAGCTCATGCCCTGCGGATACAGGTAGATCGTCCGCAGCCCGTCCTCGAACCGCACCTTCTGGTCCAGCGCGATAGCCATCAGGAGGCCCAGGATCAGGCTGAGCGCCACGAAAAGGGCGCAGAAGATGCCAAGGTTGACTACCGAAACCTGCCAGCGGTCATCGTTGAACAGGCGTGCGTACTGGAAGGTGCCGACGAACTTGCTGGTCGGCAGCATCTTGGAATTGGTGAAGGACATCCAGACCGTCCAGCCCATCGCGAAGAGATAGACGAAGACGACGATCAGCGCCGCCGGTGCGAAGCCCAGGTAGTTGCCCCAGGCGAAGCGGGGGCCGGTTCGTGCGCGTGTCGGCATGATGGGTTCTCCCTGCGCCTGCGTCAGAGCAGCCGGTTTTCCAGTGGCGTCAGCGAATAGCCGCCGTCGATGACCATGCATTGCCCGGTCATGTAGCTGGAGGCGTCCGAGGCCAGGAACACCGCCGCCCCCGCCAGTTCGTCCGGCGTACCGATCCGGTTCATCGCGGCGGGCTTGATCATGTAGCCGTAGGCCTCGTCCGGAAACTCGCTCAGGTAGGGGCCGAGGATGTCGGTCATGATGAACCCCGGCGCGATCGCGTTCACCCGGATGTTGTGCCGCGCCCATTCGTAGGCAAGGCAGCGCACCAGCATGTTCACCCCGGCCTTCGAGGTGTTGTAGCAGGCCTGCGGATTGCCGTTCGCCACGAAGGCCGACAGCGACGAGGTGACGATGATGTTGCCCGCCTTGCGCGGGATCATGTGCTTCGCGGCGGCCTGGGCGGCGAAGAACACGCCCTTCAGGTTCACGTCCATCAGACGGTCCCACTGGTCCTCGGTCATGTCCTCGGCGTTCACGTCGATGCCGATCCCGGCATTGGCGACCATGATGTCGAGCTTGCCGAGGCGCTTGACCGTCTCGTCCACCGCAGCATCCAGCGACGCCCGGCTGGTCACGTCGGCCAGCACCGCGAACGACCCCTTGGCCCCGATCTGGCGCAGCTCGGCCGCGACCGCCTCGCCTTCCTCCTTCGTCTTCCTCGACACGACCACCACGTCGGCGCCCGCTTCGGCCAGCCCGACGGCGAAGGCCTTGCCAATCCCGCGCGATCCGCCCGTGACCATGGCGACGCGGCCCTTCAGGTTCAGCCTGTCCGGCACGGTGCCGTTGATGTCGGTGCCGACCCGGCCCTGTTTCAGCGTGATGTTCATTGCAGCGCCCTCCCCCTGGCCCGTTTCCTTCGGCGGGAGGCGGCGGCCGAACCGCCGCCTCCCCTGTCGATCAACGCATCGAGGCTTCGGTCTCGACCAACGCGACATAGGCCTCGATGAACTGGTCCACCGTCATCGCCGGATCGGCCCAGAAGGTCGCCGCCAGGTCCCGTTCGGCGCCGATATAGTCCGGCGTGTTCAGGAAATCGGTCGCGGCGATCCGCTGGTTCGGGTCTTGCAGCGCCGCCACGCCTTCCTGCGAACACGCGTCGAGCGACGCCATGTCGACGTCAAGACGCGCCGGAACCGAGCCCTTCTTGGCGTTGAAGGCGACCTGAACCTCCTTGCTCATCATCGTTGTTGCCAGCAGGGTTTGCGCCTCGTTCAACCCATCTGCGCCGTCCAGCGGGAAGATGAACGCGTCCGAGGCCACGATGAAGTTCTGGTGCCCGTCGCCGTTGCCCAGAAGCTGGCAGCCGAACTCCACGCCCGGGGTCTGACCGGCGGCAAGGTATTCGCCCTTGGCCCAGTCGCCCATGAAGTGGAAGCCGGCCTGCCCGGTGATGACCATGTTGGCCGCAACGTTCCATTCGCGGTTGGCCGAGCCTTCGTCCGAATAGTCGCGCAGCTTGATGAACGTCTCGACGACCTTGCGGAATTCCGGCGACTTGACGGCCTCGACGTCGAGGTCGCGGTTGACCTTGTAGTAGAGGTCCGCCCCGCCCTCGGTCACGAGAACGGTCCAGAACGTCTGGCCCAGCTGCCAGGGTTGCGCGCCCACGGCCAGCGGGATCGCATTGCCCTTGGCCTTGATCGCGTCCAGGGCGGCGAAGAGATCGTCCCAGGTGACGGGCTCTTTCGCTCCGGCGGCGTCCAGCACGGACTTGTTGAACCAGACCCAGTTGTGGCCGTGGTTGTTGATCGGCAGCGCGTAGACATGGCCATCGTCGTAGGTGACGGCTTCCTTGAAGACCTCGGGGATGTTGTCGAGGAAGCCGGTCTCGGCGCCCGGTCCGTCCAGCGGGGCCAGAAGGCCCGAGGCGACGAGGTCGTCGATCTGCTTGCCCAGCGGCATCTGCGCGGCGGTCGGCGCGTCGCCCCCGGTGATGCGGCTGATGATGTTGGCGATGGCGACTTCGCCGCCCGCGATGGCGTTGTCCTTCCAGACGCCGCCGGCAGCGGTATAGGCGTCGGCCACCTGCTTGATTGCGGCAGATTCACCGGCAGAGACCCACCAGTGCATGACCTCGGCTTCCGGGCCTTCGGCAAAGGCCGCCCCTGCGGTCAACGAAAGTGCGGTCGAGATGGCGAACGCGGATACGGAATGTCTCATGTAGGTCCTCCTCCTGCTGATTTGCGGCGCTTCCCTGCAAGGACTGTCGCAACGCGCTCCGGTCCAGGCTTTCGTCTTTATTGTAGCGCTAAACTACTTTAGCGCTACACACGCAGGAGTCAACACTCTATGCTATCGGGCATGACAGGCGGCCGCTTCGAAGATTCACAATCGGTTGGCGCGGGTTTGCGCCGGAACGGATCGCCCGGAATGGGGCATCCGGGTCGGGGACCGCGCCATCGACTTCCGAATCGACATGCAGGACGCGATCACGCATCAATGGCGACAGAACCAAGGACCAGGCAGGATGAACGAGATCGCAGCCAAGCGCGCCCGACGCGGACGACAGACCGACAGGGTGACGGTGAAGGATGTGGCCGAGGCGGCCGGTGTCTCGATGATGACCGTCTCGAACGTGATCCACAATCGCGCCAATGTCAGCGACCAGCTGCGCCAGCAGGTGCAGCAGAAGATCGAGGAACTGGGCTATGTGCCGAACCGCGCCGCACAGGAACTGGCGGGCATGGTGCGCCCGCATGTCGGGCTTCTGTACCCCGGGGTGATCAACCCGTTCATCGCCGCCGTGATCGTGGGCGCGATGAAGGCGGCGGCGCGGCTGCATGTCGACGTGTCGGTTCAACTGGCCCAGATAGACGACCCCAAGGAGTTGAAGGCAACGATCACGCGGATGGAGAGCGGCGGGATCGACGGCTTCCTGCTCCCCTCGCCGATCGCGGAGTTCATTGCGGCAAACCCGAAGAAGGTCCCGCTGTCGGTTCCTGCCGTCGCCCTTGCCCCCGGGCATCCGCTGCCGGGCCTTGCATCCGTAAGGTGCGATGAACGGCAGGCCGCCTATGACCTTGTGTCGCTGCTGGTTGCGGCCGGGCACGACCGGATCGGCCATGTCGCCGGTCCCGACGCGCAAAGCGGCAGCGCGGCGCGATTGCAGGGCTATGAGATCGCTCTCCGCGCGCATGGCATTGCGATGCGCGCGGACTGCATCGTCCAAAGCACGGCGTTCCGGTTTCATGACGGCCTGATCGCTGCCGAAGAGTTGCTGTCCCGCGAACCAAGGGTGACAGCGATCTTTGCCGCCAACGACACCCTCGCCGCCGCCGTGGTGGCCACCGCCCAAAGACGGGGCATTCCGGTGCCCGCTGCGCTGTCGGTGGTGGGCTACGACGACTCGCCGGTTGCCGAACAGGTCTGGCCGGGGCTGACAACGGTGCATCAGGACGCACAGGCGATGACCGAGCGGGCGATGGAAGTGCTGGATGCAGGCATCAGGGCCCGGCGGAAGGACCCGGCGACACCGCTCGTCTCGGATACGGTGATGCCCTACCAGATTGTCGCGCGGTCCTCGGTCGCCCCGGTCGGAACCTCGTAGGCGGACGCCCGAAGCGCCCGCCAGAGATCACTGCCTGAACACGTCGCGCAGGATGATCGACTTGACCTGCGTCACCTCGCGCATGACTTCCGACATGCTTTCCCGACTGTTGCCGCTGGCCTTGTTGCCGCCACCGAAGGGCAGTTCCGCCGCCCGGAACCCGCCCGAGGCATTGATCGCCACATGCCCGGTCTTCAGCTGCCGCGCCACCTGGAGGGCCTTCTTGGTGTCGGGCGTGATGATGCCGCCGCCCAGACCGAACTTGGTGTTGTTGTGGATGCGGATTGCGTCCTCGATGCGGTCGAAGCCGATGATCGGCCAGACCGGCCCGAAGACCTCCATGTCCCGCGCGATGTCCATGTCGGGGGTTACATCGGCGATCACCGTCGGCTCGAAGAAGGCGTATGTGTTCCGCCGCTTGCCGCCGAACATGACCTTGCCGCCCTGCGCCACGGTGTGCTGAACCTGCCGGTCGATTTCCTCCGCCGCAGGCTTGCCGATCATCGGGCCCATCGTCGTGCCAGCGTCCAGCGGATCGCCCAGCACCAGCTTGGACAGTTGCTCGTCGATCAGCCGTTCCATGAAGCGCTTCCTGACCGAGTTGTGGACGATGAACCGCTTCGCCGCGCTGCACGCCTGCCCCGAGTTCCGCGCCTTGTCACCCGACTCCTTGACGGCAAGGTCCATGTCGGCATCGTCGCAGATGATCAGCCCGTCATTGCCGCCCAGCTCCATATAGGTCGGCGTCAGATGGGTGGCTGCGGCGCGGGCGATGGTGACGCCGGTGTCGCTTGACCCGGTGAAGTTGATCGCATCCACCCGCGGGTCTTCGCACATCGCATTGCCCACCCGCGCGCCCGAGCCGGTCAGGCACTGCACCACTTCCGCGGGGATCCCGGCCTCGATCAGGATCCTGTGGCATTCGATCACCGCCAGCGGGTCATAGGACGGCGCCTTGACCACCACTGCGTTGCCAGCGGCCAGCGCGCCGCCCACCTTGAAGGCCCAGATCGCCGGCGGAAAGTTGTAGGGCACGATGCAGGCGATGACACCGCGCGGAACGTGCATGGTGAACTGCAGGTCGTGGTCATAGCCCGGTTCCGTCGAATCCGGCATGACATGGCCATAGTGGTGCTTGGCCACCTCGCAAGACGCCTCAAGGATGTAGGCGACCGAGTCGAACTCCCATACGGCCTCGGCCATGTAGGGTTTTCCCGCCTCGCGGCTCAGGACCTTGCCCAGCTCCAGCCGCCGCGCCCGGATCATGCCCGCAGCAGCCCGGATCATGTCGGTGCGTTCCCGCGTCGTCCGGGCCGCCCAGTCCCGTTGCGCCTCCACCGCCACGCCGATGGCATAGGCCACGTCTTCCAGAGTCGCCTCTGGCACCGTGTCGATCACCTCGCCGGTCGCGGGGTTGATGACGGGACGAGTCTTCCCATCGCTGGCCCCGCGCAGGCCAGCGCCAATGATCATATCCATCTGATGTTCCTTTACGTTTCGTCCGCGTCGCGGATGAAGTCCATGTCCAGTTCCAGCCCGTGGCCCGGTGCCTCGATCACGTCGAGATAGCCGTCATGCGGCACCTGCGCGTTCTTCCAGACCGAATGCGTCACCGGCTCGAACATCCGCAGGCGTTCCAGGAACGGCACGATCCCGCAGACCGAGGCGATGGGGATGTGGATATGCTCCATCGCATGCGGCGCGAACTTGACGTTCCAGGCCTCGCACAGGGCTGCGCATTTCATCATCTCGGTGTAGCCACCCGCCCGCGCACCATCGACCTGCACGATGTCGGCGGCATCGGCCATCAGAAGGTCACGGACGCCCCACTTGGTATACTCGTGCTCGCCCGTCCCGAGCGGGATCGTGCTTTTCGCGCGGAAACGGGCCAGGCCGGGGATGTCGTCGGCGAAGACCGGCTCCTCGATCAGCATCGGGTTCAGTTCCTTGACACGGTCAGCGAACTGGATCGCCGTGGCTGCGTCCCAGCAGTTGTTGGCGTCGATCATGATGCCGATGCCGTCGCCCAGCGCCTCGCGCACCTTGCGGACGCGCTCCACGTCCCGGCCGGGTTGGCGACCGCCGTCGAAACCGATCTTGAACTTGACCATGAAATAGCCTTGGCCAACCATGTCCTGCATCTCTTCGACCAGCTGCTCGTCGCTGTATGTGACCCAGCCGCCCGAGGCATAGACCGGGATGCGCGACCGCCCGCCGCCCATCAGCCGATGAAGCGGCATCCCCAGCGCCTTGCCCTTCAGATCGCCAAGCGCGAAGTCGATCGCCGACAGTGCACAGAAGAACAGGCCCTTGCGGCCCACCCCCCGGAAGACGCCGAAGAAGTCGCGCCAGATCACCTCGGTGTCGAAGATGTCGCGGCCCTTCAGCCGGGGCAGCATGTCGTGCAGGATCAGGGCCTTGATCGCCGTGCCGCCGACCTCGTGATAGGTGACGCCCACCCCTTCCAGCCCGGTGTCGGTCTTTACCCGGACCACCGTCATGCCGATGGTTTCGACGGTGCGCGTGGCGTCTGCCAACCCTGCGGGCGCTGTGGTCGAGACGAGGTGGACCTCGATATCGGCAATGCGATGTTGCGCCATCTTCGCCTCCCCTGTGTCCGCGCTGCCCGGCTGGGCGCCTGTTTCCGAACGGATGTTCACTTCGATCTCCCCGCACACATGCAGATGTCCATATAGTACCGCACCACATCGGCTCCGGCCGTGATCCCGGCCGTGCCGATGGTCATCAGGGCCAAGTCCTTGACGACCTCTGCCGCGATGGTGTCGGCAGCCGCCTTGACGAAGGCATAGCGCAGCGCGGTGCCGACGTTCATCTTGGCCACGCCCATGCGGATCGCCTGCTGCACCTGATCGCGCGGGATCCCCGTGCCGCCGTGCAGCACCAGCGGGATCTTGACCCGCTTGTTGATCTCCTCGACCAGATCGAAGCGCAGCTCTGGCGTCTCGGTATAGAAGCCATGCGCATTGCCGATGGCGACGGCCAGACAGTCGATCCCGGTATCGGCCAGTTCCACGGCCATCTCGGGATCACATAGGTGCGCGTTCTCCAACTTCGTGCCGAATTCGTCGGTCATGCCGATGGTGCCGACCTCGCCTTCGACCGTCACGCCGCAGGCATGGGCGATCTTCACCACCTCCCGCGCATTGGCGGCGTTCTGGGCGATGGGCAGGTGGCTGCCGTCATACATGACGCTGGTGAAGCCGCCCCGGATCGACCGGATGCAGGTCTCGACCGAATCGCCATGGTCCTGGTGGATGGCGAAATCGACCTTCAGGTCCTCGGCCACGCCCCTGGCAATCGCAACGGCAATCGAGGCGCTGCCCATATAGGCGATCTCGACCGGGTGGATGCCCAGGATCACCGGCGCGCGCAGCTCGGCAGCGGTGCGCAGCACGCACTGGATCATCTCCAGGTTGGCGCAGTTGAAGGCCGGGACCGCATAGCCCCCGGCATGGGCATCGGCCATCAGCGTCTTCATCGGGTGCAGGGTCATCTGATCCTCTTTGTCTCGGGCAGGGGATGGCGCGCGTCAGGCGGCCAGTTCTGCGGCAATCTGGTCAAGGCGGCCGCTTGTGGCAGCGGTCAGGCTGGCAAGCGGCCTGCGGCAAACCGGGGTGGCGATCACCCCCATCCGGTGCAGAAGGTACTTCAGGCCCGGAAAGACGCCCACGCGGACCAGTTCGTCGATGACGGCGTTGCACTTCGACTGGACGGCAAGGGCTGCGGCCGGTTGGCCTGCCCCCTGCAACCGCACCAGTTCCAGGTACGCCGCGCCCAGCACGTTGTAGGTCGATCCGATCCCGCCGTTCGCCCCCATGGAAAGGCCCGCCAGGAGCATCTCGTCATAGCCGTTCAAAAGCACCTTGCCGGGGAAGGCGCGGGCAAGCTGCTCCATCTGGTACATGTCGATGGCAGTCTGCTTGATCCCGACGACGCCCGGCAGCTCCAGCAAGCGCCCCAGGTCCTCCAGCGTGAAGCTGACGCCGCTCATCGCCGGGATGTTGTAGATGATTAGCGGCGTTCCGGCGGCGGCGGACAGGATGTCCTGATAGTAGCCGAAGATCGCATCCTTGCGGTGCGGGAAGTAGATCGGCGGGATGGCCGACACGGCGTCATAGCGCAGCGTGGCGCAGGCCCTTGCCAGCACCTGCGCATCGCGGGTTGCGATCGCCCCGACATGGCCGATGCGGGCGCTGTCGCCCGCCGCCTCGGAGACCGTTTCGAAGGTGGCGATGCGTTCCTCGACCGAATGCAGAAGGCCCTCGCCGGTCGATCCCCCGACATAGAAGCCGTCGATTCCCTGCCCCTTCACATGGGCGACCAGGCGGCGCAGGCAGGCGTGCGAGATGTTCTCCTCGGCGTCGCAGGGGGTCATCAGGGCGGCATGCAGGCGCATCAGGCGGTCGGACTTCGGGTCTTGCATCGTGATCATTCTCCATCCCTCCTTTCCGCCCTGCCGCTGCAGACGAACGGTTCCCCACGACGAAAGCGCTTGCGCCCCATCATTTCCGTCCGCCGCGAGGGGCAGTTGCAGTTCCCGGCAAGACCAGGCTTGCGCGGTTTCTTGTTTAACGCTAAACAATGTTGAGACCGCTGTCAACGGGACATTCGCGGCCCGGACACTACGGTACGGCAAAGCCCGCAAGGGCCAACAGGAGGACACCCCCATGACACGCACCGCCATCGTCACCGGATCGGCCCAGGGCATCGGGCGCGGCATTGCCGAGCGCCTGGCCAGGGACGGGTTGTCGGTCACTCTGGCCGACCTGCCCGCCAACAAGGACGCCCTGGCCGAGGCAGCCCGCGTGATCACCAAGGCGGGGGGAGCCTGCCGCACCGCCTTTGCCGATGTCAGCGACCAGTCCCAGGTCGATGCGCTTGTCGCCGATCATGTCGCAGCGCTTGGCGGGCTTGACGTGATGGTGGCCAATGCCGGGGTCACGCTGATCGCCCGGTTCATGGACACCACGCCCGAGATCCTGAACCGCACCTTCGACATCAACTTCAAGGGTGTCTTCCACTGCTATGCGGCTGCCGCCCGGCAGATGATCGCCCAAGGACGCGGTGGTCGGCTGATCGCGGCCTGTTCGATCAGCGGCCACAAGGGCGGCGACTGGGTTTCGGCCTATGTCGCGTCGAAGTTTGCCGTCCGCGGCCTCACGCAAAGCGTTGCCCTCGAACTTGCGCCGCATGGTATCACGGCCAATGTCTACAGCCCCGGCATGGTCGACACCCCGATGTACCAGGAGATCGACCGCATGGTGACCGAGCGTGAAGGCACACCGCGCGGCAGCCAGATCAGGAAGATGGCCGCGACGATCCCGATGGGCCGTTTCGCGACGCCTGCGGACATCGCGAACGTCGTGTCCTTCCTGGCCTCAGAGGACTCGGCCTATGTGACGGGCCAGTCCCTGGTTGTCGATGGCGGCATCTACATGAACTGAGGGATCGGGCGAACGCCCATCCCCTGTATCTATCGATAGGCCGCCGCCCGACGCTGCGCCTCGTCCCACTGCGCACGCATGAAGTCCAGCGAGGTCAGGGCAAAGGCATCCGCATCGGTCCAGTTCTCGCGCCAGATCGCGCAGATCGCCTTCAGCCAGTCGCCGCAGCCTTGCGTGTTGAACGCCTCGACGCTGATCACCTTCTGATAGCCGATGGCGACCAGCGCATCGAAGACGGGCGCAAAGTCGATAGAGCCGGAACCAAGGTATCCCCGGTTCGATTCGCCGACGTGGAAATAGCCGATCCTGCCGCCCGCCAGACGGATCGCCTGGCCCATGTCGCCTTCCTCGATGTTCATGTGGAAGGTGTCGATGTGCAGGAACAGGTTGTCCGACCCGGTGTCGCGGATATAGGCCAGCCCCTGCTTCACCGTGTTCATCAGGTTGGTCTCGTAGCGGTTGACCAGCTCCATCGACAGCGCAACGCCCGCCGCCTTCGCCCGGTCGGCCACCCGCGTCAGGACGGCAACCGACGTGTCCCAGTTCCTGCGTGTCGGCATCACGCGGTACTTCTGGTGGCCCGAGAAGATCGGCCCGCTCATCCCCCTTGATCCGACATCGCGGGCAATCGACACCGCCTCGTTCAGCACCGCCTCGCCCGCCGCGACCACTGCCGGATCGTCGCTCGACACATCGAATTCCGGCGCGAGGCCGCAGGATGCGCCAAGTTCGATGCCCAAGGACTCGGCAGTCTTTGCGATGCGCGCCACGTCAACCCGCTTGCGGTCGAATCCCGGCAACTCGAAGAAGTCGTAGCCTGCCGCCCTGGCTCGCTCCATCCCGTATTCGATAGTTGCCGTTTCCTGGGCATCGTTCCAGACGAAGGAATGCACGCCGAATTTCATGGTCCTGACCCTTGTGACTGTTGGATTTCCGAAGAGCGGGCCGTTCCGCACCGGAACGGCCCGAGGACGTCCTGACCGGGAGGCGGTCAGGTCGGCCCGGCGGACGCGGGGGAGAGGAGCGTCGCCGTGGTTTAGGTCAGACAGTCCGGACCGGTCCGCCATCCGCCCGCAGCACCGCTCCACGCGTGGCGTTCGAGGCCGGGCAGCACAGATAGGTGATCATGTTCGCCACCTCGTCAGCCTCCGCGAACCGGCCAAGCAGCGAGGTCGCCTCGTTCTTCTCGAAGTGTTGCTTCTCGAACTCCTGCACTGGACGCCCCTTGGCATCGCGATAGACCCATTCCGACATCGTGCCGCCGGGGCTGACGCAGTTGACCGTCACGCCGGGGTGGCGGTGGAACATCTCGGCCACGCAACGTGACAGACGGATGACCGCCGCCTTGCAGACCCCGTAATCGACGATCATGTCCGGTGTCACCATCCCGGCTTCCGAGGTCATGAAGATGATCCGGCCATAGGCCTTCGCTTTGATCAGCGGCGCGAAGTGGCGGGTCAGGCGGACACCGCTCATCACGTTGAAATCCCACTGGTATTGCCAGTCCTTGTCGGTCAGTTCGTCGAACGGCACGATCCGGTCGGTCCCGCCCGCCATGTTCAGGAGAAGGTCCACGTCCCTGACGGTGTCAATCACATGCTGGCACCCCTCGAAGGTGGCGACGTCGGCCTGCACCGTCATCACCTGCGCCCCTGGCACCCGCGCCCGAACCGCATCCGCTGCCTGCGCCAGCCGGTCGGCTTTCCGCCCGTTGATCCAGACCTTCGCCCCCCGCGAGCACAGCTGCTGAGCGGTCGCAAGACCGATCCCCGTCACCGAGGCCGTGATCAGCGCCGTCTTTCCCGTCAGGTCCATGTCCATCATCGCCATTCTGGTTTCCCCCTTCAATGCTGCTGCCCGGAGTGTCCGGCTTCACGCCGCCCGAGGTCGCGCACAGCGTCTTGCTTGAAGCATTTAACGCTAAACTGAAATGCATGCAAGTGCGATCAGCCGTCAATCCCGCGCCGTGCCCACGCGCAGGCAGGCCTTCAGCCGCTCGCCTTCATTGCGCCTGATCCCATACTTCTCACGGTTGGCTCGGCCATGATCTTCCTTGTCTTCGCGCCTTGGCCGGTTACTCGCGGGCCTCCGCCACAACAGGTTCGAGGCGGGGCCGCCAAGCGCCCGTCCGGATTCCTCGTCGCTGCGACAAAACACCAACTTGCGGATTCCGGTTGCTGCTCTGGTCTTTTAACGCTAAATGTACCAGAACACATCCACGGAGGAGAACCGCATGCTCACCGTCGACGAACTTGCGTCCATGATCGACCATTCAATCATCGACCCCTTCCATACCGAACGCGACATGGTTGAAGGGATCGAGACGGCGATCAGATATCGCACTGGCCGTTTCACCACCCAGCCGATCCGCGTCAAGGCCGCGCGCAAACGGCTGGAGGGCACGGGCGTCCTGCTCCAGACCTATGTCGGCTTTCCGCATGGCAACGACCATACCGAGGTCAAGCTCCTCCAGGCCCGCCGCGCGCTGGACGAAGGCGTGCAGGAACTGGACATGGTGATCAACATCTCCGCCTTCCTGTCCGGCGATCACGCGTATGTCGAACAGGACGTCAACGCCATCGTCGAAGCCGCACGGCCCTACGATGTCACCGTGAAGGGCATTCTCGAATGCTTCTACCTGACCCGCCCGCAGCGTCTGCAGGCGGCGCTGATCGTGGAACGGGCCGGCGCGCAGTTCGTCAAGACTTCGACCGGACAGCGCCCCGACATGCAGGCCTCCATCGCCGAGGACTGCCGCTCGATGCGCGCCATCCTGAAGCCCGAAACCACGATCAAGGCCTCGGGCGGCTGCTTCGACCTTGATGCCCTGCTGCTTTACTACCGGAACGGCGCGCGCCGCTTCGGCGCGTCAGAGACCGCAACCATCCTTGAGGACCTGCGGACCCGCATCGCCAACGGGCAGCCCCACTGACCGTCGACCAGGCCTCACGCGGTTTCAAACCCGCTCCAACGCCAGCGCAATCCCCTGACCAACCCCGATGCACATGGTCGCCAGCGCCTTCTCGCCCGGTTTCGCCTGCAGGGCCGCCGTGCCGACAAGCCGCGCCCCCGACATGCCCAGCGGATGCCCGAGCGCAATCGCGCCGCCATTCGGATTCACCCGCGAATCATCATCGGCAATCCCCAGCTCCCGCAGCGTCGCCAGCCCCTGCGACGCGAAGGCCTCGTTCAGCTCGATGACCGAGAGATCCCTGACCGCCAGCCCCAGCCGATCCATCAGCTTCTGGGAGGCCGGCGCCGGACCGATCCCCATGATCCGGGGCGGCACGCCGGCGACGGCGCCACCCAGGATGCGGGCAATCGGCACCAGCCCGTGCTGCCGCGCTGCCGCCTCGGAGGCGATGATCAGCGCCGCTGCCCCGTCGTTCACGCCCGACGCGTTGCCCGCCGTCACGCTGCCCCCCTTGCGGAACGGCGCAGGCAGCGCAGCCAGCTTTTCCAGCGTCGTCGCGCGCGGATGCTCGTCCCGGTCCACCACGACCGGCGCGCCCTTGCCCTGCGGGATCGTGACCGGCGCGATCTCCTGTGCCAGCCGCCCCGAGGCGATGGCCGCCGCCGCCTTCTCCTGCGACCGCAGCGCAAAGGCATCCTGGTCGGCCCGGCTGATCCCGTAGTCCTCGGCCACGTTCTCGGCCGTCTCGGGCATCGATTCCACGCCATATTGCGCCTGCATCAGCGGGTTCACGAACCGCCAGCCGATGGTGGAATCATGCACCTCGTTCGCCCGCGAAAAGGCCGAGGTGGCCTTGGGCATGACAAAGGGCGCCCGGGTCATGCTTTCCACCCCGCCCGCGATCACCAGTTCCGCCTCGCCGGTCCTGATCATGCGCGCCGCCGTCAGAACCGCATCCATCCCCGACCCGCACAGCCGGTTGATCGTGGTCCCCGGAACCGAGACCGGCAGTCCGGCCAGCAGCAGGGACATGCGCGCCACGTTCCTGTTGTCCTCCCCGGCCTGGTTGGCGCAGCCGAACACCACGTCATCGACCGCCGCCCAATCCAGATCATGCCGATCCATCAGCGCCCGCAGCGGCACGGCCCCCAGATCATCGGTCCTGACCGAAGCCAGGCTTCCGCCGAAACGGCCGATCGGGGTGCGCAGGTAGGCGCAGACATAAGCCTCGGGCATCGTGGTCTCCTTCAGGTCCAGGCAAGCGTCGGGTCATCGACTGGCCCGGACACTACCAGCGCGCAGCGCCCCGGCAATATCCAGCTGGTCGGCTTCCCTCAGCTATTTTTTCGCCCGCCACGTCCCCAGCCAGGCCCCGATCCGCCCGAAGAAGCCGCGGGCTTCCTTCCGCGCAGCATCGGCCTGCGCCTCAACCGAACCCCAGGCCTCGCCCGCATCGGCCAGGGCCGGATCGACCATCCGTTCGCGGAACTGCAGCCACATCTTGCGGATCATCAGGATCACGAAGGCCAGGACGGCCAGAAGGATGATGTTGACCCAGGGGATGATCGTCACATCCGGCCCCTCGACCGGATAGATGTTCACCGCATTGGGAAAGGCCGAGAACAGCGGAATCCGCCAGCCGTAATGCGTGATGACCACCCATTGCGGCGCGGCAGAGGTCGACTTCAGGTTCGCCGCCTCGGCCTGCAGGGTGGCGCTGTCCCATTTGAAATAGGGCGGCCAGAACCAGCCGGTATCCTCGTTGCGGTAGACCATCACATCACCGTCGGCATAGGCCGCATCAATGAAGCGGATGTCGCGGGTCGTGCTGGTCTCGGAGCCGGTACCGGTGTCCTCGATCGAATAGAAGATCCAGTTGCCGCCGATCTGCGTGATCCGGTTCGAGGTCTCGGTGATCCGCACCACGTCATGCTGCGGCAGGGTGTAGTGCAGGAAGAGGCCGACGATCAGCACCAGCAGGATCCGGATACCCCATTTGATCTTGGTCCACATGGGTGCGCCCTTTCAGTGCCAGTTGATAAGATAGATCGTGACCAGGAAGCCGATGGTCGGAATGATATAGATAAGCCACAGCAGGCGCTTTTTCAGCCCCTTGTCATAGTGGACCATCCCCGCCTCGATGAAGGCCGTGCGTTCCTGCACCGTCTGCCCCTCGCGCGCGGGGTCGGTGTCCCATTCCTTCTCCAGCTTCTCGCGCCGGACCGACCGGGAGTAGATCGAGGTGACGAAATAGATGATCGTCAGCCCCACATACATGAAGAACGCAAGCCGCAACCAACCCATCTACCTTCTCCCCCATGGCCCGATCGTAGGGCCGCGGACCGGCTTCGGCCCCTCGGCCATCTGCGGGCGGTGCAATTCGTCCATCCCCGGTTCCGGCCCGAACAAAGCCGTCCGCGCGCCTTCCCGGTCCACCTGATACTCCCGCGCCAGGAAATCCGCGACATAGGTCTTCTTGCGATCCGACCATGTCATGTACTGCGCATAGAACAGCTCCTTGTGGGTGATGAACATCTGCCGCACGTCCATCGGCGACAGTTCCGTCAAGAGCATGTTCACCAGGTCCCGATCCGGCCCCGCCTTGCCCCGCAGCGTGTAGAAATACGCCGGATGCTCGCTGGTGATCTTCGGCCAGGCCCCCCCGGCCTCCACCCAGCGCAACAGGTCCGCCAGCCCCAGGAATTCCTGCGGCAACGCCGACCCCAACTTATAGGCGATCTTCCGCAGCTCCGTCCGCCTTGCGTCGCCAACCTCGATCCCCAGCCGGTCCGCCGCATCGACCAGGATGAAATCCATCTTCTGCCGCAGGATTGCCGAGGCATCCGCCCCCCGCGCCTGCACGATGGGCTCGGTCAGCCCGTTCCGCTCCAGCCAGTCGGCGATCTGGTTGCGCAGGGTCAAGTCCATCACCTGCGGCACCGGCACCTCGCCCAAGCTATGCCAGTCCAGCGTCGAAATCGCCGCCGGATAGCGCACCCCCTGAAAGATGTAGACCCCGCCAAAGAAGCTGGTCCAGAAGTTCGCCTGCTCGAAGGTCATCGCCGGTAGCGCAATCGGCACCCGCGTCACGTCGCCCGTCTTCTTCGCCAGCGTGATCATCTCCGCCACCAGCACATCGTCGCGCCAGCCGTCGGGCTCCTGCCGGAACCGCTCGATCAGCTTCGCCAGCTTCCCCGCATCCGCCACATGCCCGCCGATCGTATCCGCCTCGACCGTCACCTGCCGGATGTCGAAAAGCCGCGCGGGCGTATCCACCGCATAGACCGAATTCTGCAACTCCCCCGCCACCGCATCCCGCGCCGTCAGGGCAAACAACTGCGCCTCGTTGGTCTCGATGAACTGCGTCAGGATCCCCCGGCTGGTGGAGAACTTGATGTTCAGAAGCGGCGCATCCTTCTGCGCCGTGGTGAGCAGAATGAACTGCCGGTTCGCCCCGTTGGGGTTGAGGTAGAGGTCATCCTTCAGCTCATCCCCGATCTCGGGCGAATAGCCGGACAGGTCGATGTGGAAATCGTCGAGCTTCGTGACCTTCCCCGTCAGATGCTTGAGCGCCCGGTTGTAGCGCTCGACAAGCGCCGGGGAGGAGACCTCGATCAGGTTCCCAAACATGAGGCCGAGTTGGACGAGGCGTTTCATGGGGAACCTTCTCCAGTATTCCAGATTGTGCGACCCACGAAGAAGCATGCGACCGCAAAAGGTCCAATCCAAAGCAAGGCCAGCAACCCGAGATGGGCGATTTGCTTGCTCTGCGGACCGCATAGCCCGGCCTCTCGATTGTACATCCCTGTCGCAAAGACCATCCCGGCGAACTCCACAATCCAGAACAAAAGAACCAGCGACAAGATCAACATGATTGCCTTTAGAGCAAAAACAGCGGTCCCAGTTCGGCCCGTTTCTTCGCGGGTGGTCAGGAACATCCTCGCCAGAAAGACCACGACCAGCAGATAAGACGCTTCGAACCAAACGGGCGTGAAACAGGGCATCACACTCCCCCCCCCCCGCCATCCACCATCCGCATCCCCAACCGCCGGTTCAGCTCCTGCGCCTTCACCAGCCAGACGAAGCCCAGCACCGGCCCCCACAGCAGCGCGAACAGCGCCGAGCGGCCCAGGAAGAACCCCGCCCGCTCCAGCGGAGCCGCCAGGACCCCCGCCCAGACCCCCTCGTTGATCGCCGCATAAAGCCCGGCCGCCAGCACGGCCCCCACGACCAGCGCGACCAAAGCCGTCTTCCCCACTGCCCGCG
>ERZ724516.1016-NODE-1016-length-16654-cov-8.071872_pt1 | contig 16654 bp, 24 predicted proteins | sample MGYA00376049_ERZ724516 | MGnify/ENA primary metagenome ERZ724516 (study PRJEB28724, sample SAMN07190886) | activated sludge metagenome | isolation source: activated sludge of sewage treatment plant in Hong Hong | place: USA: Christiansburg, Virginia | collected... | reverse complement strand
AGTCTTTTAAGTCTATACATTTAAACCAATTATAAACTGGCATTTCTTCTATTGAATTGTAGATTTTCATATTACTTTTGTACGTACATCAATTGCATTAGTTCCGTTTGTATTAAATTCTTTAGGCTCATTAACACCATTAATTTTTACTATTGAGTAACAGTCAAGTTGATTAGTAGTAATTGCACTACTTAATTCAATGGTTAAATTATCGGTTGTTTTATTTAATATCATCTTTGCAAAATTAACGATTTTATGTAAGGAATTAAAATGTTTTTAGCCTTTTCACGTAATAAATTTAAACTTTCTTTATTTAATCCTAATATTTCAGTCCCATATTTATAAATTAAATCGTCAGTATCTTTAATTGTATTAGCACTAATTATAAAATCAGTGCCACTTAAAAAAACACTAAATGACTTGTAAAATTCGCCAGTATCTAATAACGTTACATGGTCGCTTATTTGCCCTTTAGAATCCTTTATTTGTTTTGTTTTCGCTGAATATGAACCTATACGAATACCATCAGACCCTACACCTTTATCATATAATTGTTTTTTTGTGTTTAATTCAATTATAAAATCTGTAAATTCTTTATGATTACTTAGCTCATAAATACAATCATTTACATTAAGACTTTTTACTCTTAACGCTAGGCTTTTCAACGCTTTCATAAGTTCCGTTTAATTTAGTTAATTCTAAATAAAATGTATCAAAATCAACATCTAATTTGCCTTTTAATTGTTCGTAAACTTGCTCTTTAGTCATTGACTTTGAAGCCTCAATATTTATAATTCCTTTGAAATATTCCATAATTATTTTTATTAAAAAAAGCCTACCTAAATGTATTAGATAGGCTTTTTTGATTATTAATTTATTTAATTTACTACACTACTACACTAGTTGTTGCAATAACATTTGTAAAATCAAATCCTGTCAATGTAGGAGTTAATCTAATAACATCAGAAACTGTTTGAGATGCATAAGTTAAAGTGTAAGTTCCTTTAGCAGTTGTACTTTCTACAGCCGTTAAAATAGTTACAGCTAAACTATCAGTTACATTATACAATGCAAAACTACCAGCGGTTAATCCTGTAATAGGTACTGGAGTTGCAACCGAACCACCAACAGCAAATAATTTAACTACCATAGCAGTTGCACCCGTTGAAGTATAAGCTACTTTGGCATCAATTAAACCGTCTAAGTTCAATAAATTTACGCTTACCATATCAGCAGAATCAATTTTAGCTACATACTCATCCTTTTGGTCTGTATCAAACTCAAAAGAGTATTCTATATTAGAACCAGTTGTATCTGTAGCCCACTTCATAATAGCATCAATCGTATTTGCATTTAAAGCAAATGGATATAATACATTTTCTTCACCGTTTGTATAACCAACTAAAGCACCAGCTTTATCAACTATATAAACAGCCATATCTGTACAGCGTCCGCTTTTTAAGATGCTTAAAAATGATGGTTGTTTTCCAGCATAAGTACATTTAAATGAACTAACACCTTCGTGTATAAATTTTTTAGAACCATCGTTGAAAGTTTCATATACAGAAGCCTCTTTTGCAATCTCTGCATTAACGTGTTTTGGCAATGGATACCATCTAACCGAACGGTCAACATTGTTTACTTTTCCGCTAAAAAAAGTATTGTCTAAAGTTGTTGGAATACTTATTTTATTAAGAATACCAGCATCTGTATATCTTGGCACCATAATTAATTTACGTGATGCTAAAATTAATGCACCGATACAGCTCGGTGTTCCTGTGTTGTCGTACTTTGAAGTACATGAGCATACTGCCATTGTTTTATTTGTTTTTATTGGTTTATATTATTGGGTCTATTATTGTTGTTGTATTTGAAAAAATTGTATCTCTAATCACTGTTAATTGCTCAACCGAGTATTCACCGCCACTTGCAATAGTTGTAATCGTTGCACCTGTATTAATATCTTTTATCGTAACTGGCAAACAAGTGCCACCGCCAGTAGATATATAAATTTCATTGCTATAAAGTATGGCTAAAATATTTCCTAATGTATCATATACATAAGCTGGAGCTGGTCGGTTATCTAAAGTTCCATTTTCACAGCAATCACAATCACGTAAAAATGATATTGATATACGTAATTGTACACCGCTTAAATATTCGTTAAATATATTTTTAATTACTCCATTGTCATCAAAGTTCCCAAAACGGTTATAATTTCTAATCGTTCCAACACCTGTTAATTCTGTAACATATTGACTAACCGATAAAGACTTAATGAACTCTTTAACAGCGTTACGCATTGGATTAACCGCTTTTAAATCACTTTCATTAATAGTCCAATTTGAAAAATCAGAATCAATTAAAAAATATAATTTAACATCAACATCATTGTCAACAGCATCTAATACATCTAAGTGTATTTTGTCCTCAGTAATATCATGTAAAAATAATAATGGTAACCTATCTGTATAGTTTGGTAATTGGTTTAATTCACTTGCAACAGCTTTAATAGTACCATGCTTAAATTTAAACGGGTAAATATCAAATGTTAATTGAGTCGGTAATACTGAACCGCTTAACTTAATCCATTCATTACAACTAAATTCAGTTACTAAGTAAGTATTTAATCCAATTGTTATACTAAAACCTGCAGTAATCCATTTAGTATCATTACAAGCCATTGTGTAAGTACCATCTAAATTATCTGTTACACTTTTGCATATAATAGACTTATCCATTGCATTAACAATAGGCTCTAATCTTTTATATAGTTGTTTAGACGTCATTAAATAAATTCACTTGTGTAACCTTTACAAACTCCATTATAATCAGCATAATTAGCCTCATTTAATGATATATGATATTGAATTGCTTTGTAACTATCAATAGCTTTATTGTAGTTGATATAAATATTTGTTTCACCCCAACTAGCCATTGTACTAACTTCATTTTGTGCGTTTACATTTCCAGTAATTGTATTTTGTATTTTTTGAAAACGTGTATATTCAAAGTAAATAAAGCCAACCAACATCTCTTTTATACCATCACTTATAATTTGAGTATTTTCATAATCATAAGCCAACGGCTTAAATATTGCTAAATAGTCTGTATTTGTTGGTACTGTAAATGGAGTTGTAATATCGGTTAATAAATCAGTTGCTAATGTTATACCTAATAAATCTCTTAGATATTTAACCTCATAAGTATTAATGAAATTTTGTAAGTGAGCACCACTAAAACTATTCATAGTAATAGAGTAATCTCCTTTAAAATCTGATATTTGAACTATTTTAGCCATTTAATTTTTTAGTAGCGAGAGGCGGATTCGAACCGCCGACTTTGAGGTAATGAACCTCACGAGCTAACCACTGCTCTATCTCACAATATGTTTTATTTTTTAAGCTCTGCAACTCCTTTGTTTATAAGGATATTTGCAATGTTTCCACTTACTTCATGTTCACCACCTTCAAAAATAATGGTAAAAATATCCGTTTCGTTTAACTCACTTAATGTTTTTACTTCTTTTACTTCTTTTTCCTTTGCCATAATTATTTTTTTAAAATAAGCCCCCACAATTAAGTGAGGGCGATATTAGGTTAATATTAAGCTGTTTCTAAAGCTGCTTTATCGGTAGCAAAAGTACCTTTAACAAAAGCAGTACGGTCGTTATTCTTAACAACTAAAGCACCACGCCACTCAGCTAATACAGTACGCATATTTTTAGTAAAGTCATTACCATCTATGGCCATTTGAATTGAGATACCACCTTTAGTGTATAAAGTTGCAAGCGGGAAATAACCTACTAAATAAGTACCAGAAGTAACTAACGTAGTTGCTATAACAGGCACACCATCTACTGTTAATTGACCAGCAATTAATTGTAATCTATCAATGTAACGTTTATCAGTTGCAGAAACTTTAGCAACTTTTAATTTAGTTACATCTGTTGGGTGCATTAAAATTGCATTTGGCGCTTCTTGTTCAGCTATAGCGATTTGGTTCATAGCTACAACTAATACATCTACTTCGTTTGCGTTATCAATTGCTAAAGCAAAACCAGTTGCTGAAAATGCAGTTGCTACAGTTGAAATACCACGTAAGTTAGGAGCTGTACCATTTCCAGAGTAAGCAGTTAACTCAACGTCTTTTAATAATTCACGCATTAACTCGTTTTTAATTTCTGATTCGATAAAATCAATATCATCAATCATTTCAGTTGAAACTTTGATAAACGCTGTACGTTTAACTACACTTTCAGAAGCAACTACTAAATCAAAATCAATTTTGTTTTTAGTTGCACCTTCTAATGTACCGCCAGTAGCACCATCTTTGTTAGCTTGGTAAACCCATGAAATAATATTTGAAGTAGCAGAACCACTAGCAAATAAATCCATTAATCGAACTCTACGAGATGCTATAACGTTTAATCCAGCAATACGTTGCTCAACTGGAACATTACCACCACTTACATTAGTGCTTAACATCATGTCAGCAGAAGCTTTTACAGTGAACTCGCCAGCTTTAGCCGTTGCAATATCATCTGATTTTAAGCTTTGTAATTTAGCTTTGTTAGCTTCTAATTCTTTGCGTAACTCACCTAAAGTAGGAGTATTTGCTTTTTCATCAGCAGTTAAACGTTTAATGGCTAATCCTTGAGTTCTCAAAACCTCGTTTAAAGATTTTAATTGCTCGTTTTGATTTTCTACTAAAGATTGTTTTAGTGCTTCAATATCTTCTTTAGATGCTTTAGCTTCAATTGATTTAGCTAATTCTATTCTTTGAGCTTCATTGTATTCATTATACAAGTTAGCCATGTCTTCTGCCGATTTAGTTGCAAAATCAGCATCAGAAATCCCTTTTGTTTGTAAGAAATCTTTAAATTTCATTGTTTTTAGTTTTTAAGTTGATTAATAAAAAATTGTTTATTGTTATTTATTTGAGTGTCTTTAGACGGCTCGGTTTTTGAAGTGTTATCAACGGCTTCAATATTTTTAACTGATAATGTTGGGGTAGCGTAATTAGAACCTTTTACAACAGCAGAACCTTCAACTATTTTAGCTTCTGTTACAGCCCAAAAATAACCATTAGCGATAGCATCTTCTTTGTTAGAAACTTCGCTAATATATTTATCCCAGTTAGTTTTTTCCTCAGCGTAATATTTTTCTTCGCTGTTAATACAAAGCAATAAGTTTACGTAACGCATCCCAACTGAATGCTCCTTCACATATCCTTTAGCGTATTGCTCAAACATAAATGGGTTACGTTTAGCATTAATATTTACATCAAATAACAATGCCTGTGTTTCACCTTTTAAATCAGTAAAACCAAGTTCTTTAAATGTTGTATTCTTAATTGAAGCGGTTAGTTTATCTGAAATAATTTTATCAAAAGTCATTTTATGTTCTTGCAATAAATACAAGTTCTTTTGCTCCTTTACTGACTTATTCCAAATTCCTTTAATATGAACGTCGCCATGTGAATCTAATATATTAGTAGTATTAATTACTACCTTAATATTTAATTCATCTTTAGAAAGTAAATCGGTATTGTTTTCGGCTTTATTAACTAATGCATTGTCAATAGTTAAATTGTCTACTAAAACAACTGCATCAGCTTGTTTAACTTTAAATTTCTTTTCAGCTATTAAAGCATCTTTGTTATCTTTTAAGTGTTTAAAAATATCCATTACTTTTTTACAATAGCATTAGTTTGAGTTGCTAATTGTTTTTCACGAATAGATTTTTTTAATTTAAACACGTTAAGCCCACTAGCACTAGGCTGTGAGCTATCATTTACGATATTTTTATTTTTTATTTCCATTTGTGATAGGTACTTATCCTATAAACAATTATGCAAATATACTATTAATTTTAATTAATCAAAAAAAAATATAATTCCCCATCTTTTTTAATTAATTTACCTACAATCTTATTTTCTTTCTTACACTTTCAAAAGCCTTAATCTTATCAAGTCTTTTGTAAAATATTTCATCTGAACTCATATTATTCTAGTTATTTTACTTTTTAAAGACTTTATTTTGCATTTATTTTGAACAATTAAATCATTTAGTAAGTAATCTACAACTTGCGAATTATACGCTATACTTAGATTTTTATTTGTATAATTTAATGTCATTCCAATAGGAATTTCTTTTTTACTTTTAACTATAATTTCAGAATAAGTCTTATTTAAGGCTTCTAAATTCTTAATTTCATTATCATAATTTTTTAGTAGATCTAATTTAGATAATGCTTCTTTTAATTTGCTCATATAAACAAAAACGCCCCGACTTCAAAGGTTACAGCTTATCGGTCAAGGCTTTTTAAATGTTGTTAATAATTGTAGGCTGTAACACTACACGGCAATAAAAAAACAATTAGTGTAACATCTTCGATTTTACGAATACTCTGCGACTTGCTGCGCAATGTTTTAATTAAACTATTAGTTACACTAATCTATATAAACAGGCATAAGCACATTTATAGTGGTGCAAATATAACTATTTAATTAATAGGTTGTATATTATTGGTATTATTTTTTATTCTTAACAAATCAGCTTCTGGACTTGAATGTTTTGGGTCTCCTAATTTCTCCCTAGCTTCGTTAGGTGTTATAATTCCGCTATCAACTTGTTTAGTTAGTATTTCTGTTTTATCCTTTTTATTCTCTTGCAATACTTCTACTGTACTAAAATCTTGACGCATCCTAACCGTTTTGTCTGGAAAGTGATTTTTACAAATAAAGTTAGTTAATGCTTCGCTAAGCTTATCACTTAATGGAATAATAGCATTAGTGTATAAACTCTTTTCCGCTTCTGTACGGTTACTGTATGTTTTATTATCAGGGTCGTTAAATAGTGAGCTATCAACTCCAAATACATTGCAAATTGCACGTAAATTAACAACACCGCTTTCAATTAACTTTAAATCAGTAGGAGACATGGCCATACTTATATATCCTAAATCCTTATTTGTAACCGATACTTTACCAAACTTTTTTAATCCATTATTGTTTGAATCCCAAACAGCCTGAGCCTTTTGCACTTCTTCTGGGGACATTGGACGCTGTGATTTATCAGTAATCATCCCAATAGCCCCTCTGTTTTGAAGTAAGTTAGCGGATGCATCCCATCTATCATTACCAACTTGTACCACTTGACTAGCTACCTGAATCATAGATAAGCCATAATGAGATTCCCATACTGAGTTGTAAGATGGGTTAAAAAACTTTATATGTTGCAAATCCTCTTTAGTAAAAACCCTTTGACTGTTACCCAAAGCAAATCTATATTTAATATTAGGATTAAAGAAACTTTCATCTGATTCAATGTTTACAAATGGTGGTGGTAATACATCTAATTCAGCAATTCCATTCATTCCTAAAGGTTTTTCACCAACTAAATAAACATTTCCTGAAACAAGTAAATAAGTTAAAATTTGTTCTTCAATATCATTCCATGTATAACCTTTTACTGTATTAGGCTCATTCATTAGATCATGTATAGTTGTATTACTCAACTCTTTCCATTTTCCAGAGGCTTGTTTTTGTTCTACTATCCAATCATGCGATTTAGTAATATCAATTATTTTTTTAATAACAGCGTAAACATCGACATTTTTTTCAAATGAGTTTTTAATTAATCCCGTCCCTCTCGGGTCAAATTGATTAGAACCAAATGAGCCAAACATACGCCAAATGCTGGTGCTATCGTTATTCGATAGGCTGAAATTAAATAAATTACTTAAAAATCCCATTTATAATACTTTTTTTGCAAATATACAACTTTATTTTAAACAAAACAGAAACTATTACCTTTAGTTAATTCAGCGTGAGCATAACGAATGGCATCAATTAAGTGGTTATAATTGTCAATTGGTATATTTGACTTTTTATCATTCCAAACATAGTTGCTTAATTCTCTTTTTAAATTATAACTTTCATTTGTAACAATTAATTTGAATTCTAAAAGGTCGGTTAATGTTTGTTGAACTGAATTAGGATACTTTTCGCATGGTATAATATTTATTCCAGTATAAGCTAAATCGCCAATTAATCTAGGTTCTGCACTATCTGCTACTATTTTAGTTTTAATATTAATTAATGATTTTAAACGTGCCTCAATTTCATTAGTGCTTAATCCTTTATCATACATTAACTCATGCGCGTAAACAATTCTTTTATCTAAATCTACAGCTACTTTAACTAATGTGGTTGGGTCGGTTACATATCCAAAATCCATTCCATAAATAAAAGGTAGTGATTCATCAAAATTACCTTCCTCCCAATTATCAATAATAACACCCTCTGCCTTATCTAACCATCCACCCAAAATGACATGCTTATACTTTTCAGGATTATTTTTTTTAATTAGTTCAATTTGCCTTAAATAATCTGCTGGTATATTTTCAATATTATCTAAGTAGGTAGTATGAATATGACATACCTCTGGGTGAGTGCTAATTGGTATTTTATGCCCATCAATATCAATATATTTGTGAGAATTTTCAAACCAGCGTTTCCAAATCCAATGTTCTTTAGTTGTTGGATTAAGCACTTGAATAACTCTATTTTGTTGCTTTTTTGAACGAATGGACAAATCTATTTTATCAAATTCAACTTCGTTCACCATTTCTTCAGCTTCATCTAGAACCCATGTTGTCATATCATGCAAAGATTTTAAATTAGCTGTTTGATTTCCTGAGCTGGTTTTAATGCCACTAAACATAATTTTACTATCTGTTAATACATTAGTAATTTCATTTTGAGTGATGTAAAAAGCATCCTTGCACTGTAACGCTTCAATTTTATCAGTTAGCTCTGGAATAATAGACTTACCAGCACTAGACATGGTATAACGAGTAAATAAAATATTTTGATTTTGCTCAAAGGTAAGTAATGTTTGAAATGTTGATACTTCATAAGACTTTCCAGAGTTGCGACCTCCAGTAATTATAAAATATCTTTTATCTGAATTGTAAAGTGGTAAATATTTAGGATTCTTTTTTACCATCGTTCGCCCATGTGGTTACTGGTATATTCATTTTTTCACCATCCGAAGTAACATCTATTTTCTTAGGTAAAACAAAGTCCATTAATTTAACCATTATTTTAGCCCATTCTTTTGGCTCATCTTGTTGTAAAGTTCCCATAACTTTATTAAAATTTACTGACTGTTCATCAATAGCATTCAATATAAGTTCCTTAGCCTTCATAGTAGTCCCTGTAACTGCTCCCTTAGGTTTATACCCTTTATGTCCTTTTGGTGGTGCCATATAATAAAATATAAGTTATATTTAAAACGTACTTAACTGAAAACTTATCGTATTTATCGAATTAAAACACTTTACACCTTGTTTCTTTATAATTCCTTTGTAAGATACCATTAAAAATAAACTATCGTTAGATTTAATATTATTCTTAATGTAGACTACTTGCTCATTATTCGTAACTTCAAAAGTTTCAGTGTAATTTTGAGTATTAACAGTTTTAAGTATTTCACCATTAACCGTAAAGTTACCAGATTTGCAATAAGCATTAATACTACATGATTCAATTGGAGGTGTAGTATTTTTCTTACACGCAACTAATCCTATAAATAATATAAATAAGTATTTCATAAGGCAAATATACAATTAATTTAAATAGGATTCAAATATACGTTTAAAATCTTCAAAGTTGTAAATATTCAGGATAAATAATGTCTTTAGTATCTTGAGTACAATATGCTATTTTTCCCATTTCGTTTAGTTCATCTATTCTGAACATCTGCAAAGCTTTAAGAGTATCATCTTTTTCTTTACATTCAATCCAAATATCCTTGCAATCTTTTTTTAAACACAATAAATCAGGATAACCATTTTGTGCAAATTTAATAATTTTTAATACAGTATATCCCTTTTTGGACATTTGTTTTATTATTTTATCTTGGTAACTACTAGCCATAATTTTCAAACATTTTTAGTGTAAAACTCTTTTTATTCATAACCGATTTATATATTTTATCTTCAATTCCATTTTCTGCAAATATCCAATAAATATCATTTGTTAATCTATCCATTGTTGTGAGCCTATCCCTTGACTGCCAGTAAGATAAAGCTGAAAAAGCAATATTATAATAAACTAAATATTTTGCATTTGATAATGAAATTCCTTCACGACCTGAAACTATTTGCAAAGCTATTGATTTATTAGAATTATTAAACTCTTCTAAATTTTCAGTTAATTCATCTTTATAAACTTCTTTTAAAGTTTCTAACTCCTCTTTGAATACATAAAATATAGCAATTTTTTCTTTAAACCTATCCTTTATAAATAAAGCTTTACTATTATCAATAGTCATAGTTTTACCGCTTTCAAATTTAACAGTACCAGAGTATAACTGATGAACTTTAGACATAACTTTTACGGATGTATCTGCTAGTATAACTTCTTCTTTACCTTGCACCACTTTATCTTTTTTTAAACGGCTAATTAAGTTATAAGTATAGTCACTCATTCTAACTCTTAAAATATGTTCATTAACTTCAGAAGTAAATCCAGCCTCTTTTTGGGTATATGTTAAAAATAAATTTTCCATAAATGGTTTTATCTTATCATAATTACAATTTGAATAATCGTTTATTTTAGCATAACCAAAGTGTTTTTGTGTAATATTTACAAACACATTAGCCCACTTATAAAATGATGGGTATTGTTTAAATGGACTATTTTCACTAACCCAAAACTGATGGTATATTTGTGAAAACGATTCTGGATGAGGTGTACCAGATAAAAAAATCATTGGTAATTTAGAGTAACGTTGTTTTATTAGTTTAGTTACTTTATTAGGCTTTGGATATGTTCCACACCTATGATGTTCATCTGATATAATTAAGTCAAAATTACCATCTGTTAAGTGTAAGGATTCATTATTTATTACAGTCAATTCAAATGTATATCCAAACTCTTTATAATCGTTTAAGATTGATTTAATGGCTTTTTTCTTAGTTAAAAATAATACATTTTTAGCACCATATAATTTAGCCGTTTCTAAAGAAGTAACTGTTTTGCCAGTCCTAACTTCCATTGATAAATAAACTAAATAATTATTAGTAAGTATTTCTACAGATTTACTCGAAAGCTCAATTTGATAATCTCTAAGTGTTTTCATTAAAAGTCTATTTCTGTTTTATTGTTTATTAAATCTGGCTTAATATCATTTAATGATTTGCATACAGTGAACCATCTTTGTCCGTTTGAATTTCCTTCTGTATAATTTAGTTTAGTAAATTCAGAATACTTTTTAATCCATTTTATAAAAGTTCTATTAGTTACAAATTTTTTAGAGTCTGGATATTCATTATAAAACTCATTTAATAATTCTTGTTTACCTATTCTAATGTCTAATTTTATTGAATTATAAGTAATTGAAAACTCATAAAATTCTTGAGATGTTTCATTTATAAATTTACGCAACTCTAAATTATTTGTTTTTGATTTAACTAATCCATTTTGCAAATAGAATTGTAAGCAGTTAATCATAAATTTATCAAACCTATTCCATTCATCAATATTCCATTCATCATAAAGTAAGTTACCGAATTCATCCAATGGAGTATGATGAACACCAAAATAATCGCTCATTTCTATTTCAAAAATCCTACGCTGAAAAGAACCTCCATCAGCTTTAATAGTATAATTAGTACTAATTATAATTTTTGGGCTATCTTGAACTGGTATTTTAATTGCATCTTTACCTTTATATTCGATAGTTATACCCTCAGTTATGATTGAAAATAAACGTTCAAAATCAAAGTTTTTTCTAACGTCATCAAATGCCAATAATTGAGTATCTGTATTAACAGTTTGAAATGCAAATGATTTATTAAAATCAAAAGTTTTACCATCAATAGTTGATAGTTTTTTCATATGTCCAATACCATTTATTATTATTCCTTTACCAGAGCCACCATTTGGAGTATCTGAAATAGTTTCATCATTTAAAATAATAGCTTTATTATTAGATGCTGTTTTATGTGAATGTAAAAGATAGCCTATAACAGACTTCATAGTATTATATTTATCTTTACTTTGTCCACTAGCAAACCATATAAAAGAACGGAACTGCGATTGATGATGGTCTACTTCAACATAATCACGATTTATAACCTGAGATTTCCAAACAAACGAATCCATAGTTTCGTATTCAATCTTTTCAATATTGTTTTTAGTAACCTTTAAAGCTAAGTTTGAATAATAAATCATAGCAAAATCACTACTATCCTTATCCATTCTAATATCAGCAGTATCAATCATGCTCAAGTACTTAGATGAAAATAATTGAACCTTATCAGCCGTAACATCAAATGCATCTAATTGATTATTATAAACTAAATTATTTAACACTTCATCTTTTATTTGAAATTCAGTAATAATATCAATAAATTTATTTTCTTTTTTAACAAAAATAAAAGTCTTTGTTTTTTCGCTTGGGTAAAATTTTCTATAATTTAAACTTTCTAAATATAATTTAAAACGATATGCTGAAACCTCCATTTTACCTTTTTCATCAAAAGTCCAAAATTCATCAAATACAATGTTATTTTTTATTAATTCTATTTCTTTTTGTATTTTTTTTGAATCTATTTCTTTAAATTTATCTAAAACTTCTTTATCTTTTTTACCTGATAAAACAACGTTTTCAATCTGTTTTCTTTTCTCTTTATCTTCAAATTGCTTACTTCCGAAGTTTGCTGAGTTTTTATAAGCAGAATTAATTAGAGCGTCTATTTCACGCTGATTAAAATCCTTTTCAATAAATGAATACAAGTATCTTTGACAAGTTATTTTATCAACTCCAAAATCATTAAATCCAATAGCTAATTTAAATAAACTTGAATTTCTAGCAGAGTTGTCAAATTTCTTTTTAAACCAAACTATTAACCTATTAGCAATGGCATCGTTATCAATTAAAGGAATGTTTGTAATAGAGCCTAAGTTTACTAATTCAATAGCTTGTTCAGGATATATAGGTATAAACTTTTCAGAATCTAAATTTAAATATAAATCTGTATCATAACTTTCAAAACAAAGTCTACTAATATCTTTTCCACTATCATCAACATCTGGAAATATTTCTTTTAACTGCTTAAAAATATGTTTATATTCATCATCATTATTTATGATTGGTATTTTTATTAATGCTTTTAATCCATTACCACTAGGACTAACCCAACAAGAAAAAACATATTTATTAGATTTTAAGTTCTCTTTATATTCAATTAAATTATTTAATTTATCAAAATCTAATATAGCTAATCCAGAGCCTTGTTTTAAAGCATCCTTTTTTCTAGTTTTAAAAACACCACAAAAAGTAACTGCCGTTAATGAACCTTTTATTATATTCTTTTTTTCTGGGTCTATTTCAGCTCTTAAGTTTTTTATAACCTGTTCATGCTTTCCGTTTCTAATCCTATCTAAATAATAGAAAACATCTTTTGGTCGTTCGTCAGGACTTACAGATTCTTTGTTCTTAAAAAAATTTATTTTCATTAGTACAAATAAAAAACCCTACGGCTTCAGCGGTGGAGCGCATCAGCCAGTAGGGTAAAATCTTAGTTATTTAAAAACGGTTCTCCACAACCATAACTATTTGCAAATATATAAATAAAATAACGAATAACAACATATTTTTAACTTTTTTTTAATTAGTACTTAAAAGTACGATTTTAAAAATTTATCGTTGCGTGATAATGCTAATGAAATCAATGCTTTTATTAAAATAGTACGATAAAACGATAATTTTTATTAAAATATTTTTTCAAAAAAAAGTGTTGTGTAAAAAAAATAAAAATAAATATTTACAACAATAAAAAAATATAGTGTATATATAATATGGTACTTTTTTCGTACTATCGTACTATTTCAATCTACAAAACAATTTTCACACTACAAAATTTAATTTAGTTCTAAACTCAATTGTTTCTTAACTACTATTTCAGTATCTATTAAAGTACCAAATTTATTATAAAACGGTACATCTAACCAAAATACTTGAATGTTACCGTAATCTTTTTTAAGTCTTTTCATAATTTAGAATAGTTTGTAATTATTAATTTCACCTTTACCATTCCAATATATTGATTCAAATACTTTCTTTTTATTATTTGTAGCCGATAAACTTGAACGGTGCTTAAAAGTTTCAATCTTTTCAAATGGTGCATCATACTCGGATAGGTAACAAGGATAGTCTAAATTAGCAAACCACTGATAAAACTCCTCATGGTTAAATCCACCTTCTTTATATTCGCCAGTTCCTTTGTATGGAATGTCGCAATAAATAATTGGATTATTGCCTAAAATTGTTATATCTTTGTAGCTTGCATTATAAGTCTGCAGGTTCTGCAGGTTCTGTAGGTTTTGTACTTTCTCTAAATTTTCTAATTTACCTAAATTATCAACTATTATATTTTTTCTTGCACCTATCTTATCAAGGTCAACTCTTTTTGTTAATTGATAAATTTTACTTAATTCTTTTTGAAGTGATAACCTACGTTCGTTAATATTATTAATTAAAAAAATACTTTCAGGAATTTCAAGTTTATATATTTTGTTAAATTCTTTTAAACTTTTAGATTTACAATTTACTATTATATCGTGCATTATGTGTTTTATATTTTCAATTTCAGTACCATATAAATACCCTTTTTCACTGTTATTACCAAAACTCCAACAAGTTCCTACAAAACCACTGTACCAATCTGCATCTGTATTACTTTTACCAACTTGATTAAAAAACTCCTCCCTAGTAACCCATTCATAAAATTTAGGCTCTAATTCTTTATTATTTTTAAGATACTCTACTAATGAATAAATATGTTTATTTAACTCATTATAGTGAACATTAAACCTATAATCACGAATAGCAGTAAAACTTATTGAACCACCGCCTCCAAATAAATCATAAAAATCTGTTATATTTTCGTGTCTCTGAACTATTTTTGAAAGTATTTCAGAAGCTAATTTTCTTTTACTTCCCATATAGGGTATTCCTAATTTTTCTTTCATATCTTATATAAACTTCTTTACCATCACACACCCACCCCAGTTAAGCCACCTTTTATGATTAACTACCATGTAACGGTTGTTAGGTATATCGTAGATTAGAGTGTGTTTGAGTTGTTTTGCTATTATACCACAAATATAACACTATTTTATTACAATCTAAAAATAAATTGAAACTAAAATTAAACAGCTTGATTTTCAGGCAATTAAAATTAAATTGCAAAAAATATGAAAATAAATTTGCAAGTGAATTAAAAATGATTTATCTTTGACCCATATTAATTACTAACCTTTAAAAACTCGCAAAATGGAAAACTTAAATTCAACTCCAAAAGTAACCGCTAACCATTCAGCTCGCACTTTAACAATTAGAAAAAATGGTTCTAAATATAGAACAAACAAATTGTCTAAAGAAGAATTCAAATACTATTCATCACACGCCACAACTAATGATATTAACGAATTTTTAAGAAATTCATCAGATTATTTTGTTGTAAAATAACCACCTTTTGCGAGTGCCGAAACTTCTGGAGTAGGCACTTTCATTTAAAACAAATAAAATGACCCTAAAACACTACACCCCAAAAGAGCTTGAATTGCTCCTATTAGGAGCACTTGAGCAACACGAATACTGGAATGGAGAACTTGCGCCAGTTGAGTTAATCGTATTAAGAACAAATGAAACTGTTATAGTTAAGGTAAACCAAACCGTTGAAACTATTGAGGCGGATTATGAGATTGACCCAAGAGATCAGAAGGATGATAAGGATGTTACTGTTAATTATGAATTTAGATTAAATAATAGTCAACAGCTTAGTAAGCTAGTAAAAGACTTTAACGATATAATTTATAAATTAATTTTTAAAACTAATAAATAATGAAAGCCTTGATTATCTAAGTAGTTCTAAAGACTACAACTTATAAATACGTTTGATGTCCGAATAGAATTGTATAAGTAGATTTGATAGCAAGTAGTAGTAATCAGACGTGAAACGATATTTCCAGTGTGGCGATATTCTACTACTTGTAAAAACCATAGATAAATAAACCAAACATGAAAAAACCAAGAAAACCAGCATCAAAAAGAGCAATCAAAGCCTTACTAAATTTAGGCTATGTAGAAATTCCACTATGCACATTAATTAAGTTACGTGCGCATGGTGCGCAAACTAAAGTTAAGGCACAAACAAATATCAGCATGCCTACATTACAAAAAGCTAAAGATTTAGGAGTGTGTAGTGTATTGACTTTAGATAAGATAAATCAAGCTTTAAAATAAAAAAGCGATGTAAATAGATGTATTAAAAGTAATATGAACTCAATGGAATGAGATTAAACGATGTTGGAAGGATGGTAATTTTAAAACAAAATGAAAGGACAATTTGTAATAATAGACCTTAGAAATATGGACTTTATGAAAAACCAAAAAGGTAAAATAATATACTATGATACCGAAGAAGAAGCTTGTTTGACTTGCGGAATGTATGAGTTTGAAAATGTTTGGGTAATGAAATTGATTTATAATCATATCGAAACGGAATAGTAGCCTTGCACATAACGGTACTCAGCTATGTTTAGTGCCGTAAAATTAGTAATAACTTTAATTAAA
>ERZ724516.1015-NODE-1015-length-16659-cov-6.074861_pt1 | contig 16659 bp, 15 predicted proteins | sample MGYA00376049_ERZ724516 | MGnify/ENA primary metagenome ERZ724516 (study PRJEB28724, sample SAMN07190886) | activated sludge metagenome | isolation source: activated sludge of sewage treatment plant in Hong Hong | place: USA: Christiansburg, Virginia | collected... | reverse complement strand
GAAGTCTGTCGTCCTTTCGTGAGTCTTTGGTAACAAATTGTTGTGCTTTGGAATGACACGTCTCGGTGCTTGGATCATGATGCAAAAACGTGCGTAGTTACAAAACACGAAATTCCTGATTTTCCGCGACACACTACAATTCATGGAGGAGACACCATGCAGAAGTCGCTACACATCGATCCGGGCAAATGCACTGGATGCCTGCAGTGCGAGATGGCCTGTTCCTACGAGCATACCGGCACCATCAATCCGTCCAAATCCCGGATCAAGGTTTTTGATTTTGAACACGAAGGGCGCAAGGTGCCTTACACCTGCACGCAATGCGCCGACGCCTGGTGCATGAATGCCTGCCCGGTCGATGCGATTACGCTTGATCTTGCCACCGGAGCGAAAGTCGTCAGCGAAGCGACCTGTGTCGGCTGCAAGGTATGCACCATTGCCTGCCCGTTCGGTACAGTCAATTACATGGCGGATGTCGGTAAGGTTCAGAAATGTGACCTCTGTGGCGGTGATCCGAAGTGCGTGAGCGCCTGCCCGACAGCGGCCATCACCTATGTCGATGCCGAATGGACTGGTCTGGATCGCATGCGGTCCTGGGCTGCCAAAGCCAACACCACTGCCGTTGCGGCTTAAGGAGAGAGATCATGGGATGGAATAGAAAAGTCCTGCGCGTGAATCTCAGCGCTGGCACCTGCACCCCGGAGCCGCTGAACATGGCCTGGGCCAACGATTATCTCGGTTCGCGCGGTCTGGCCTCCAAGTATCTGGTTGAAGAAATCGACCCCAAGGTTGATCCGCTGGCGCCAGAGAACAAAATGATCATGGCGACCGGTCCGTTGACCGGGACCATGGCCTCAACCGGCGGTCGTTATACGGTGGTGACCAAGGGCGCGCTGACCAATGCGATTGCCTGCTCGAATTCAGGTGGCTTCTTTGGCGCTGAAATGAAATTCGCCGGCTGGGACATGATCATTTTTGAAGGCAAGTCGCCGAAGCCGGTTTATCTGTTTGTCGAAAACGACAAGGCCGAGTTGCGCGATGCTGCCCATTTGTGGGGTAAAACCTGCTGGGAAACCGAAGCGACGATCAAAGCCTTGCATCAGGACCCGCAGATTCGTGTCTCTTCAATTGGCGGTGCCGGCGAAAATCTGGCCTTGTTCGCCTGCATCGTCAACGACCTGCACCGTGCCGCTGGCCGTTCCGGCGTCGGTGCGGTGATGGGCTCGAAAAATCTGAAAGCGGTTGCCCTGCGCGGCACCCAGGGCGTTTCCGGGATCAAGGATTTCCCCGCCTTCATGGCGGCGACCAATGCCGGCAAAAAGGTGCTGGCCGACAATGCCGTGACCGGCCAGGGGTTGCCCAAGTACGGCACCCAGGTCTTGATGAACGTGATCAACGAAATGGGGGCGCTGCCGACGCGCAATCACCGCGATGTGCAGTTTGAGGATGCCGGCAAGATTTCCGCCGAAGCCATGCACGAAAAGCGGCCGACCGATGGCAAGGCGCATCTGGTGACCAATGCCGCCTGCTTCGGCTGCACCATTGCCTGTGGACGGATTTCGAAGATTGATGAAACGCATTTCAGCGTCAAGAACAGCCCAAAATATTGGGGCGCTTCCGGCGGTCTGGAATACGAGGCGGCCTGGGCGCTGGGCGCGGCGAATGGCGTTGGTGATCTGGAAGCGCTGCAATATGCCAATCTGCTGTGCAACGAGCATGGCATGGACCCGATTTCCTTTGGCGCAACGGTCGGTGCAGCGATGGAGTTGCACGATTTGGGCATTCTGACCAAGGAGCAAATTGGGGTTGATGCGGTATTCGGTTCAGCCGAGGCACTGTGCAAGCTGGTCGAAATGACCGCGCATGGCGAGGGCTTCGGTAAAGAGCTTGGCATGGGTAGCGCCCGTTTGTGCGCCAAGTACGGCCGTCCGGATCTGTCGATGAGCGTCAAGAGCCAGGAGTTCCCGGCTTACGATGGACGCGGCATTCAGGGTATCGGGCTGGCTTATGCCACCTCCAATCGCGGTGCCTGCCATTTACGCGGTTACACGGTGGCTTCTGAAGTGCTCGGCATTCCGGTCAAGACCGACCCGCTGGCGACTGAAGGCAAGCCGGAGCTGGTCAAGGCTTTTCAGGATGCAACGGGGATTTTCGACTCGGCTGGTATCTGTGTGTTCACCAGTTTTGCCTGGACCTTGGCCGATGTGCAACCGCAGTTGCAGGCCGCCTGCGAAGGTGACTGGTCGATGGACAAGCTGAATCTGGTCGGTGAGCGGATCTGGAACATGGAGCGTCAATTCAATCTGGCGGCCGGCATGACGGCTAAGGATGACGATTTGCCGCCGCGCCTGAAGACCGAGCCGGCTAAAACCGGTCCGGCCAAAGGCATGGTCAGCGGCGTCGAGAAAATGATGCCGGAGTACTACAAGGTGCGCGGCTGGACGCCGGAAGGTGTGCCGGAGCAAGGCACGCTGTCGCGTCTGGGCCTGTAATTGTCCGGGTTTTAGGCCAAGCGGGGTCGCGCCAGTCGCTGCCCCGTTTTTCTTTCCCGATCGGAGAGATAAAACATGAAACACATCATTCTTGGTAACGGCCCGGCCGGCGTGGTTGCCGCTGAAACCTTGCGCCGTGCCGCGCCAGGCGACGAAATCCTGCTGGTTGGCAACGAAGCCGCACCGCCGTATTCGCGGATGGCGATTCCTTATCTGCTGGAAGGCAATATCGATGAATCCGGCACCTATTTGCGGAAAACGGCAGGGCATTTCGAGCAACTGCGCATTCGCCAGCATGGTGGACGGGTTGTTGCGGTCAACGCCGAAAAACGCACGATTTTATTTGCCGACGGGCACTTTGAAAGTTACGACCGGCTCTTGATCGCTACCGGTTCACATCCGGTGCGCCCGCCAATTCCCGGCATCGATCTGCCGGAAGTGCAAACTTGCTGGACGCTGGAGGATGCCCGGGCAATTGCTCAACTGGCCAAGCCGGGATCGCGCGTCCTGCAACTGGGCGCCGGTTTTATTGGCTGCATCATCATGGAAGCGCTGGTCAACCGTGGTGTGCAGCTTACCGTCGTCGAGATGGGCGACCGCATGGTGCCGCGCATGATGACGCCGGAAGCCGGCAGCATGATCAAGCGCTGGGTTGAAAAGCAGGGGGTGCGGGTGGTGACCAAAGCCGGGGTCGAGCGGATCGAAAAAGGCGAGCAATCACCGTTGACCGTGACCTTGTCCACCGGCGAGGCGCTGGCCTGTGATCTGCTCATCGTTGCGGCCGGCGTGGCACCCAACGTTGCATTCCTCGAAGGCACCTCAGTGCATGTCGCCAAGGGCGTGCTGGTCGATGACACCATGCAAACCTCGGTGCCCGGCATCTACGCGGCGGGCGATGTGGCCGAAGCGCCGGACTTGTTCAGCGGCCGTCATCTGGTCGCTGCGATTCAGCCCAATGCAGCCGATCAGGCACGCGTCGCGGCACTCAATATGGCTGGGCAAACAGCTCGTATGAAGGGCGTGCTGGCAATCAATGTGCTCGATTCGATGGGCATGATTTCATCGTCTTTCGGCGAATGGCAGGGCGTTGCCGGAGGCGATGGCGTGGAGAAGGCGGACGAGGCCAATGGCCGCTACATCAGCCTGCAATTTGATGGCGAGTTGCTGGTTGGCGCGACCTCAATTGGCCTGACCGAGCATGTCGGTGCGCTGCGTGGCCTGATTCAGGGCAAGATCCGCTTGGGCGCATGGAAGCCGCGCCTGCTGGCAACGCCGACGCGCTTTGCCGAGGCCTTCATTGCCTGCCAGCGGCCGAACAGTTAGCCGATGCGCGTTACGGTCAAGCTCTATGCCACGCTCTCCGACTACCTGCCGGCGGGCAGCAAAAACAACCGCTTGGAAGTCGAGGTGGCGGAAAGTGTTACGGTCAACGCTGTTTTAAGCCCATTTTTATTGCCGCCCAAACTGACCCATCTGGTGCTTTTGAACGGCATCTTTATTCCTGCGGAGGAACGGGCTGCGGCGGTCCTCAAAGATGGTGATACCGTTGCTGTCTGGCCGCCGATTGCCGGTGGCTGACGGGCCTTTCCCGTGGAGCGGGAGCAGCGTGCGGCAGATGAACAGCACGCCGGCTGAGTTTGGCCGGGCTTTGCGCTTGGTTTATGGTGTGGCGGTCAGTGCGGATGAAACAGGTCTACTGTTGAATACGGAGGGCGTAGCACTCCATTTCGCTTTATATAGCGAAAGTCCAAGGAAAATTGGCGCACTACAAATCGCTTCCCTGCGCGTTGAGATCAGCGTGCGGGAAGGCGATGAAGCATCTGCAAAAAGCCTGCTGGCGCAGGTCGATCGGGCGACCCTGCGCGGCGGTGGTTAGGCTTCGATCCGGTTGATCTGGATAGCGCTTGCCGGTACCTGGTAGTCAGCAGCCAGCTGGGTTCTGGCCAGCTCTTCAATCGATTGCCCTTCGCACGGGACGAAGTGGCGGGCGCCCGAGTAATCCTGGGGCAGGCCTGCACGGTCCTGACTAATGTGGTAATGCACTTTGACGGTCATTTGCTGTATTCCTTTTATGGTCTTTTTTTATCCTGCAACTTCAGTATAGCCAAGTTTGCTGCGGTGCACCATGAGTTTTTTCACAGTGCTGTTACATAGGCGCTGATATCCACTTCGTCGATCAATTCCGGCTGCATGAAGCGTGCGGCGTACTCGCGGTAGACGCCCGCGCGTAGAAAGAGATCGAACAGATCGGGGTCGATGTGCTTGTCCGTTTTCATGAAGGACATGATCTTGATCGCCTCCGACAGTTTTTTCCCCTTCTTGTAGGGGCGGTCGACCGCCGTCAGCGCTTCAAAAATATCGGCGATGGCCATCATGCGGGCTAGTGGACTCATCTCGTCGCGCGTCAGCCGCCGTGGATAGCCGGTGCCATCCATTTTTTCGTGGTGCCCGGCAGCGATCTCCGGCACATTGCGCAAGTGCTTGGGGAAGGGAAGCTGGCTGAGCATGATCAGGGTCTGCACGATGTGCTCGTTGATCTTGTAGCGCTCTTCTTCGGCCAGCGTGCCACGGGCGACGCTCAGGTTGTAGAGTTCGCCCTTGTTGTAGAGCAGTTCGGGGACCGGCATGCGGAAACCCCATGGGTTGTCGGCCGGCATGCGGTCCTGCGGCCGGCGCTCGAAGAGATGATCGGGGCGGTCTGCCAGCAAGGTTTCGGCAATCGGTAATTCGGGAGCGGGGAGGCGTTCCTTGCGTTCTTTTTCTTCGTGCGAAATGCCGATGCGGTCATTGAGCGTGCGTACCCAGGTTTGCGCAGCAATTGTCGCAAGACGTTCCTGTTTTTCCGGTGCCATGAATTCGCCGCCTTCGTTACAGATGGCGATAAAAGCGTAATCGTCATCGATCTGGCGCAGTGCGGCACCGAGTTCTTCCTGTGCCACTGCCCTCGGTTTGCCATCGGCGATGGCCTTGAGGCTGGCGATTTCGGCATCGCGTTTGAGTACCTCGAAGCGCATGCGTACTTCGTGGATGCGGTCGTAGAGGGTTTCGAGCTTGGTGGCCTTGTCGACGACGTATTCCGGCGTCGTCACTTTGCCGCAATCGTGTAGCCAGGCGGCGACGTGCACCGCTTCCCACTCCTCCTCGCCGAGCGCGAAATCCTTGTATGGTCCACTGCTTTCCGCACAGGCGGCACGTGCCAGCATTTTGGTCAGTTCGGGAACGCGGGCGCAGTGGCCGCCGGTATAGGGGCTCTTGGCGTCGATGGCGCCGGCGATCAGTTTGATGAAGGCTTCAAACAGCATCTTCTGTGCCTTGATCAGCTCCTTGTTCTCCAGTGAGACGGCAGCCGAGCCGGATAGTGCACCGATAAAACTCAGGCGTGCCTCATCGGTGGCTTCGTTGCGCAGCAGGATCATGGCGCCAACCAGGTTCTGCTGGCGGTTGAGCAGCGGTACGGCAATGGCGTTTTGGGTCAGGCTGGTTTGCACGATATCGCTCAACCCGAGTGACTTGATATCGCTCGCCGTCAACCGAGCGGCGTAGGGCGAGCCGCTGAGCAAGGCGCTGCTCAGCAGTGGTCCGCAAGCCTTGGTATCGATGTTGCCGGAATTGATCGCCAGCGTTGTTCCATCGCCCTTGATTGCGGCAGCCGGTGCCAGCATGTCGTTGTCGGCGAGATAGAGAATGCCGGCATCGGCATCGGCGGCAGAGAGCGTTTCGCCAAGCAGGCGCGGTAGCAGGCGGTCGAAATTCTTTTCCGACGACATCGCCATGTTGATGTCGAGGAAGCGGCGAATGGTGCGCTTCATGCTGTCCATGGTTAGCGTCAGATCATTGATTTCCAGAACCCTGGAATCAACCTTGATTGGCTGCGAAAAATCGAAGTGGCGGATGGCTTCAGCTTCTCTTGCCAATTGGCGCAGTGGGCCGGAAACGCTGCGCGCCAGCAGCCAGGTAATCGGTACGGCGAGCGCAATGACGATGAGCAAGGTGATCAGCAGGTGTTGCAGCAGCCCGTGGGCAGCCGCCATCAGTTCCGCATCGGGAATGGCGCTGATCAGGAAGAGCGGATTGGCGCCTTCCAGCTTGATCGGGGTGATGGCGACGCGCCAGGTTTCGCCGCCGGTTTCCAGCGTCAGGTTTTGTTCCGTCTTGCCGTCAGCACGCTGTAAATTGGGCGCTAACTGGGCAAGCACGGGTACGCTGAGCTCGGAAAGATTGGCCAGAACCGGTTTGGCATCGATCGTGGTCGGCAAATGCACGACCTTGTCGAAATCCTCATAAGCGAGAATTTGTCCTTGGGCATTGACCAGAAGCAAGTGGGCGCCAGGCGTTGCTTTTTGTTTGGCCAATGACTGGTTCAGCGTTTCCAGCCGAATGTCGGCACCGACGACGGCATCGGCTTTGTTCGAGCGGTTGGCAATGGTGGTGCCGACTTTATGGCTGGTGAAAAAAAGATAGGGTTCGGTTTTGATCTGACCATTGCTGCCGAGCGCGGCCTTGTACCAGTCACGCGTGCGCGGATCGTAGTTGTCGGGGTAGTCGGGCTGTTCGTCGCTACGCAGGATGGATAGCTCAGCGTCCAGGTAGATATAGACGCCACGTTTGCTTTCGTCCTTGTGCTCAATGCTTTGGACGATGTAAGCCGTTTTCTCGGGCGCGTTGAATGCGCCACGATCTATCTCGTTCAACAGGCGCCGGACCATGAAAAAATCGCCGCTGCCATAACCGATATAAATCGAATTAAGCACCTCGGAATTACTCAAGGCCTCGCGCATGAAGCCAATGTTGCTCATCCGCGCTTCGAGCGAGGTGGCCAGCGATACGCCGTCGAAACTGAGCAGCCGCACAGCCATTTCGCTGGGACCGATGAGGCTGCTGAATTCGCTGAGGGTTTCGCGGCTGATGCGTGTGTTCAGCTCGCTGGCGGTGGATTCAAGAATGTCGCGGCTGATCTTGTAGCCGAGGCCGCCGATGATGCCGCCAACGAGCAGGATCAGGGCAAGGAATATGGTCGAGATCTGGACGTGGAGCGGCAGGCGATATTTCATGGCTTTTCGAATTGCCTCAATTCTTCGCGGGTGTTGATATTTTCGAAGGCCTCGGCTTCGTCGTCGAAAGCCACTTCAACACTATTCAGTGTAGCGTACCAGCGCGCAAATTTCCGTTCGCCGCTGGCCAGATAATCGGTCAGGTTGGGCAGCACGGTGTTGTGGCACAGGCAGAACACCGGGTGCGGCTGATCAAAGGTGCGGGCGACGGCGAAATCGGCATTGGCTGCGGTCAACGCGGAAAACAGGCGAAAAATCAGATCGGCGGGCAGGAAAGGCGAATCGCAAGGGGCGGTGGCGATCAACGGATATTTCGCGGCGGAGAGGGCCGCATGTAACCCGGCAAGTGGGCCGGCGAAATCGGGAATCTGGTCGGCGACGACACGGTGGCCGAAAGCGGCATAGCGTTCGGCATTCTGGTTGGCGTTGATCAGCAGTTCATCGACCTGCGGCGCCAGACGCTCGGCAACGTGCAGCGCCAGCGGCTTGTCGTTGAGTAGTTGCAGGCCCTTGTCGACGCCGCCCATGCGCCGGCCGAGACCGCCGGCCAGAATGACGCCGGTGATTTTTTCCGGGCGCATCAGAAGACCTGTGTCTGCCATGCCGGGTCTAGCGTGCGGGCAACGAAGGCGGTGGCGCCAGCGGCACCGGTGCATTCGGGAATCAGGGTTTCGTTGTTGTCGATCCAGGCGGCACTGGCCATGCTGCAAACGTAGAAATTGGCACCGGCAGCGCTTGCTTCGCGCAGAAAATCGCCGATTGATTTTTCCTTGCCCGGTGTGGCGTAAAGCGTGTCAGCGACGCCGGCGACCAGCCAGCGTACTGCCGGGCCGGCAAAATGGATTTCGACTTCGGCATCAAGCGCCCGCGCTGCCAGCGCATGGACGAGCGGCGTGACGAACAGCTCCGGGTGTTCGGGCGTTGCCGCCCAGATCAACAAGGCCAGCCGGTCAGTCAAAAGTCGCCTCTGGTTCAATCGAGAGGACATGCTGGCGATAGGCGGCGGCATCGATCAAGGTGGCGTGTTCCTCAGCCCAGTTGGTCGGTTGAGCGCGTGCCATCCAGCCGTCGCTGTAAGGGGCGGTGTTGATGCGTTTTGGTCGCTCCTCAGCGGTTTCGTTGCCTTCAAGCAAAACAAAGGAAATTGGCGCGTGGACCGCAACAACCGTCTTGCGCGACTCTACGGTGCCCATGCCGCGCCCCAACTCAACCTCGGCCCCGTTCGGTTTTGCTGTAAAGGCGATGATCTCGCCAGCGAGAAAAATACCGAAACTGGTGGCGCCGATCAGCACTTCGCCATTGCCCAGTGCCTGCACCCACATGTCGTAGCGCGGGCAGTAGAGGCGGTCGTCAGGGATGGAGCCGGAAAAAGGGGTGTGGGCCATTTAACAGTGACATAGTGGCGGAAGAGAGCAGGAGTCGAACCTACCAAGGCTTGTCTGACAAGCCCTACCGGTTTTGAAGACCGGTCGCCCCACCGGGGAACGATCTCTTCCGTTGTTCATTAACCAAATTGCTCGGGCGAGCCGCGCATGGTGTGCGTTTCCCGAACGCGCCGAGTGTAGCCGATGCGGTCGAAGAATTCGAGAATGTGGATGGCGACTTTGCGCCCGCCGCCGATTTCGTCGCGCAGCGTGGCGGCGCGGGCAAAACCATTGCGGGCGTTGAGTGCGGCAACGCGCTGGGCGAGGTCGGCGACCGTGCTGGCAGTGAAGTAGTGGTCGTGCGCCACCGGGTAGGCTTCGCCGATGCGCGCCACGCGCTTGAACAGCGCGCGCACGGTGTCTTCGCTGATGCCGCTGGCCCGCGCAATGTCGCGCACGCGCGGCGGGTTGTAGGGCTCGGCATTGAGCAGCGGTTTGAGTATTTCCCAAAGATCGCGGTCGCTGGCGGCTATTTGCACGCGATGTTCGGGCAGGTGCAGCCAGGCGTTGGTCTGGGCGATGAGGCCGGTTTTCAGCGGTTCGCTGAGCAGGGCGTCGAAAGCGGGGCGGGTGAGCGTCGGCAGCGTCAGGCGGCGCAGGCGGTCGCGCTCGACGCCAGCTGCTTGTTGTTCACTGGCCAGCAGCAAGGCCGTAGCGGGGTTGTCGTCGGCCAGCGCGGCGAGCATGGCGAGGCGTTCCGCGCTGCGCCGCTTGCGGCTGGGTGGAAAGATGTCGAGTACGCGGCCACCACCGATGGTGTGGCGGGCCGAAGCGTCGCGCAGGATGAAGCGGTCACCAGCTAGCGCGCAAATGTCGCGGTCAACGGTGATTTGTGCCCAGTTTTCTGTGCCAGGTGCAATTTCGTCGGCACCGAGCAGGGCGATACGCGCCGGCACATCCTCGGCGCCGAGATGCAGGTGCACCGGCGTCCAGTGCTTGAGCGCCGGCTGGCTGGAGAGGACGCGAATCCGCGCATCGAAGCGGCGTAGCGGGGCATGCAGTTGCGGGGCGACTATCCACATGCCGCGCTCGACTTCACTCTTTTCGATACCGCTTAGGCCGAGTGCAATGCGTTGCCCGGCGGCGCCACTTTCTGCCGCCGCATCCTGCACGCGCAGGCTGCGCACGCGCACAGTTTTGCCCGGTGGCGAGAGTTGTAGTTGATCGCCAACCCGAACCTGACCGGAAAAAGCGGTACCGGTGACGACGGTGCCGATGCCGCTCAAGGTGAAGCAACGGTCAATGGCGAGGCGGAAACCGCTGTCGCTGTGCTTGGTCGATGTGCTTTGTGCTTCGAGGTGGGCGCGTAATTCCGGGATGCCGAGGCCGGCTGTGGCGGCGACTGGGAAGATAGGCGCAGCGGCCAGCGCAGTGCCGGCGAGCAGTTCGGCGATTTCAATTTTTGCCTGATTTTGGCGGTCGACCGTAACAGTGTCGATTTTGGTCAGTGCGACGGCGCCGTGGCGGATGCCAAGCAATTCGATGATCTCGAGGTGCTCACGGGTCTGTGGCATCGGCCCGTCGTCGGCAGCGATGACGAGCAGCGCGAAATCAATGCCAGTAGCGCCGGCCAGCATGTTGTGGATCAGCTTTTCGTGGCCGGGCACGTCGATGAAACCGAGCTTTTCGGTATAGGCGTAGCCGAGGTCGACGGTGATGCCGCGCGCTTTCTCTTCCTTCAGGCGGTCGCAGTCGACGCCGGTCAGGGCTTTGACCAGGGTGGTCTTGCCGTGGTCGATGTGGCCGGCGGTGCCGATGATCATGGGGTTGGCACTTTCCCAACTAATTGCCCTTCGATACGCCCGCTTTGCGGGCTACTCAGGGCGAACGGGGGGGAGGGGAATAGGTGGAAACGCGGATAGCCACAATAGCCAATTCCGTTCGTCCTGAGTAGGGCGCAAGCCCGTATCGAAGGATAGAACGGCACGCCCAAGTTCATTCCCCGCCTTTCTTCATAAACGATTTCTTCGCCAACACCGAAATCCTTTCCCAATCACCAACCATCAACGCCTCCTTATTCGCCCGGCTCCAGCCCTTGATCTGCAACTCCGCCGCCAGCGCTTCCTCACGAGTCACAAACTCCTGTGACCAAGCCAAGCTTACCGGCAAACGTTTTGCCGTATAGCCGCCGCATTCACCGCTCTGGTGTTGGCCCAAACGGCGAGTCAAATCATCCGTATGGCCCGTGTAATACGAGCCATCGGCGCAGCGTAGAAGGTAGGCAAAGAAGCTCATGCCAGTTTCAGCAGGGCCAGTTGGGCGACGAAGCGGGCTTCGTCCTGTGCCTCAAGACAGCGCAGGTCAAGATGGTAAGCGTCGTCACAAATGTGGCCGATGACCGGCGTCGGCAGGCCACGGAAGGCGGCTTCCACGGTCAACAGCGTTTTGCCCGGTTTTTTTGCAGTTGGGCGGAAGACCAGTGCCGCTGACGGTAGGCGTTCGACCGGCAAGGCGCCGCTGCCGATCTGGCTGCAGCAAGGTTCGACGGAAACACAGGCCAAGGTGCCGAGGGCTGCTTGTGCTGCCGGCAGCAGGCACTGGCCGAGCGTCTCGATCTCGCTTGCGGTGCGGGTCAGTAGACGCAGTGTCGGCAGGCGTTCGGCCAGCCGATCCGGGTCGCGGTACAGGCGCAGGGTAGCTTCCAGCGCCGCCAGCGTCGTTTTGCCAACACGCAGGGCACGCTTCAGCGGATTCTTCTTGATCTTGGCGATCAGGTCTTTGCGGCCAACAATCAGCCCGGCTTGCGGGCCGCCGAGTAATTTGTCGCCGGAGAAGGTGACGATGTCGGCGCCGGCGGCCAGCGCCTGCTGCGGCGTTGGTTCAGCCGGCAGGCCGTGAGCAGCAAAATCACACAGCGTGCCGCTACCGAGGTCGATGACGAAAGGCAGGCCGGCAGCGTGGGCGATGTCGGCGATGATTTTCTCATCGACCGCTGCCGTGAAGCCGGTGACGGCATAGTTGCTGGTGTGAATTTTCATCAGCAATGCCGTTTTCGGATTGATCGCTTCCTGAAAATCCTTGGCGTGCGTACGGTTGGTCGTGCCGATTTCGTGTAGCTTGACCTGCGCCCGGCGCATCACGTCGGGGATGCGGAAGGCGCCGCCGATCTCGACCAGTTCGCCGCGTGAAACGACCGCTTCCTTGCCCTGCGCCAAGGCATTCAGGGTGAGCAGCACGGCGGCGGCGTTATTGTTGACGATGGTCGCCGCAATGTCGGGGGAACCACCGGCAATCAGTTCGGCCAACAAGCCGGAAACGAGGTCGTCGCGGTCACCGCGGCCACCGGAAGCCAAGTCGTATTCCAGCGCACAGGGCGAGCGGGCGGCGTCGACCATGGCGGCGATGGCTTCCTCGGCCAGTTGGGCGCGGCCGAGGTTGGTGTGCAACACCGTGCCGGTCAGGTTGAAGACGGCGCGCAGATTGGCGCGACCGGCTTCGTCGGCCCGGCGGCGAATAGCGGCAAGTAGCGCTGCTTCTTCCGGCAGCGGTAGGCCATGCTTCAGGCCCTCGCGGGCGGCGGCCAGTTCGGCGCGAACACAGCCGGTAACGAGTTGGCGACCATGAGTTTCGATCAGATCAGGAATCTGGGCTAAAACGCGGTCGACCGCAGGAAGATGTCTTATTTGGTTCATAAGCTCTCACCCGGACCGGGCAGAAAGGGTTGCAAAGCGTTTAAGCGTGGGCGCCGATCAACAACAGGTTGGGGCCGGAGCGTGCATAGCCGGCTTCGTCCACCAGCATGTCGAGCGCCAGCGTGGCGAGGTCATCAGCAACCGGGTCGACGCGCGGGTCTTTTTCCTGATAGATGATTTTCAGATAGCTTTTGCACGAATCGCAGGTTTCGGCACGAACGAGGCCTTTCGACCCTTCAAGCTCGTGCAGCGCAACGCCCTTGTCGGTATCGCAGGCGGTGCAGGTGGCGCGTGGCACGTTCCATTCCGTATTGCACAGCGAGCAATGCAGATAGCGCAGGTTGTTGATGGCGGCGCCGAGGCGGACGACACTGGCGACCGGCAGACTACCGCAACAGGGGCAAACGCCATGGGCGTCGAGGGCCTGCAAGTGCCTGGCATCGAGTTGACTGGCCTGAGCGGTGAAGACGATTTGCAGGGCGGCGGCGACAAAGGGATGCTGGGCGGCCTGTTCGGCTGTCGGTTCGCCATTCAGCAGGCTGTCGGCCAGTTGCTCGAGATGTTCGTCGTTGGCGGCAAGCAGCGTCTTGAGGATGGCTTGAGCGGCTTCCGGGGCATCGTCGTCGAGTCGCTGGGCCAGTTGGCGCAGGGCATCGCGCCAGGCAGCCGGGCGTGGCAAGGAGTTGGCATTGAGCGGCGGCATGCCGTGGGCGCGTGCCTGCTCCAGCGTGGTCGCATCGGGTTGCGGAATTTTAGGCAGACTTTTCAGCACTTCGTGCTGGGCACGGCTCAATTGGCCGAGAAAATTCAGCCAGTCGCCGAGGCTGTGGCCGATGGCCAGCGTGGCGAAACGGTCAGCACGCTCAGCAAACAGGGTGGCCGTGACAGGCAATAAATAGGGTGCAGCCTCTTCGGCCGGTGGATGGAAATCAATCGGGTGGGTCTGCATATCAACTCAAAAAAACGGGGGATGCGGAATGTTCTCCGCAGAGCCCCCTGAACGCAAGGTGAATCTAAAACTTACTTGCCGGTGATCTGACGATACCAGCCCCGGTGATGCTGCTTGGCCCAGCCACGTGTCACCGTGCCGTACCACATGGCGCGGATGGTGCCCTTGACCCAGATCGCGGCATAGACGTGCACCATGATCATGGCAATCATGACTGCTCCGGCGGCAGCGTGCACCACGGCGCCCATGCGGACGAGCGTGATGTCGAAGCCGAACCAGGCGCGCCAGATGAGTAGGCCGGAGACGGTCATCAGCAGCATGCAGATCGCCATCACCCAGAACATGACCTTTTGGCCGCCGTTGTACTTGCCCTGTTCCGGCATGTCGTGGTCGTTGCCATCAATCATGTTCTGCGCCTTGGATAGCCATTCCTTGTCCGCCGGCGTCATCTTGTTGAGATGCTTGAAGCGTAAGTACAAACCAAGGAAGGACACCGCCATCAGCACCCCGATATAGGGGTGGATGATGCGCGTCCAGGTCGGCCCGCCGAATAACTGCGTCAGCGGGAAGAAGGCCGGATGGAAGAAGGCCAGACCGGAGAGAGCGAGCAGGATAAAGCTGATGCCCACTACCCAGTGATTGGCCCGTTCCTTGGGCTCGTAGCGCTTAAGGTCTTTCGGATCGCGGATCATTTTGCATCCTCCTTCTCGATCTCGTCCTCGATCTCTTTCGAGACCTCGTTCGGACCCTTGGTCACGTAATGGAACAGGCTACCCAGTGCGACGCCGGCCAAAGCTAGCGTGGCGAGTGGCTTGGCGAAGCCCTTCCATAGCGAGACCAGCGGGCTGATCGACGGATTAGCCGGCAGGCCGGCATAAAGGTTCGGCTTGTCGGCGTGGTGCAGCACGTACATGACGTGGGTGCCGCCAACACCTTGCGGGTCGTACAGCCCCGCCTGCTCGTAACCGCGCTCTTTCAAGTCGGTGACGCGCTTGGCCGCGTAGTCCTTCATGTCCTCCTTGCTGCCGAACTGGATTGCGCCAGTCGGGCAGGCTTTCACACAGGCCGGGGCCTGGTTGACCGCAACCCGGTCGGAACACAGCGAGCACTTGTAGGCCTTGTTGTCTTCCTTGGAGATGCGCGGGACGTCGAACGGACAGCCGGTCACGCAGTAGCCGCAGCCAATGCAGTTTTCCTGATGGAAATCGACAATGCCGTTGCTGTACTGAATGATCGCACCCGGCGCCGGGCAGGCTTTCAGGCAGCCTGGATCGGCACAGTGCATGCAGCCGTCCTTCCTGATCAGCCATTCCAGCTTGTTGTTTTCTTCCACTTCGGTAAAGCGCATTACCGTCCACGACTTGGCCGACAGATCCATCGGATTGTCGTAGACGCCGTGGCAGTTGCCGACTTCGTCGCGGATGTCATTCCACTCCGAGCAGGCCACCTGACAGGCCTTGCAGCCAATGCAGGCGGAAACGTCGATAAGCTTGGCGATTTCGATGGTTTCCCGCACTTGCGTGGAGGGCGTCGTCGTCGCGGAGCGCTGTTTGATGTCTAGCGATTGCAGTGCCATATCAGCTCTCCTTTACGCTTTCTCGATGTTGACCAGGAACGCCTTGTACTCTGGCGTTTGCGTGTTGGCGTCACCGACGTACGGGGTCAAGGTATTGGTGATGTAACCAGGCTTCGTCGCCCCCTTGAAACCGTAATGGATCGGAATGCCGATGGTGTGCACCTTCTTGCCATCGACATCGAGCGCCTTGATCCGTTTGGTGACGACCGCCACGGCCTTGATGAAGCCGCGGTTGGAACGGACCTTAACCTTGTCGCCGACGGCAATGCCCTTTTCCTTGGCCAGATCCTCGCCGATTTCAACAAACTGTTCCGGCTGCATGATCGCGTTGATCTTGCTCTGCTTGGTCCAGTAGTGGAAATGCTCGGTCAGGCGGTAGGTGGTTGCCACGTACGGGAAGTCCTTGGCCGTGCCAAACGCTTCCATATCGCCCTTGTAAACCCGGGCGGCCGGATTCGACTTGGCCTTTGGGTTCTTCGGGTGCATCGGGTTGTTGTCGAGCGGGCTTTCGAACGGCTCGTAGTGCTCCGGCATCGGGCCATCCGCCATCAGATCACGGCAGAACAGACGAGAAACGCCTTCCGGATTCATGATGAACGGCATCACACCCTGATCAGGTGCAGCATCCGGACGCATGTCGGGCACATCGTTACCGCCCCACTTGTCGCCCAGCCACTTCAACACGGTCCGCTTCGGATCCCACGGCTTGCCTGATGGATCTGCCGAGGCACGGTTGTAGATGATGCGGCGGTTAACCGGCCAGGCGTAACCCCAGTTCAGCGTCTGGCCAAGGCCGGACGGATCGCTGTTGTCACGTTTCGCCGTGTTATTGCCGGCCTGCGACCAGGAGCCGCAGTAGATCCAGTTGCCGCAAGCGGTCGAACCATCATCACGCAGATGCGCGAAGGTGGCCAGTTGCTCGCCGGCCTTGGCCAGCACCTTGGTCGGGTCTTTCGGATCGAGCACGTCAGCCAGCGCCTTGCCGTTGATTTCGCGCAGCAGTTCTTCTGGCGATGGCTTGGTCGGCTGGTTGTAGGCCCAGGTCAGCTTGAGGATAGGATCAGGGAAGGCGCCACCGTCCTTGGCGTACATTTCCTTCAGTTTCAGGAAAAGCGCCGCCATGATTTCGGTATCGTCCTTCGCGTCGCCCGGACCATCAGCTGCCTTCCAGCGCCACTGAATGACACGGCCGGAGTTGGTGAAGGTGCCAGCGGTTTCAGCGAACAGCGTGGTCGGCAGACGGAAGACCTCAGTCGGGATCTTGGTCGGATCGACTTCATTGAACTCGCCGTGCGGCTTCCAGTACTCGGAAGTATCGGTCGCCAGCGGGTCCATGACGACCATGAACTTCAGCTTGCTCATGGCGTCGGAAACCTTCTTCTTGTTGGCCACTGAGGCCAGCGGGTTGAAACCCTGACAGAAGAAGCCGGTCATCTTGCCCTGATACATCTGGTCAAACATCTGGAGAACGTCAGACGCCCCGCCCAGTTTCGGGAAGTAGTTGTAGGCGAAGTCGTTGTCCTTGTTCGCCGCAT
>ERZ724516.1012-NODE-1012-length-16707-cov-5.794619_pt1 | contig 16707 bp, 13 predicted proteins | sample MGYA00376049_ERZ724516 | MGnify/ENA primary metagenome ERZ724516 (study PRJEB28724, sample SAMN07190886) | activated sludge metagenome | isolation source: activated sludge of sewage treatment plant in Hong Hong | place: USA: Christiansburg, Virginia | collected... | reverse complement strand
TGACGGGGACCTGGCAGATTTCGGACCGGAACCAGTCGACCTTTGCCCAGCGGGCCGAGTTCGATGCCGATTACGAGCGCAGCCTGTCGTTCTTCAAGGATTTGAAGATCCTGCTGGCGACTGTGGGTGTGGTGCTCCGGGCGACCGGGAAGTAAGCAACTGCCCAGAGGGAGCGTCGGGCGGATTCTGCCTGATCCATCCGACCATGGCCACGCCTGGAAGCAGAATGAGCGTTCCGGTCAGCGGGTAGGCCAGAACAATGGCCCAGATGGGAAAATCATAGGCATAAAGGAACACCGACGCGCTGGCAGCGCCGAACATCGCGATCAATACCAGCCCCAGCGCCATTCCCGTCTCCCTGGTCGGAGCAATCGTTCTACAACTTTCCCCGTCTCGACTTCAGATTATGCGTCTCGGGGCACAGCGTCGAGACTGAAGAGTGACTGATCGTTTTACCGTACATGTTTCGTTCAAGACTTGGCGAAACTTGGCCGACCTTCCCAAGCTTAATATCGCGCTTTCCGCCGACTGGCGGCTTCCCGCCTCGAAGTCGGCCGACGGCGCGAGATCAGGCCTGCGGCCGCAGAAATTGGGCGGCTTGCGCGGACTGGGTTGCGCGACGCGAAAGGATCGCCGCACTGGTGAGCATCATGAGGCTGCAAATCGCCGGGTAGAGGGCCAGGGCGACCCAGGCCGGAACCGCCATGGTGAAGGCCACGCCCATCCCCACCAACCCGACTGCTGCGGACAAAAGAACCAGACCTGCAAGCATGTGCTTCAACCCCCACGCGAAGAACATCACCAGATTGCAAGCCCTGCGTGGCAAGATTGTGGCTGCGTTTGGGAGAATCTGCGTTTCATGGATCTGCCAGCGCGGTGTGGCAGGCATGCCACGGGAGCGTTCTTGCAGCCGACAACTCTGGCGAAACTGGACTTTGCAATCATGCAATCCGGGGTGGTGGCGACCACCGCCCGCGGGGACATGCTCCATAACCCGTTGTAATGGGCTTCATTTCATGGCAATCGAGCTTCGATTTCGGGTGCGGGACCGGGTCCGGAAACAGAGAAACAGGGGCCGCGTCGGACCACGGCCTTGCGGGATGTCGACCTGGGGCATCGGTCGATCGTGGAAAGCGGTTGTGGCGCCGGATTGCCTTTCTTTTGTCATGCCGAAACAGCAAGGTGCGGTGGCCGCAGAGCGTGAGGACAACGAGTGATTGAGACGTACCAAAAGTTGTTCGCCCTGCTCGACGCCCGTGAGAGGCGGAATTTCTGGTGGCTGGCGGTCATCATGCTCCTGGTCGCCGCTGCCGAAATCGGCGGCTTTTCGGCGGTTCTGCTGCTGCTCAACGTTATTTCTGCGCCGGAGAAGATCCAGACAGTGTCCGCGCTGTCCTTCGTCTACACCCGGTTTGACTTTACCAGCCCCTTCGAGTTCCAGATTGCGCTTGCGCTGGTTGTGTTGGGCGTCGTCATTTCCGGACTTGCCATCAAGGCGGCCGGCACCAATGCGACTATCCGCTTTTCGGCAATGCGGAACTGTACCATCTCGACCCGGCTGTTGTCGGCCTACCTGCGGCATCCCTATCCATGGTTCCTGCAACGCAACAGCGCCGAACTGGAAAAGAACATCCTGAACGAAGTTGACGGGCTGATCGAGCGGGTGATCGCTCCCAGCTTGCGACTGGTGTCGAACAGCATCCTGGCGATCTCGATCCTGGGCTTCCTTCTGATCGTCGACCCGCTGGTGACGCTGTTCTGCGGTGGCGTGCTCGGGTTGGTCTATGCACTGATCTACCTGCGGATCCGCGGACAGATGGTGCGCGTCGGCAATGACATGAAGGACGCGCTCGAGGCCCGCTACCTGGTCACGAAGGAGGCGACCGGAGGAATCAAGGACGTGAAAGTCATGGGCCTGGAAGAGGTCTATGTCCAAAGCTATTCGGCCGAGGCCCACAGGTCCGCCAAGGCAATGGCGCGGATGAGGCTGGTCGCGGAAATTCCGCGCTTCATCCTGGAGGCGATCACCTTCGGCACGTTGGTCCTGCTGATCCTGCTGCTGCTGTTCCGCAACGGAGGCAACGTGACCGAGATCGTGCCCACGCTGGGGGTGATCGCGCTTGCCACGATGCGGCTCTTGCCCTCGGTGCAGCAGATCTACTCCGGCATGGTCACCATTCGCAGTGCCCGGCCTGTGCTGGATGCCATCGTCGCCGATTTCGCGGCAAGCCCGCCGCCCTCGCCGACGCCGGCGACACAATCGCCACCGATGCCGCTGGAGCGCGAGCTTGCGCTTGAAGGGGTGAGTTTCGCCTATGACGGCACGGACAAGCCGACGCTGCACGAGGTCAACCTCACCATCCCCGCCCGGACCACGATCGGCATCGTCGGGGGCACCGGCGCGGGCAAGACGACATTGGTCGATCTGATCCTGGGCCTCCTGTCGCCGGACGCGGGCACGATCAGGGTGGACGGTACGGCGCTGACGGCCGCGAACCGGCGGTCCTGGCAGGCGTCGATCGCCTATGTGCCGCAAACCATCTTCCTGACCGACGACACCATCGCCGCCAACATCGCCTTTGGCGTGCCGAAGGCCGAGATCAACCGCGAGGCTGTCGAACGTGCGGCCAAGGTGGCGGCCCTGCACGATTTCATCCTGTCCGACCTGCCCGGCGGATACGACACCCGGGTGGGCGAACGTGGCGTGCGCCTGTCGGGCGGGCAACGCCAGCGCATCGGCATTGCCCGCGCCATGTACCGCGACCCGACGTTGCTGATCATGGACGAGGCAACTTCGGCGCTGGACAATATCACTGAACGCGAGGTGATGGAGGCGGTTCAGCGCATCCGGGCCGACAAGACGATCATCCTGATCGCGCACCGGCTGTCCACCGTGCGGCGGTGCGACACGATCTTTCTGATGGAACGCGGGCGGTTGCGGGCAGAGGGCAGCTATGACGCGCTTCTGTCCACGAGCGAGGTATTCCGGCGCATGGTGGCGGGCGGGTCCCCCGCGGCAGCGACCGAGGTGGGCTGATACGGGGTCAGCGTCGGCCGCCCGTCCGGTGGTCGTGGCGGCCTTCCCTGCCGGTCGGTCCGGTGTCAGGCATCAACCAGGCCGCACGGGGCGGTGCGCCAAAGGGCTGCATGTCGGCTTGCCCGACAGCGCCACTCCTGGCTGCCGCCTCGGCTTCGGGGCCCCGCCACCACAGGACGTGGCCCGCCACCGCGCCCGCCATGAGCCAGACATAGTTGACCAACCCCGAATTCGGCAGGAGGTCGATCAGCGTGGCGCTGAGCGTGACGATCAGGCCGAAGGGAATGAAGGAATCGCCCACCGACCGACGCCTGAGGGCGAACAACAGGATCGGCGCGGTCAAGAGCCCGAATCGGCCGAAATAGCCAAGCCAGCCGAAGCCGCAGATCACCAGGAGCCAGATGCCATCGACAACGCTGGTCAGTGCGCCGGTATTCGGATCGTGCAACAGCCCGCGTCCCCAGGTTCCCCAGCCGAGCAGAGGTTTTTCGCTGGCGCGCAACAGGACGGCCTCCTCGTTGTCCAGCCGGAACTTCAGCGAGGCGGCGCGCTCGGTATCGATCGACTGCACGTAGTCATAGACAGCGTCGACGGGAATCCAGCCCGCTCCGCGCAATATCGGGTAGAACATGACCACGGTCGCGACCGCCAGCCCGATGATGAGTTGCGGTCGACGTCCGAGCAGGAAGATCGCCGTCGTCAGCACCAGCGCGATGATCATCGCGCCGAAGTTCTTTGACACGAACAGCACCCCCAGGAGCCAAAACGTCGCCAGGAGCCAGTAGACCGTGGGGCGCCCCTCGCGCCGGGCCTCACGAAAAAGCGTGACGGCGGCGAGCGTCGCGATGCAGAGATAGATACCGATCAGAAGCCCGTGCGACAGGAAGACCACCGGGCGGAAACCATCCTCGCGCATGTGCTGCTGGAAACTGTGCGGGAAGAAGCCATAGATCCAGGTGTGCAGTTGCGGGCTGAAGCGCACCTCGAAGAGGATCGGGATGGTATAGGCCAGGCCGCTGATCGCCAGAACCTGGAGGATGGCGTTCAGCCCCGCGCGCGAGTTCAGGTAGCGCAGGCCAAGCCAGAGCGGGATGAGCGACACCAGAGTGTCCGAGATTATGCTCATCGCATCGTACAGGCGCAGGCCGGGCAGGTAAGTGCGGCCGTCGATGACCGGTGCGGTATTCTGTATCACGGTCAGCACCGGCGAGGTGATCACGACCGCGAACAGAAAAAGCAGAACATGCCGCCCGGATCGGGCCGAAGCTGCCGGGTTCGGCGGCTGCGGCGGAGCCATCAGGAAGCAGAGGAGCAGTGCCGGAAGGCTGGCCACCAGCGTTTTGTCGATCGGTGGCACCATAGGGAACTTTATGTAGGTGGCGGTGGGCAACAGCAGGTATCCGCCGATGATCGTCCAGACCAGGGCCTTCTGGAGCGGCAACAGCCGGAACAGCACGATCGCGACAATGGGCCAGATGAAAAGCGCCAGATAGGCAACGATGTTCGGCATACCGACGGGCCTTGCGGAAAGGGGTTGATCCGGTTGTAGCGGGTTCGGCGGTCGAGGAAAATGCAATCCGCGTGCACAATCACGCCGGATCGTGCAGAAGCGCGATCCCGCTTTCCCTTGGAGACAGGCGGAATCTGTGCTTCTTGCAATGAAATGGACCGGAAGTCTGGAAGCGCAGATTGATACAGCGTGATTTGGCGGCGGGCAGTATTGGCGCGGTGGTCATTGGTCGCAACGAAGGCGCAAGGCTCGTGGCCTGTCTTGAGTCGCTCTCCTCCGGGGTCTGGCCGCTGGTCTATGTCGATTCCGGCTCGACCGACGGCAGTGTGGCGGCGGCCAGAAGGGCGGGCGCCGTGGTGGTCGCACTGGATACGTCGATCCCCTTCACGGCGGCGCGGGCGCGCAACGCGGGTTTTGCGGCGCTTCTGGAAGAGGGCACCCCCGAGTTCGTGCAGTTCGTCGACGGAGACTGCCTCGTGCAGCCGGGCTGGTTGCCGGCGGCCCGCGCTTTTCTGGCGGCGCAGCCAGAGGTGGCTGTCGTCTGCGGCCGGCGGCGCGAAATGCATCCCGAGGCGTCGGTCTGGAACCGGCTATGCGATGCCGAATGGGATACGCCGCCGGGAGAGGCAAAGGCCTGCGGCGGCGATGCGCTGATGCGCAGTGCGGCGGTGCGGCAGGTCGGGGGCTACGACGATGCGCTGATCGCTGGCGAGGAGCCAGAGCTTTGCCTGCGGCTGCGGGCGGCCGGATGGCGGATCTGGCGGCTTGATGCGGAAATGACCCTGCACGATGCGGCGATGTACCGGATCGGGCAATGGTGGAAGCGCACGCGGCGCGCGGGATTCGCCTTTGCCGAAGGCGCGGCCATGCACGGCGCGGCGCCGGAGTTCCACTGGGTTGCCGAAACCCGGCGGGCGCTGGTCTGGGGGCTTGGGCTGCCGGTGACGGGCCTTCTGGGCATGTTCTTCAGCCCCTGGGCGGCGCTGATCCTTGCCGCCTATCCGGTGCAGGTCCTGCGGCTTCAGCGGCGGTTTGGTCTGGAGCGCGCCTTCTTCCTGGTGCTGGGGAAGTTTCCCGAAGCCATCGGTGTCTTGCAGTTCTGGCTAAACCGGCTCTTGCGCCGTCGCGCGGCGCTGATCGAATACAAGTGACGGGCCCCCGAGGACATGGCCTGACGGGGCGGTCGACCCCGGGGGACGGCAAGGCGCGCACCTTTCCCGGCACCGGGCCTTCCCTGTTTGCCAGGGCGGTCCGGTTTGCGGGTCTCTGGTCGGCATCAGGGTCGCAGCTTGCCCTCGGGCCCGCCTTGCCGGAAGATTTGCGCGAGCCAGGCCCCTTCGTGGGAAATGTCGAAACCGGCTTCCACGGCCTTGCGCCCCGCCTCGCCCATGGCCTGCGCGGCGTTGGGGTTCGCCATCAGCCGCAGGATGCGGTCAAGGATGGAGGCGATGTCGCCCGGCGGCACGGTGTAGCCGGTGACGCCATCCTCGACCAGTTCCTGCACCCCGGCGACACGACTGGCCACGACCGGGATGAGCGAGGCAAGCGCTTCCATGTAGACCACCGGCAAACCCTCGGCAAAGGAGGGCAGGACCAGCATGTCGGAGGTGGCCAGGAGATCGGCAACCTGGCCCTGGGTCATGAAGCCCGCGAAGCGCACCGCCGCTGAAATGCCAAGCTCCCTCGTCCGGGCCTCGGCGGGGGCGCGGGCGGGGCCGTCGCCGGCAAGGGTCAGCGTGGCGTCGGGGTGGACTTTCAGCACTTCGGCCATTGCTTCCACCAGAAGCAGCGCGCCCTTCACCGGGTCGAGCCTGCCGACGAAGGCCACGCGCTTGCCGGTTCCGCCCGGATCGTGGCGATAGGCCGCCGGATCGACGCCGCAGTGGACGATGGCGATCTTGCCCCAATGCTTCGGGTCGGAGAACAGCATCAGCTGCGACCGGCAGAAATGCGTGATCGCGACGACGAACCTGGCGCGGGCGATCTTTTCCGGCAGCGCCCAGCGGTCGACCTCGAAGAAGATCGCGGGGCCATGTTCGGTGAAGCTGAAGGGGATGCCGGCCAGTTCGGCAGCAAGGACGGCGACCGAACAGCTGGAGTTGCCGAAATGGTTGTGCAGGTGCTGCACTTTGTTGCGACGCAGGTGGTCGGCCAGGACACCGGCCTCAAGGAAGTAGAACAGCTGCCAGATCAGGGCTTTCAACCCCGGGGACCGCATCCGGATGGCGAGGGCGAGGGTCTTTGCCCAGGTTGCAGGTGAGCGCCGGAAGGCCCGGCCATGCGCCGCGAGGGTGCGCAGCGGGTTCTTTGCGGCGGCTTTGACGTAGAAGGTGCGCGCAACCTCGTCCTGTTCCTCGCGGCCCGGCAAATCGGCGGGCGCGGGCCTGCGGATCGAACAGGGAATGACCTCCACTCCCCGGGCGCGCAACTGCTGGACCTCGCGCAGGATGAACGTGTGCGAGATCTTCGGGTAGTCCCCGGTGAGATAGGCGATCGGCCCGGCATTCGTCACGGTGTTCCGATCCTTTCCTGCCTAGCGCCCGCGTGTCCATTCGCCCGTCGCCGGGCGCAGGCGGACGGCAATGTGAACCGCCAGGTACACGAGGAACCCCATTGGCACGCGCAGGGCGATCCCGAGAAGGCCCGGAATGGTCAGCGGTGCCTTGGCCTCGTTCCGGAACAGCGCCGGGTAGCGGTGGCGCAATTCGGTCACGCCGGCATCCTGACGTCGGCGCACCCGGACAAGGTTTCCGAAGCCTTCGACCATGGGCCAGTGATAGCGGGCGGGAACCTCGACCCGTTCCGCGGCTGAAAACTGCAGGCGGACGAAGGTGTCATCCGAGATGATCGCCGGAAACGCCGTCCAGCGCTGCCGACCGCCCGGGTTCACCGCAAAAAGCCCCGCGCCGACTGCGCCCCCCCGGACAAAGGGCAGGCGGCGCCAGACCGAGGCGTAGCAGCGCGTGACCCAGGACCTGGCCCGCGCGATGGCCAGGGTTCCGGTCGCATAGCGCGGGACATCGACCGACAGCGCAGTGCATATCTGACCAAGCAAGTCGGCATCGCAGGTGATGTCGGCATCAAGATACATCCGGCTTCGCCCCTGCGCCGCAGCGTCGCCAAGGTTCAGCGCGTTGAGCTTGCCGCCCTGCGGAACCTCGATCACGCGGAGCGCCCATCCCCGCCTTTCGGCCGCCGGACCATAGCCGCGCGCGATGTCTGCCGTGTGATCGGTGCAGGCATTCGCGACAACGATGATCTCGACGGACCGCGCGGAATCGTCCTGTTGCATCAGGGAATTCATGCAGCGATCCAGCCATGCTTCCTCGTCATGGGCGGGGATGATCACGCTAATATCGCGAAGGGTCGTCAAAAGTGTTGTCCAGGTGCAAGCAAGTGGCCAATGCTGAACGAAAAGCGGAGTGGGATCAAGGCAGCAAAGGCGAAAGCCTTGGACCGCAATGCAATTTTCCATTAGAGATTCGGCTGCTCAAGGACCAGGCGGGCGTCCGGAACGGTGGTCATCCAAGGTGGTGCCGTGGATGGACGCGGTGCGCTGACGGTCGTGTCGCTTGGGTGTCGCAGCGCGGTGGATACGGCGATCAGGAATGGAAATGACGCATGGAACGATGTCTCCGACCGGGCTTGGCCTTCCGTCGGACATGATCAACTTTCCCGACAGCGCGAGCCTTCTGGATGACATCGCCCGCTGCCTTGCGGAAGGGCGGGGCTTTGCCATCGCGACGCTGAACCTGGACCATATCGTGAAGATGCGCCGCAATGCCGATTTCCTGCGCGCCTACCGGGCGCACAGTCACGTCGTGGCGGATGGCAATCCGGTCGTCTGGCTTGCGCGCCTGGCCGGACGTCCGGAGGTGAGCCTCGTTCCCGGTTCGGAACTCATCACGCCGGTCGCCGACCTGGCCGCCCGGATGGGCACGCCACTGGCTTTCCTCGGCTCGACCGAGACGGTGCTGCAGGCGGCCGCTGCGCAGCTCAAGGCGGACCATCCGGGGCTGGTGGTCGCGGCCTGCCTGGCGCCGCCCTACGGGTTCGACCCCGAAAGTCCGGCGGCGGATGCGCTGCTGGATCAGGTCGCCGCGTCCGGTGCGCGCATCTGCCTTCTGGCGCTCGGGGCGCCGAAGCAGGAAGTGCTGGCCGCCCGCGGGCTGGCACGCCATCCGCAGCTGGGCTTCCTGTCGATCGGGGCGGGGCTCGACTTCATCGCCGGGCATCAGACCCGCGCGCCGGTCTGGGTGCGCAGGATCGCGATGGAATGGTTGTGGCGGATGCTGTCGAATCCGCGTCGGCTTGCCCGGCGCTACCTCGACTGCGCGCTTGTGCTGCCCTCGCTGACCGGGCAGGCGCTGGCATCCCGCAGCGCGCGGAAGCAGGGCACTGCCGAGTGAAGGCATCCAGGATGGACAGTGTGAGCGAACCCATTGCAAACCCGACGGTTCTGACCGTCCTTCTGAACTGGCGCACCGCCGAAATGACGCTGCGCGCCGCAGATGCGGCCGAACGCGCGATGGAGGGGGTCGCGGGCGGCATCGTGGTCGTCGACAACGATTCCGGGGACGGGTCGTTCGAACGCATGCGCGATGCCCTGAAGGACCGCCCGCGGTTTCGCGTGGTGCAATCCGGGCGGAACGGCGGCTTCGGTGCGGGAAACAACGTGGGTATCCGGCTGGGCCTGCCCGACGGCAGCCGGCCGGACTATGTCTACATCCTGAACTCGGACGCCTTTCCGGCACCGGATGCGATCCGCCTGCTGCTGGACTATCTGCAACGGCACCTGACGGTCGGGATCGCGGGAAGCTACATCCATGGTCCCGACGGTGAGCCGCATGTCACCTGCTTCCGCTTCCCCTCGGTCGCGTCCGAGTTCGAGGGCGCGGCACGGACCGGGCCGATCTCGCGGCTGCTGGCCGGGCGTTCGGTGGCAATCGGCGTGCCCGATGCCACCGGTCCGGTGGACTGGCTCGCCGGGGCAAGCATGATGATCCGCGACGTGGTGCTGCGCGAGATCGGCGACTTCGACGAGACCTTCTTTCTCTATTTCGAGGAAACCGACCTCTGCCGCCGGGCAGCCGAAGCAGGTTGGCCCACGCATTTCGTTCGCGAAAGCCGCGTGGAGCATATCGGTTCGGTCTCGACAGGCATGAAGACCTGGAAACGGGTGCCGGGATACTGGTTTGACAGCCGCTGGTACTACTTCCGGAAATCAGGCGGAACGCCGCGGGCGGTTGCAGCGACGATTGCGCATCTGGCGGGCGGGCTGATCCTTCAGGTACGGCGCCTGGCCCAGCCGAAGATTCCCGCCGGTCCGCCGCATTTCCTGCGCGACCTGAGCGGTCATGCCGCCCGGCAACTGGTTGGGTCCGGAAAGGCGCGACCCTGATGCACAAAGGCGGCCAGACGTGCTGGCCGCCCTTCTGTCAGCGTCAGTCAGCCATCAGGGCCGGAACTGGAAATCGCGGCTCAGCGCCACGAAAAGGTTCGGCGATTCAGAATGGCCGTCGGCATCGTGCCGAACCCGATAGCCGATCCCGCTGTCCAGGGTCCAGGCGTCGGTCAGCCGGTGGCTGTAGCCCGCGCCGAGCGTCACCTGTTCGATCCGTTCGGTCGGCGAGTCGCTCAACTCGTAGCTGATGTCCAGCGAGATCGCCGAGACGTCGTTGATCGACTTTGCCCAGTTCACGCTGGCCCGCGACGATACGACTTCCTCGTCGTCATCATCGTCAAACGCGACGCTGCGTTCGAGGCTTACACCGATGGAGCCATCCGGCAGCGGGTGACGAAGGCTCAGGCTGCCGATCATGTCGGTGCCGGTCGGATCGGCATGGGTGATGCCAAGCCGGGCCGAGATGACGTTCGCCGGGGTTTCCAGCTCGCGGCCGATTTCGAACGTCTCGCGCTGGCCTTCGTCGGCATCGGTGGTGACACGAAACAATGCCGTCGCAATGCCGACGGGCATGTCATAGGTCAGCCCGAGGCTGAGTTCGGGACCGTCCGCCTTGTCGAGGATGCCGAATTCCTCAATCTCAGAGGTGACGTAGCCGATCTCGGCGGACAGATCGAGCCGCTCGCTGACGGCGTAGTCCAGTCCGGCAAAGGCGGTCCGTTCGTCAAGCCTGTAGTCGCCGACGCTTTCTTCCTCGCGATGACGGTAGCGCAGGCCCACGCGGCCCGTCGTGGTTTCGGTCGCGTGGAGTAGCACCGCGAAATCGGCGCGCGTCTCGGTGGAGTCGACCAGATCCGGATCGCCCGTATCCTGGTAGTCGGTGGTTTCGTGGGCCACCCCCATGGCAAGGCCGATGGAGGAGGTCCGGCCCGTTTCAAGTCGTGCCGACACGCCAAGGTCGGTGCGGGTCCCGGTCTCGTCATCCTCTTCCAGATCGTCGAAAGCGTCGACATTGTCGTTCCGGAAAGTGGCAGTAACGTCGAGCACCGCCGCTGGCACTTCGCGATGGTAGTCGAGCGTCACCGCGGCCCGGCCGAAATCCAGCGCGGTCCCGGAACTGTCGGCGGTGTTCTCGGCGATCAGCGCGCCCGATGCCGAGAAGGCAAGACGGTCAATCGCCGTCTCGCTGATCAGCCCGAACGACAGCACGGTGACGTCGGCAACATCGGTACCGCTGGATGGAACCGCAAGGTCGTCATTACGGACGATCTCAAGCCGGTTCTCGATCCCGAACGTCAGAAGTATCCCGCCGTCCTGCGCCAGGACGGCCGAGGACGACAGGAGCGCGCAGGCGGAGCAGACACCGCCAAGGGCAAGGCCAGTGCGGCGCATGACCCGATTACTCGAAGAGCTTGCGCTGCGGGATGACGATCACGTCGCCAGACATCAGACGCGTGGAACCACCGGCGGCGCCGCGCTCGATCGCGTCAAGGTCGAACTTGTAGACCTTTTCGACGCCGGACTTGTCGACCCGGCGCAGCTGGATGCGCTTTTTCGCAGCGAAGGGAGTGACGCCACCCGCCACGGCCAGTGCCTGCAGCAGCGTGGCACCGGGCTTGACCTCGACCTTCCCAGGCGTTGTCGCGGCGCCGAGGACGTAGATATCCGTCAGGCGCGGCGCGGCAGCGGGTGCGCGTTCGGCCAGCGAGTTGAGGGTCACATAGACGGTGGGCGGGGTGGCGAAGTTCGGGGCCAGGCGGGTGGCCAGATCGGCCTGCACCTGGGCCAGGCTGCGACCGGCAGCTTGGACCGACCCGGCCAGCGGCAGCGAGATCTGTCCATCCGGCAGCACGATGGCGGTGCGGTTCAGCGTCGCGTCTTCCAGCACCTCGATCTGCAGGACATCGCCCGCGCGGACTCGGTAGTCCTGAGCCCAGCTGGCGACAGCCAGAATTGGGACAAGGAGCAGGGCGGCGGCGAGGCGGTGAAAGATAGACATCGAAAACACTCCTTGGCGTCCAGTGAAAACGGGCGCGACTGCGACGCGTCAACAGTATTTGTCCCGCACCGGTTCGGAAAGAGGAAATGCACCCGCGAATCGGTGGTTTTGCGGTGCGTGGGGGGACTGAGGAACGAATGACCGGCCAGGTGGCCTAAATGTCACATCAGGCGGCAATGCCTGACAACCCCAGGGAGACGACGATCCGGGCCGTCGTTTCCTGCATCAGCCGCGCTGCCCGCGCGCCCGGCGCGAGGGCGGGGGTACCATCGGCTTTCCGCAGCGCGGTTGGAAGCCCGACGGGAGAAGCATGGTAGAGCACGGTGAAATGCACCAGTGAGACAAGGTAATTACCCATGTCGTTCAAGTGGATAGGGTCAACTGCGCCATCACTGCCGCGCGCGAAGAGATCAGTCCGGTCGCGGATGTTGTCGACCCCACCCTGCGCTTCGATCACGCGGACAAAGGCAGCCAGGACCTGGCCCGCGGGAATCAGGTTGATCCGTGTGCCTTGCGGCAGTTCCTGCAGTGCCGGGCCAAGGACCTGACGCAGCCAATAGCGGTCGAGGTCGCGGTCCAGACGTTCCAGCCAGTCGTCGGGATCGTCCAGCCGGTGCCAGGTCTCGTAGAGATACAGCCGGACATCGGGCCGCGCCGCAATCGCCTTTTCCGCCCAGAGCGCCAGATAGGTTGCGCTGTCGAAATAGCGGATCGCATCGCGGATCTCGACCATCTCGGTCAGCACGATGGCGTCATACTCGCCGCTATCCACCGCCTCATGCGCCGGGCGAAAGCGGGAATGGGCGTTCTCGGCCTCAAATCCGTCAATCTCCGCATCGCCCCAATGGGCTTTCAGCGAGGTGCCCCAGCCAAGCTGGCTGTCATAGCGATGGCCCGGCGGGGCCAGTTGGGCAAGCATCGCCGGCATGTCGCGGTTCACGAGACTGTGGCCGAGATGGTAGACCGAAATCGGCCCGGTTGGCGAGGCCAGCTCGCCCGCCAGCCGTTCGCGAACGGCTGCCGCCGAGGGTCGACGCGTCCAGAGATGGTAGAGCGCACCGGCGCCAGCAATCGCTCCAAGGCCGCCCACTATCGCCTTGCGCCGGGACGCCATCACCACCCCACCCCCGCCAGAATCATGTCGTCACAGAGTGCAAGGCGGCCCTGCAGGACCTGACCTGCCCGGAACGCCCCTGCATCATCAAGGAAATGGGCCTCGAACCCCCCTGTGACAAGTGTGACCGACACGACGTCGAAGCCGAACATCGCGCGGCGGCCGGTGTCTTGTGCCTTGAACACCGCCTCTTTCGCCGCAAAAATCTGCCTGACAAGGTGTCCGGGCTCCCTGCCAAGCCGCTCCAGCTCTTCTGCCCGGCAAAGGGTTGGCCAGAGGTCGGGCGGGATCGGCGCGTCCTGTTCAAGGTCGACACCAAGCGGCGCGCCGCGCCGGGCGACGGCCATGGCATAGCCAGCGGCATGTGTGATGGAACCGGAGATTCCGGTCGGCCAGTGCGGGGCACGATCCGGACCCATCGGCAAGGGCACGGGCGGCAGACCCAGATCCGCCAGCGCCCGCCGCGCGGCGGTCCGCCCGGCGACGAACTCTGCCACCCGCGCGGGAACAGCACCTGCCATGGCCGCCGCTTCCTCACGCCAGAGCGGGGCATTCGTGCCGCCAATCGGGACCACGGCCGTCGCCACCCCTGGCGGAAACAGCGATCGCAGCGCGGCTTCCAGCGGGGCGGTTCGCCCCCCGGTCATCCCAGGGCCTTTTCCCGCGCCTCGCGCATGGCACGGCGCCGGGCCATGGCATCCATCCGGCTGTCGGCTCCCGACTCGCCCGCTGCGGCCGCAGGGGTGGCCGCGCCGGCAGCCGGTGCGGGAAGCGACTTGCCGATATGCGCGGCCAGCGCCGAGACGACGGGGAAGCGGAAGATGTCGGTTATCGCCAGCCGGTCGGAGTTCAGCGCCACCTTCATCTCGCGATGCGCCTGCACCGCCAGAAGCGAATGGCCGCCGAGGGTGAAGAAGTTGTCCGACCGCCCGACCTGCGGCACGCCAAGAACGCGGGCCCAGACAGCGGCGATGGTTTCCTCGACCCCGCCTTCCAGCGCCACGACCGGTTTGGCCGCAGAGGCAGCGGTAGCGAAGGGCGCGGGCAGCGCCTTGCGGTCGACCTTGCCGTTCGGGGTGAGGGGCAAGGCCTCAAGCCGGACGATATGCGCCGGGACCATCACTTCGGGCAGATGTGCGGCCAGCTCGGCGCGCAACGCCTGTTCGTCGACCGGCCCGTCGGCGGTGACATAGGCCACCAATCGCACGTCGCCCGGTTGATCCTCGCGTGCGATGACGACGGCCTGGCGGATGCCGCCGGTCGCTTCAAGCGTTGTCTCGATCTCGCCGAGTTCGATACGGTGGCCGCGGATCTTCACCTGGAAATCGGCACGGCCCAGGTAGTCGAGCTTGCCATCGGCCCGTCTGCGCACCAGATCGCCGGTCCGGTACATTCGCCCGGCGCCTGCGAAGGGATCGGGACGGAAGCGGTCGGCGGTCAGGTCGGGGCGCTGGAAATAGCCCTGCGCCACGCCCTCGCCGCCGATCCACAATTCTCCGGCCTCGCCGTCGGGGGCGGGGGAAAGCCGGTCGTCCAGGACATAAAGCGCCGTGTTCGCAATGGGTTGGCCGATGTTGACCACGCCATCCGCGCCCGTCGTCGCCTCGACCGAGGACCAGATCGTCGTCTCGGTCGGGCCGTACATGTTCAGGACCGGCGCGCCGATCAGGCCCGCAAGATCACCCGCGAGGCGCCCCATCAGCGCCTCGCCGCCGACCAGCATCCGCTTCAGTCCCTTCAGCGCCGCGCGGGCCCCGTCGTCTTCCGCCAGCATCCGGGCCATGGACGGCGTGCATTGCAGGTGGGTGACGCCGTGGCGCTGGATCAGCCCCGCCATCGTCTCGTCCGCGCCGGAGCCGGAGTTGGTCAGCCGCAGGACCTCGGCCACAGGCTTCAGACCTTCCAGAACCACTGCGGTCGGGATGCCGTAGTCGATCAGGCAGGCGACCTCGTCGATGTCGATGGCTTTCAGCTCCTCTACCCGCTTCACGGCATCCTCGACCGTGCCGAAGAGGCCCGAATCGTCGAAGTAACGCAGGAAGGCGAAATCGAGGATCGCTTCCAGTTCATCCGGGGCCAGCGACCCAAGGTCGATGTCCATCGGGTTCGTCATGCCCTGCGGCTTCTTGAAGGCGGGGAAGGCCCAGGCGTACTGCTTGATGAGGCCAGCGGCGGAGCGCAGGTAGCTCTTCATCGGTTCGCGTGCAACTTCCCGCGCCGTCTCGCGGTCCGCGGCGAGGTAGGTGTGCAGCATCAGCGTGACCTTGAAACGGGACGGGTCATGCCCGGCCTCGGCCAATGCCTTGCGGTAGAGCTTCACCTTGCCCTCGACCTCGGCGATGGACTGGCCCAGGAGGTGGGTCAGCACGTTGGCGCCCGCGCGACCGGCCTCGCGCCAGGTCTCGGGGTTGCCTGCCGTCGTCACCCAGGCTTCGACGTCCTTCGACACCGGGCGGGGTTGGGTCTTGACCGCGAAGGGCGTGCCGTCCTTGCGCGGAAACTCCACCGCCTCGCCGCGCCACAACCGGCGGACCTGGTCGAGGGCATCGAACAGCGCCTGCCGGTTCGCGGGGGGCGTATTCTCGGGGCGCAGCACGAAGTCATCCGGCTGCCAGCCCGAGGCGAAAGCCATGCCTGCGCGCCCGTTGGTCAGGTTGTCGATCACCGCCCATTCCTCGGCGATCCTCGCGGGATGGTGCAGGGGGGCGACGATGCTGCCCGCCCGGACGCCGATATTCTTCGTGACGGCTGCCGCCGCCGCGCCGGTGACTGCGGGGTTGGGGTAGGGGCCACCAAAAGCATGGAAGTGGCGTTCCGGCGTCCAGACCGCGCAGAAGCCGTTCGCATCGGCGAATTTGGCGCCCTCCAGCAGCAGCTCGTATTTCGAGGGGCCGGGCAGGTCGTCATTGCCCCAGTAGTAGACCGAGAACTCCATCCCCCGCGCGCTGACGCCAGAGGCACCCGCTGTCCCGCCCGAAGGCCGCACCCGGGCTGAATCGTCGGCGAGGACGACGGTGAAACCGTTGGTCAGGGTCCAGAACAGCTCCAGCACCGAGATGTCGAACGAGAGCGAGGTGACGGCCAGCCAGGTTCCGGGGTCGGTGCCGACGACATCGTCCATCCCGGCGCAGAAATTCATCACGTTGCGGTGGGTGACGACCACGCCCTTCGGTCGTCCGGTGGAGCCGGAGGTGTAGATCACATAGGCCGGGTCTTCGGCGGTTGGGCCGTGACCGGGCAAGCCCACGGAAGCGGCAAGCCGGGGATCGCGGTCAAGGACCAGAAGGGCAGGCCCCTTCGGCAGCGTCTCGGCCACGGCCGCTTCGGTGACGATCACCGGACACCCCGAATCCTCGGCATAGAGCGCCAGGCGGTCGGCGGGATAGGCCGGGTCCATCGGCACATAGGCCGCCCCCGCCAGCTGGATGCCAAGCGCGCCCGCCACCATGTCGATAGTCCGGCGACAGGCCAGGCCGACCAGACTGCCCTTGCCGACGCCCATCGTGGCAAGGGTGTTGGCGATGCGGGCGGCACGGGCGGCAAGCGCGGCGTAGGTGAGTTTCGCCTCGCCCGCGATCACGGCCACGGCGTCCGGCGTCCGCGCGGCCTGAGGGAGGATCGCCGCGGGGATGGTCAGGCTGCG
>ERZ724516.1010-NODE-1010-length-16736-cov-3.835921_pt1 | contig 16736 bp, 15 predicted proteins | sample MGYA00376049_ERZ724516 | MGnify/ENA primary metagenome ERZ724516 (study PRJEB28724, sample SAMN07190886) | activated sludge metagenome | isolation source: activated sludge of sewage treatment plant in Hong Hong | place: USA: Christiansburg, Virginia | collected... | reverse complement strand
ATCTTCGGCGTCACCCCGCTCGAAGTCGGCCCCGACCAGCGCCGCGTCGCCAAGAGCATCAACTTCGGCCTGATCTACGGCATGAGCGCCTTCGGCCTGGCCCGCCAACTCGGGCTGGAACGCAGCGCCGCGCAGACCTACATTGAACGCTATTTCAACCGCTACCCCGGAGTCGCCCGCTACATGGAAGAAGCACGCGAATCGGCCCGCCAACACGGCTACGTCGAAACCGCCTTCGGCCGCCGGCTGTGGTTCCCGGATATTCGTTCGAGCAACGGCAATCGCCGCCAGGGGGCAGAGCGCGCTGCAATCAACGCTCCGATGCAGGGCACGGCCGCCGACCTGATCAAGTTGGCCATGGTTGCCGTACAGGGCTGGCTGGAAAAATCAACCCTGAAATCGCGCCTCGTCTTGCAGGTACATGATGAGTTGGTGCTTGAAGTGCCGGATGGGGAGTGCTCCGAAGCCCGGGCGCAGTTACCACGATTGATGGGCCAGGTCGCCAGCTTGAAAGTACCGCTGGTTGTCGAACTGGGTATTGGGCCAAATTGGGAGGCGGCGCATTAGATCGCAGGAAACCTGCGATTGCTGCCAACCTGTTGCGGAGCGCGCTACCGAAAAAGCACGCGGCCTTCGTCAATACGCCCCTTGTGATTCAGGTACCACCACTGGAAGACGAAAGTCCAGCACCCGCCCAGCCAGGCACGGCGAATCGGAATCAGGTTCTTGTGCCGGAATTCGCGCACAGCGGTCGGCACATACTGGTTGATGATCAGGTAAGTCTGATGCTGGCGGATATGAGCGATAAGGCGTTCTTCGGAGATGTCAGGACCAGCAACAAGCAACAAGTGACGTTGAACGGCACCCCAGCGTTCGACACATAATTGATGATTGCGCTCAATCATCCGTCGCTTGGCGTCCGAAGGCATCTTGTTGAAAGATTGGCTGCCAATATGAAATACGAACGCATCATCGCATTGCGCACAGCGATAACCGGCGGCGCGCGCCCGATAGCTGAAATCGTTGTCTTCGTAGTACCCGCCTTCAAAGATCTCGTCCAGCAGACCAAGCTCCTCGAAAAGATGGCGCCGAACCACAAGGCAAAATCCTGAACAGTGTGGCAGTTCCGTAAAACATTGGTCCGCCGTCTGCGCCAGATGTCTCGCGTAAGCATCCGGATCGGTGACCGAGCGGTTCTCGCTACGCTCATTCCCTCTCGGGTTGACCAGCCCCATGTCGGGTTCGCGCTGCATCAGGTCAATGCAGCGTCTTAGCCAGTCTTCGCCACAAACCACATCATTGTTCAACAAGCAAACATAGTCGGCATCCGCATGCTGCAGACCAATGTTTGTCGCTTTCAACCAGCCGATATTCTTCTCGTTTTGGATCAGAAGCGTTTCGCCAAACTCGCCGGTATCCGCAATACGCTGAAAATATTCCCGAGCCTCGGGCTCATCCGAGTTATCGACCAGGATCAGGCGATAGGGAAAATTGGCGGCACGGCGAATACTTGCCAGGGCGGTCTCGGTCATCGCTAGCGCATTCCAAGTGGCAATGACGATATCGCAGCGCATCATGCTCCCACCGGATTTCTTTTGCGTTCAGAGCCCGTTTCAGGACTTTTCAGGGCACGCAGACAGGCCACAGCCAGCATCACGATGACCGGCGCCGTGCGCCAACTGGGGTCTTCAGTTTGGTAAAAGACCAGAAAATTGCCGACTGCAGCAACCAGAACGGCCAGACTCAAAGCCAACCAGGGCGATGAGAACAACTCCTTGCGCCGTCGCGTAATTTGCCCAACCAGCGCGCCGATGATTCCGGCAACAATTGAAAAAAGGGAGATCACGGCAATCCAGCCTGCGATAAACAGCGTTTCAAAGAAAACACTGTGCGGTGATCCGGGCAGCCAGCCCAGTCGATCGGACCAGGCGCGGGTCCACCACGGGTGATCATTCATCTGGAGACCAAACTGCTGACTGAAAACGTGATGACCGTATCCAAATCCGGTCCAGGGTACCTGATTCGCCATTTCCCACGCGGGTCGCCAGTGTCCGCTCCAGCGGCCACTGTCGTTGATTTGCTGAAATTTGGCCAAAACGTAATTTGCCTGTTCAGGAAACCACCAAGTCAGAACGACAAGCCCGGCAACTGCCAGAAATGCGCCAGCCCAGAGAATTCCCCACATTCTTCCGAGAATCGCAAAGCCAAGACTCATCACCAACAAAGCCAGTACGGCCCCGCGAAATCCGCTTAGAAAAGCCAGGGCTATGGTCGCAACCGCCAAGCCAAAAGCCAGATAACGCCAGCGCGGCTCGAATCGGTAAGCCACCAAGGAAAAAGGGAAAAAGAACATCAAATAAAATAAATAATCGCGCTGAAAAGGCAATTTCCCTGTTTTTGAGGCTACGGCAATGATCTCGACCAGACAGAATCCCAACATGACACAGCACGCCAGCACTCCTGCAAAAATCACGCGGCGCGCTCTGCTCTCGGACTGCAGATAGAGCAGCATGGCCAGTGCGAACAGCGAGTGTTTCAGCAAATCACTATTTAGGCGTCGCCAACTCTCTCGTAAAAGCTCATCCGGTACTTGCAACAGGCTAAGAAGCATCAGGCCGACAAACAGCCCCCACGCGACAACAAGCGGATGACGAAGCCGCCCAAACCCGCGCCAGCCATCACGATGGCACTCCCATAGCACTCCGACAACACCGAGTCCCAGAGAGATGTTGGCCAGTCCGCTCGGCATGGGTGGGAAAAAATGCACCATGAAGTAGAACAGCAAAGGTAGCTCAAACCAGGCGACCGGTCCTCCAAGTGAAGTCCTCATGGTATTCGTAATGACAGTCCGCATCATGGCCGTCCCGATTGCACCGCGATGGCCTCGACAGCCTTGCGCAAACTGGCGGCCCGGGCCGACCAGGAAAACTGCCTGGCCTTTATCGCCAGGCGGGAACCCAGATCGGATGCGACAGACGGTCGCGTGCTCAGGTGGCGAATTGCATCCGCCAGGCCTTTGGCATCTCCCGGCTGAAACCAGGCTGCCTCGTCATCCGCGAGCACCTCGCGCAGCACGGGCAGATCACTGGCAACGACGGCGCAACCGGCCGCCATGTACTCGAATAGTTTGAGTGGTGAAGTGAACGCGCTGACCGAACCGGCACGATTGGGGATGACCGCAATACAGGCGCGCTCAAGCACTGTCCAAACCTCGCGATGTGCCATGTGTCCGGTGAACAGAATCTCTGCCCCACCCTCAGGGATCTGTCGACGCAGCCGATCGATATTTTTATCATCACCACCAATCAGCGTAATTCGATACCCAGGCAACCACTGCGCTGCAGCAACCAGGTCGTCTACCCCTTTCCAGTCGTAAAAACTGCCGGCATAGACAATTTCACGCGCTGCGTTTGCCCAATTTTTTTCTGCGGCACGATCGGGCAATGTCGTCGCGCTCGGTAAAAAAACAAACTCGCGCGACACACCAAAAAAATTCCCGAGTGATGTGGCCAAGGCCCGGGTGATGGCAATGACCACGTCGGCAGATTCGATAACCCGCTTCTCCCGGGCATGGAGCTTGGGTGCCGATTGCGAAAATACCTCATGGGCTTCGTAGATCAAGGGGATGCCTGGAAAACTCGTGAGCAAGCTGCTGGCCAGTTTGACATGACGCGCGAAGATGACGTCAGGACAACTACCAACGCGTTGCCGGGCTTCCAACCAGCGGCGCAAGCGCCAAAGAAAAAGCCGATTGGAGTGAAAACGCATGGCTGAAAATGGCCAGGGCAAGCCGCGCGACAAGGGCACCAGACGAACGGTTTCCGGACGAGCAATGCCGTAATACGCGAAAGGGTCGTCGCCCTCGGCGACCGGAACATAGGCGAGATCCACATCAAGCCCTTCGTCAGCCAGCGCCTTGACCGTGTTCACGACCTGTACGGCCCGGGCCTTGCGCAGTGGCAAGGGCTCGGGGAAAGCATATAACAGTCGATGCCCGGCCATCGCCTCAACCGCCTTCAGCGGCCGACAAAGCCCCAAGCAAACGCTGGGCAGCCTGTCGCCAGGTGAACAGTTTCTCTATCCGCTGGCGTGCCGCCAGCCCCATGGCTGCGCGCCGCTCCGCGGAACGGGACATCTCGTCCATCGCGGCCGCACAGGCAGCCACGTCCCCCAACGCAAACAGCTCACCGCAGTTCCCCTCGTTTCCTACCACTTCAGGCATTCCCCCGTTGTAGGCAGTCACGACAGGCAGTCCGCAGGCCATCGCCTCTGCCACCGAAATACCAAATGCCTCCTCCCCCAGACTGGGGAAAATTCCAACGTCCCCACAGGCTAAAAGTGTTGGCAAGTCCTTGTGAGATACCGCCGGGTGAAAAACAATCTGCCCAGTAACCCCAATTCTTGTTGCCAAGGCCTGAAGTCGGGGAAGCGCATCACCGCTTCCAATGATCAACAAACGCGCTAGCCCGCCACGTAACCTTGGATGAGCCATCGCCTCAATGGCAAGGTGCAAACCTTTAAGGCCAACGATCCGGCCGGCAAAAACGAAAACAACATCTTCCGGCAAAAACCCGAGCGCACATCGTTGCGACTCATCGCGCCGACCGGGAGAAAACCGCGCAACATCCACCCCATTGAACATCACACTTACCTGGCGCTTGAAGCGGCTGTAGCTCTGCTGTGCAGTGAAGTGACTGCAGGCGACCATGGCAGCAATGCGACCCGACAGCCAGCGATCGCCCCTAATGAAATCGGTACCGCCGCTCATGAAGGCAAAACGGGAACGATGTCCCGCCGGCATCAGGCGTGGCCAAAAAAAATCGAGCGGCTTGGTCAGGATCACCCAATCATAGTTGCCAGCCGTCACCGCGTGACGTGCCTGCCTGGCAAAACTCAGGCGCTCCGCCAGCTTGCGAAAGCGGGTACCAAGATTGGGGAATTTCTCGCGCGCAGTGAATGGGTGGGTAAGCACCGTCACCGCACGGCCTGCAAGATCGCCACGTGCCTGACCTTCACCACCATGAATGAATACCTGGTGTCCGAGATCGCTCAAGGCGATCGCCAATTGCCAGATGGCGGTCTGGACACCACCAAAGGATACCGTTGCCGTGACGTCAATAAAGGCAATTTTCATGTCGCCACAGCCTGCAAGGCCCGACTCACATGCTTCCAGACATCGTCGACCGAGATCTCTACCATCGTGCGCTCCACCGAACACGCATCCCCGGTAGCGGGGTGCTCCACGACCCCCAGATAGGCCGGGTGATCCAGAGGAGCCAAATAGCGTCCCTGATGCAGGCAATGGTACATCGCCACCATGGGGAGGCCGAGCGCTCCCGCAAGGTGGGTTGGCCCGGTATCAACACCAACATAAAAATCGAGATTTTGCATCAGCGCCAGGGTGCCACGTAACGAAAACTGTCCGGCGACGCAATGACAGCGCGGTCCCAGCGCACGGGCCAGTGCGCCTCCCGCTTCGGCATCTGTTTTATCGCCAAAAACAAGGATTTGAGCATCAGGATAATGATCAAAAATCTGCTGCCCAAGCGCCTTGAAGTGACCGGTCGGCCAGTTGCGATACGCTTTGGTCGGAAAGCTGGCAATCTGGAATCCAATCAAGGGACGATGCGTGCTGCAATGCTTTGCAATCCAATCCAGCGCTACCCTGCGCTCGCTCTCTGCCACGCAATAATCGAGCCGCAGCGACGACGCAGGAATGCCGATCGCCGACAACCAGCGGAGGCGATCATGGACCGCATGCAGGGTACCCTGATCCTGTATTTTGACCAGAAGGCGGCTGTCCAATCGGGGATCGCCGCTTGGCAGAGCGACAACCTGACGCGACGCACGCAAGGCATAGCGCAACAGGGCCCGCTCATGACCAAAGACCAATGCCAGATCGTATTGTTGGCCAAACCAAGCCATGAACGGCGCTGAACGCTTGCTGATCGGCGCACAGCGGTCAATGCAACTCAGGCCTTGCAATACCTCGAGCCGCTTCGGATGGGCCAGGCAAACAATCTCGGCTTGCGGATAACGCGCGCGCAAGGCTTTGAGAACGGGTACAGCCAGTATGGTGTCGCCGATACGCGCGACATTGACAACGAGTATGCGGTCAACTCGACCGACCAGCTGTTTTTCGCTCATGCTGCGCGTAACCGGCAGTAAAGGCCACCCAGCAGAGGACTGGCATAGAGCCGTGTGCGCCGCAACAGCCAGGTGCCTGGCTTCTCTTTGGTGACAAAACGACCAATGCGCGATACCGACGTTGTTGGTCGGTTGATCCTCACCTCAGTCGTGTAAAGATGGTCAAAACCCACTGCTGCCGCGGTTTTCACGTATTGATCATCGAAATAACCCTGGGGCCAGCACAGGTGACGGCTGGAAACCCCAAGTCGTTCCGCCAGAGCGGCCCGTGAACGAGCCAGATCATCAGCCAGCGCGGCCGCCCGGGCAAGCGGGTCGGCAATCGCTTTGTCCCAACGCGAGTGGGTGTGAGTGTGTGAATGAAATTCAAAAACACCGGCCGCTTGCAGCTGCTCGGCCTCCGACCATCGCAGAATGACCGAGTCGGCATCCCCGGCGGCGATACGACGCTTGCACTCGCCATGAGCCGGCGTGGGAGCCGAGCTTCGTGGTGGCCCATCGCCCATCCAGCCGGTAGCCGTAAAAATCACTGCATGCATGCCGAGTTCGCCGAGTACCGGCGCAGCATGGATCATGTTGTCGACGTAACCGTCATCAAATGTGACGATACAGGTCTTGGCCGGTATCGCCTTTCCCTGCAGGAATTGCTCGGCTTCAAAAAGTCCGCCGGTGCGCCATCCTGCTGCAGCCAGTGCCTGCATCTGAGACCGGAAAGCAGATGGCGAAACGGTAACCAGCCCGGGGTTGGGGCTGACATGGTGATACATCAATATCGGCAAAGCGGCAGCGTTAACCATCATGACGCCAGCAAATCGAGATAGAGCCGCTCCATGCGCTCCGCCATGACCTCGCGGGAAAACTCACGCCCTACACGACGTCTCGCTGCCTCTCCCAGACAACGGCGCAGTTGCGAATCACCCAGCAGCCGCGATATGGCACCACTCAGCGCCAGCACATCCCTGGCTGGCACCAGGATGCCTGTTTCGCCATCAACAACAACTTCCGGCACACCGTCGACCGCGGTAGCAACCACCGGCAAACCCGTCGCCCCGGCTTCGATGAACGCCGTACCCAAAGCCTCCTGATGCGTGGGCAGAACGAAAATATCCAGCGACTGGAGAATATTCGTGACGTCGCGCCGCAATCCGAGCATATGAACCCGGGATTCCAAACCAAGTTCGGCAATCAATTTTTGCAGATTTCCCGTCTGCGGACCGTCTCCGGCAATGACAAAGTGCACACCAGGAAACTTTGTGAGGATGTCGGGAACAGCCCGGAGGAGATCAGCGTGCCCTTTCTTGACTCGAAGAATTGCAACCGTTCCGATCAGCACCGTATCTGCCGGCAAACCCAGCTCTTCTCGTAACGAAACCGCTGCACTCGCCGCGCCATAACGACCCAAGTCGATTCCCGTTGGCACGGCTTCCACCTGCGCGGCACGGACACCGGCAGACACCAGGTAATCGCGAACAAATTTGCTGACGGCCACCACCCGATCGGTCAAGACGTTATAGGAGAAGCGGGAGGTGATTGGCAGGGCCAGGTGGCGGGTTCTGACTATCCGCGGCCGCCGTCCGAGCAAATGCCCCGCCATTCCAGCCAGTTGTGTATCTCGTCCACTATGCGTGTTGACAATATCTGCACGAAAATCCCGCATCAAGCGTCGCAAGCGGAAAATGGCCGGAAAATCGGCAGCCCCCCGCATATCGACTACAAAACACGCAAATCCGGCCTCTTTCGCCCGTTCAAGAATCCGCGCCCCCGGTCGGCTGGCCACCGCCATGTCATGCCCGCGCTCCCGCATCGCAACCATTTCGTTGATGGTGCGGTTTTCCTGTCCCCCCCACCCAACGGACGATTCCGTATGCAGAATGCGCATCAGGATCTTGCTCCCTCTTCAACCTTTTGCATCCGGTAGAGGCGCGCATACAGGCCATCGCTCAACAGCAACTCGCTGTGCGAACCCTCTTCCTCCTTGCGTCCCTGCGCCAGCGCAACGATACGGTCAGCGCGCTCAACCGTGGACAAACGGTGGGCAATTACCAGCGTGCTGCGGCCACGCATCAATTCATCGAGCGCCGCCTGAACGTGACGTTCCGATTCGGTGTCCAGCGCCGACGTGGCTTCGTCGAGAATCAGAATGGGGGCATCCTTGAGGATCGCGCGGGCAATGGCCAATCGCTGGCGTTGCCCGCCGGAGAGCTTGACGCCATTCTCACCAATCATCGTCTGCAAGCCATCCGGCAGCGCGTCGATGAATTCCAGGGCATGAGCGGCCTTGGCTGCTGCCCGGATCTCGTCCAGTGTCGCCTTGGACTTTCCGCCATACGCAATATTGGCGGCGATGGTGTCGTTGAACAGCACCACGTCCTGGCTGACCATAGCAATGTTGTCGCGCAGGCTCCCCAGGCGAATGCTGGCCAGCGGATGACCGTCCACACGGATTTCACCACCGTCGATGGCATAGAAGCGCGGCAACAAATTGGCCGCAGTCGTCTTGCCGCTACCGGAAGGTCCGACCAGTGCCACCGACTCACCGGGCCGAATCGTCAGCGACACGCCGGCCAATGCAGCGCGATCGGCACCCGGGTACGTAAATTTGACATTGTCAAATTCCACCAGCCCCTTGGCGCGCCCGAGATCATGCGTCCCCTTGTCTTCCTCAGCGTCCTCATCGATCACCGAATACACGCTCTCCGCCGCTGCGAGGCCGCGCTGTATCGGGGCATTGACATCGGTCAATCGGCGCAATGGCGCCAGAATCATGAGCATCGCCGTAATAAAGGAAACAAAACTGCCGACAGTCGTTTGATCGCTGGATGCCTGCTTCAGCGCGACACCCATGATGATGGCCACGCCGGTCGCGGCAAAAAACTGCACGATCGGGCTTTGCGCCGCAACCGCCATGGTTGCCCGCATCGCCAGCCGGCGCTGCTCCCGCACACATTTGTAAAAGCGCGCTTCCTCGTAGGTCTGGCCACCAAAAATCTTGACGACCTTATGCCCCTCGATGGCCTCCTGCAGAACCTGCGTAATCTTGCCCATCGACTCCTGCTGCCCCTTGGCCACCGCTCGCAGGCGCTTGCTGAACGTCCGGACGACGAAGGCAATGAAAGGCACAACGGAAAGTGTAATCAGCGTCAGCTGCCAATTCAGGTACAGCAACCAGGCAAGCAGACCGACAATGGCCAGTGAATCCTTGACCATGGAGGTCAAGGCATTTGTTGCTGCCCCGGCAACGCCGGCTACATCGTAGGCAATACGTGACATCAGGCGCCCGGAGAGGTTGTCGCCGTAATACCCCGTCGGCAAGCGAACCATGCGGGCAAACATGGCCTGGCGCAGTTCGGTGACAACGTTATTGGACACCCAGCTCATCGCATATTCACCGATGAAACCAAAAATAGCCCGCGCCAGAAAAATACCCATGATCGCCAGCGGGTAGAACAGCCAGTCCCATTTTCCGGCGTTCTGGGAAAATCCCTCGTCCAGCAATTGCTTCATCATGGCGGGGAAAACCGGCTCCACCAGGGAGGACAGGCCCATTGCCGCCAGTCCACCAACAAAGACCTTCCAGTACGGACGGACATAGGTCAGCAGCCTCAGATAAAGCTCCCGACTATTCATCTCACTGGTCATGCAAGTTCCCGAGGAAAACCGTAGAGCCCGAGATTATACCCGCCCACCTGACCCGGGGCTGAGCGCGCGGTAGAGCGCCAGCAGTTGATCGGCCATGGCCGGCAGGGTGAGATGCTCGGCACTGGCCCGGGACGCTTCGCGGGCCAGTCGATTTCCAGCAAGTGCGGCGAGGTCGTCGAGACGGCTGGCCAATTGCGCTTCATCGACGGCATCAACAACCCAGCCATTGACGCCCGACTGAATCCACTCCTGCGCCCCGCAGCTTGTCGATGTGACAATGGGCAAGCCGCAGGACAGCGCTTCCAGCGCAGCGTTGGGGCATGGATCGTAAAGTGTCGGCAGTACGAAACCATCTGCCGCGCCGTAGAAAGGCCGTACATCTTTCAGCGGTCCCGTGAAATGAACGCGCTGGTCAATTTTCAAGCGGCTGGCGAGCGCCTGCATTGCCTTCAGCTTGCGGTCGGCCCCGACGATAAGCAGATGGGTCTCGCGCCGTTGCATGCTCGCGGCCGCCCGCAACAATTGCGGCACGCCTTTACGCTCAAAACCGCTCCCGACAAAAAGCAGCAAGGGAACATCGAAAGGAATAGTAGATGTCGCGCGGGTCGTCAGCCGGAACTCGTCGGCCAATCCAGGATGGAAAACAGCTGTATCGACGCCATTGTAGATGACGTGCAGTTTGCTGCGGTCAACCCGAAAAAAGCGCTGAATTTCATCCGCCACCATGTGCGAATTACAAATCACCGCCCGCAAGGCCGGATGTTCGAACATTGCCTTTTCGGCACCCAGCAAATAGCGGTGAAACGACGACCAGCTTTGCGCCTGGCGTTGCAGCGGACCAAGGATGCGCGCCCGGTGCTCGAGCCAGGCAGCGTGCACACCATCACCGGCACGAAAGATCATGCAGCCCGGGATGCGCTCGTGCGACTGGGTAATGTCGAACGCCCCCCGCGCGATCTCTGTCTGTACAGCTGCGGTAAAACTGCGATCACGCGCCGCCCGCCCGCCAAACAGCCGGGAGTAGGGCGGATCGCAGGTAATCTGCCGGAACCCCTCACGCGGCGCGCCATCCCAGTTCCGGGTAATCAGGGTAACCTCGGCACCCTCGCCGGCCAGCGCCCCCAATGCCCGCTCGACAAAGCGTTCGGCACCTCCGAACGGATTGTAGCGCTGGCGAATGAGGGCTATCTTCAAGAGGCGAGCAATTCGTGGGCAGCGTTCAAGACATCGTCCACGGTCAGTGACGCCAGGCAATCGCTGACCTTGCCGCCACCGCAGCCATCGATACCGCAAGGTCGGCAGGGGTGATGTTCGCTGCTGACGACACGGGAGGGAACGCCCCATGGGCCCCATTGCTTGTCGCCGGAGGGACCGAACAAGGCAACGGTTGGCGTGCCGACGGCCGCTGCAATGTGCATCGGCGCCGAATCAACGCCGATGAATAATTTTGCCAACTTGGTCAATCCCGCCAATTCCTTCAACGACAAGACACCGGAAAGACTGAACGCGGGTGTCGACAAGCGTGCCTGAATGGCTGCCAGCATGGCCTTTTCGTCGGCACTCGGGGCTGCCGTCAGTACCACGCTATGGCCCTCCGCCTGCAAGCGTCCGATCAATCCCGCCATCCGTTCCACCGGCCAGCACTTGAAAAACCAGCGGGATGCCGGGTGAACATGGATGAAATCGCCCCCCAGCAATCCGAAACCGGCCAGATGCGCGGCAACCCGTGCATCTGCTGCTGCCCCCGGAATCAGCGTCATATGGCGCTCGGCCGTGGTTGGCTGGATCCCGAGCCGGCGCAGTGCATCGAGATTGCTTTCTGCCATGTGCCGCAGGGGAGCACCCTTGGGATGACTTTGCAGGTGCGTGAAACTCTCCCGCCAGCGCTTATTGCGACCACCAACGACCGGTCCAACCGACCAGCGCGGCTTCAGGAACCGGCAAAGCCAGGCCCCGCGCCAGTGCTCGGTGAGATGAATGATCAGGTCGTAGCGGCGCGCCTTCAACGCTCGGTAGAGCGCCAACTCCGCCTTGAATTGCCCGACGGCACCCAGTTGCTTCCACTTTCGGTCAATTGTATGAACCTGCGCTATGGCCGGGTGCAGCGTCAGCATTTCGGCCGTATCGGCATAGACCAGCGCATCGATTTCGACCTGCGGCGCATGCGCCTTCAAGACCGAAAAAACCGGCGAGCTGACCAACACATCGCCGTGGTGACGCAGTTTGATGATCAGCGCCCGACGGATTTCGCCCGGCGGCACAGCATCGCGCAGAGGATTGAAAGTGTCCATCGCCGGCATTTTACCGGCGGACCTGCACCCGCGTGCAGGAACCGTAGTCGAACACCAACGACGTCCAGCGTGCGGGTGGCAGTTTTTGCCAGTACGCCAGCAAGGTCCGGATCACCCCGGCGTGGGTGACGATCACCGCTTCCGGCACATTCAGACTGGCCACAAACGCAAGAGCCCGTTGCTGCAGCGCCGTCGGTGATTCGCCCCCGGGGGGTGCAAACCCGGCAACGTCAGCGGCCCACGCATCGAGTTCGGCACGTGGAATAGCCGTCCAGGGGCGCCCTTCCCAATCGCCGAAAGCCATTTCCATCAGTCGCGGATCGAAAACCGGGATGGGACTCAGGCAGCTTGCCAATTCCCGGCAGCGTTGCAAGGGGCTGCTGAACACCGGCAAGCCCGATGGCAGCTGCAGAGCCAGATGCTCTGCCACCGCAGCTGCATTTTCGGCCGGAATATCGCGTTGACCGTAGCAAACACCCGGTTCGATGATCGGTTTCGGGTGCCTGATCAAATGCAGAATCATCGAGGCCAGCTCGCCAGAATGCCGAGATAAAAGCCGATTTCACTCAGTTGCTGCGTCGCACCCAGGCAATCGCCGGTATAGCCACCTAGCCAGCGTCTGAATTTCATCGCCATCCAGACCGTCGGCAAGCAGGCCAGCAGGCAGGCAAACAGTGCTTTGTCGACGGGCAGCCCGATCAGCGGGAGTAATGCAAACACCAGCGCAACGAGTAAAGCCCCCAGGGGAAGCTTTGTCGCCAACGGCTTGGCCTTCGACAACAGATCCTCCCGCACGTAGTCCATCGTCGCCAGCAGCGACACCGCGCAGAAACGCGACACGGCATGACCTGCCACCAGCACCGGCGGAACCAATGCCGGCGCCAGCGTATTGAGCAGCAGGAATTTGCCCAGCAGCGCCAGCACCATCGCGACTACGCCGTAGCTGCCGACCCGCGAATCCTTCATGATTTCCAGAATTCGCAATTTGTCCCAGCCACCGCCGAGACCATCGACGGTATCGGACAGCCCGTCTTCGTGGAAAGCGCCGGTAACGTAAATGGTCGCGGCCATCGACAAAACGACCGCAATAGCATGGGGCCAGAGCTGCAAAGCCGCCACATAGACCAAGGCACCGATGGCACCAACCAGCAAGCCCACCGCTGGAAAATAGCGCGCCGCATGATTCAGTGCCTCGGCCGAATGGCCGACCCAGGCCGGTACCGGCAGGCGGGTGAAAAAACGGACGGCCTCGAAAAAACAGGCCAGTTCCCGGCGCATCATGCCTTGTCCGACACCCCGGCAGATTCGAAGCTGGCCATTTCGTTCAGAAAGCCGAGGGCCGCCCGTACCAGCGGAAAAGCCAGCGCCGCCCCGGTACCTTCGCCGAGACGAAGATCCAGATCGAGCAAGGGGGTGACACCGAGTGAGGTCAACTGTGCATGGTGCCCAGGTTCCGCCGAGCGATGGCAGAACACTGCGTAATCGAGCATCGCCGGAAACAAGCTCGCCGCCACCAGGGCGGCGGAACCCACGATGAAGCCGTCGATAAGCAAGGTCATGCGCGCCTCGGCCGCCCCCAGCATCGCACCGACCATCATTGCCATTTCGAAACCGCCGAACTCGGCCAGCACTGCTTGTGGCGCGTTGTCACCGCCATTTAAGCGGTAACGCGCCAGCGCCCGCTCCAGCAAGGCCTGCTTGCGGGCCAGTCCTGCATCATCAAGCCCGGTGCCGCGCCCCACGCACTCGGCAAGCGGCACGCCGGTCAGGCAATGGGTAATCAGCGACGCTGCTGCCGTATTGCCGATGCCCATTTCGCCAAAGCCCAGGACATTGCAGCCGTTGGCGTTCAGATTGCGGGAAAACTCGGCACCGCGGGCGATCGCCAGCGCGCATTGCGCAGCCGTCATCGCCGGCTCATCGAGGTAATTCGCGGTTCCGAAAGCCACCTTGGCATTGATCAGCCCGGCTCGCTTGCCAAAATCGTGCGCCACACCGGCATCGATGATCGCCAGATGCATCGCATTCTGGCGAGCAAAAACATTGATGGCCGCACCGCCCGCCAGAAAATTCTCGACCATCTGCCAGGTAACATCCTGCGGATAGGCGGAAACGCCGGCTTTTGCCGCACCATGGTCACCAGCGAAAACCAGCAGATGCGGCTGCCCGAACTCGGGGTCGAGCCGCTGCTGGATCAGGCCGACTTTTTTGGCGACAAATTCGAGTTGACCGAGCGCGCCGAGTGGCTTGGTCTTGCGATCGATTTTTTGCTGCAACGCAGCGGCAATTCCCTGGTCGGGAACGACAATATTGAATTGTGAATGCATCCGATTCTTTCCGTTGACATGACAAAGGGCCTCGCTTTGGCATTCCAACAATGCCAAAGCGAAACCCTGTCCAAAGGCTCCAGCCCAACAATCCGACACGTCTTCTGGCTTTCGGATCAGCCGGTGCGTCGCGCCTTCCCGGCGGGTGCCAGTGGCCTGTTGCGACGACCGTCCCCGATTACAGCGGCGGGCCCGCCACGGATTTGCACCGTGTTCCGTTTTATCGAATCGGGACGGATTATCCGGCTTGCCGACAGGGTGCGCAATCACCTACAGTTCCGCCATGAAAGAACTGATCCTCGGTGGCGCCCGCTCAGGCAAAAGCCTGCTGGCCGAACAGCGGGCTGCCGAATCCGGCCTGAGCGTCGTTTATCTCGCGACGGCGCAAGCCGGTGATGGCGAGATGCAGCGGCGCATTGCGCATCATCGTGCGCGACGGCCAGCCACGTGGGCTTGCATCGAGGAAACTCAGCACCTGGCTGCCCGGCTGCTTGAACTGGCTACGCCGCAGACCTGCATCCTGGTCGATTGCCTGACCTTGTGGCTTTCCAACCTGCTTTTCGCTGGCGCGGCGGCCCGTCAGGCGGAAGCTGGCGAAGCCATCGCCTGCCCGCATCTCTGCAACGAAGTTGACGCACTGATCGCGTTGTTGCCACGACTGCCCGGGCAGATCGTCCTGGTTTCCAACGAAGTCGGCTGGGGTATCGTTCCCATGCACCCGGTTTCCCGGCTGTTCGCTGACGAGCAAGGGCGGCTCAATCAGCGGGTCGCCACCGCCTGCGACCGGGTAACGCTGGTTGCAGCAGGGCTGCCGCTGAGGCTTAAGTAGGGCTATCCTTGGCGCTTCAGGCTCCTTGAAGCGGAAAGTGCATGCAAGACGTTCTCGACATCCTTGCCTCAGGCATCCACGACACCAAGAATCAGCTGTTCTCGGCAGAAGCATTGATTGCTGCCAGTGAAGCACAGCATGAGGTTGATCTTTCCGAAATTCGCTATGCCATCGAGTCTGCCGCAGAGCGCCTGTCGCGGACATTGGTCGCCTACCGGCTGATGCGTGACGGCACGCAGCTGGCGGTTGTCCCGACCATCGTCGCCGATCTCTGCGCCGAGGTGGAACTGGCCCAGAAGCACCATCTTGAAAAGGCTGGTCTGAGGCTGACCATCGCCTGCCAGGCGCTGGATGATTGGCCGCTGGATCGCGATCTTGTCAGCGACATGCTGAATAACGCCATTCAGAACGCCGGCCGCGTCGCACGTCATGAGATTCGGCTAAGCGCCATCGAATCCGACGATGTCCTGATCCTGCGCGTCGAGGATGATGGCCCCGGTTTCAGTTGCCTGCCACCAACTGACGGCACCGGGCTGAAAGTGGCATCCCGGCTGGCCGAACTGCACCGACGCAAGGATCGTTGCGGCAAGCTCATGCTGGGTAACGACAGTTTGCTGGGTGGCGCCCGCTTCGAGTTACAGCTGCCTTGATGGCCAACTACAGCAAGAAACGCTTTCTTGTCATTGATGATCAGCCGTTGGCGCGCGACGCCCTGCGCACCGTCGCCCAGACACTGGGTGCCTTTTCCGTCGAATTTGCTTCAAATTATCAGGATGCCGTCTATCGCATCCGCAACAACACGCCCGATATCATCCTGTGCGACTACATGTTGGGTGAAGGGCGCTCCGGTCAGCAGTTGCTGGAGGAACTGCGGCGCTTCAATCTGCTGGCCGACGAGACCATCTTCATGATGGTGACTGGCGAACAGTCCTACGAACAGGTGGTTTCTGCGGTCGAACTGGTTCCGGACGACTACATCATCAAACCTTTCTCGCCGGACAAGTTGCTGCTACGCCTTGATCGCATCGTCGCCAAGAAGGAATTTTTCGCCGACTACTACAAGGAAAAGCGCAAGCAGGATTACCCGCGAGCGATCCAGTTGCTTGAGGCCAAACGCAACAGCGATGCCGGGCGCTCCTACCGATTCGAAATCCTGCGTCAACAGGCCGAGGTCCTCCTCAGCAGCGGGGATGCCGCATCTGCTGAAGCGGCTTACCGCACTATTCTGGACAACCACGAGTTCCCCTGGGCGCGCGCCGGAGTTGCCCGTTCGCTGCACAAACAGAAGCGTCTGAGCGAGGCGCGTGAGGAAGTCGAGCGTGCCATCGCCGGCACCCCGCATTTTTTCGATGCTTCCGATCTCAAGGCGAGCATTTGCATGGACCAGGGGGAACATGAGGAAGCGCAGCGGGTGCTCGACGAGGTCGCCAAAAAGACGCCGCGCAATTTCCTGCGCAAACGACTGCTGGCCGAGGCTGCAACGCTCAATGGCGACACGGAAAC
>ERZ724516.1008-NODE-1008-length-16760-cov-10.979946_pt1 | contig 16760 bp, 14 predicted proteins | sample MGYA00376049_ERZ724516 | MGnify/ENA primary metagenome ERZ724516 (study PRJEB28724, sample SAMN07190886) | activated sludge metagenome | isolation source: activated sludge of sewage treatment plant in Hong Hong | place: USA: Christiansburg, Virginia | collected... | reverse complement strand
AAGGGCTGCGCGAACTAGAAAAGCTGATCCATCCCAGTGTCGTCAATCCGATCCGTATCGGCGGCAATGTAATTCCGCAAACTATCGCTGGCGCGGTGCTCGGCTTTATTTTTCTCTACATGCTGGTACTGGGTGAATTGACATTCTTCCTTGTGGCCAGCGGGCTTGATTTTGTTTCGGCTATTACCGCGATCATTGCTTGTATCAATAATGCTGGCCCTGGTTTGAACGTTGTCGGACCAGCCCAGAATTTTGGCCCGTTAACCGATTTTCAGACCTGGATTTGCTCGTTGGCCATGCTTGCCGGTCGGCTCGAGATTTTTTCTCTGGTTATTTTGTTCACACCCTACTTCTGGCGTAAGTGACCCGGCGCTCGGAAAGGCGGATAATCCCGCCTTTCCGATTTTCTGGCGGAGTACCCCGTGAGCCGACCCAAGAACGATACTTTCCTGCGCGCCCTTCTCAAAGAGCCGACCGAATACACCCCGCTCTGGTTGATGCGTCAGGCTGGGCGTTATCTTCCCGAGTACTGCGAGACCCGCAAGCGGGCGGGCAACTTCCTTAATCTATGCAAATCACCGGCAATGGCCTGTGAAGTGACCCTGCAGCCGCTGGCGCGCTACGATCTGGATGCAGCGATTCTGTTCTCCGATATCCTCACCGTTCCCGATGCGATGGGCCTCGGTCTCTATTTTTCGGAAGGCGAAGGCCCCAAATTCGAGCGTCCGTTGCGCGAAGAATGGGCGATCAATGATCTGACTGCACCTGATCCCTATGATCATTTGCGTTACGTCATGGATGCGGTTTCTGAAATTCGTCGTGCGCTGGATAACTCGGTGCCGTTGATTGGTTTCTCGGGAAGCCCCTATACGCTGGCTTGCTACATGGTCGAAGGCCAGGGGTCGAGCGACTTCCGCCACATCAAGGGCATGCTCTATAACCGTCCTGACCTGCTGCACCGCATTCTGTCGGTGACTGCGGATTCGGTGATCTCTTACCTGAATGCCCAGATCGATTGCGGCGCCCAGGCCGTGATGATTTTCGACACCTGGGGCGGTTCGCTGTCCAATGCTGCCTACGAAGAGTTTTCGCTGCAATACATGCGGCGTATCGTTGCCGGTTTGAAGAAGGAAAAGGACGGGCAGCGCATTCCGAGCATCGTGTTCACCAAAAACGGTGGCTTGTGGCTCGAAAAGATCGCTGCCATTGGTTGCGATGCAGTCGGACTGGACTGGACGATCGATATCGGCGAAGCGCGTCGTCGCGTTGGTGACAAGGTGACGTTGCAAGGCAATCTAGATCCGAATGTTTTGTTTGCCGCTCCGGAAATCGTTGCCGCTGAAGCCAAAAAGGTGCTCGACAGCTTCGGCAAGGGGGATACCGGCCATGTCTTTAACCTTGGCCACGGTATTTCCCAATTCACGCCGCCAGACAGCGTGACTGCTCTGGTTGAAGCGGTACATTCACATAGTCGTCTATTACGAAAGTGATGCGGCAAGTGGAGAGGAAGGCTTGACTTATACACAGAGTTTTGCCTCTCCACTGAATTCTTTGCAAGATATTGCTTGACAGTTCAAAAACAAGTTAAGTTGTTGAAAATAAATGATTTTGTGTTTTGCTCAATATTTCGGCAAAGTGACAAATTCCTTTATTTGCCGCTACTTAGCGCAACAACCCAAAAGAAATCCACAAAGTTATCCACAGATATTGTGGACAAGCTGAAAACCGCCGCTGCCTGATGGGCTTGCTGCGATTCCGGAGACTCGACGGCATCTGCCGCATCATTCATGCCCGTACTGCGCGTCGCTCTTGATCTCCCGCTGCATCGCCTGTTCGAATATCTGTGCGTTGACGCGACCTCCGCAGACACCGGCCTGCGCGTCCGTGTTCCCTTTGGCCGCGGTGAAAAAATAGGGGTGATTGTCGAAGTCGCCGAGAGCAGCGAGTGGCCGCTGGAGCAACTCAAACCAGCCGGCGAAATCCTCCGCGATATCGCGCCACTGCCAGCCGACTTCTTGGCCCTGTGCAGATTTGCGAGTACTTACTATCAAGCGCCGCTCGGCGAAGTGGTAATGCAGGGCTTGCCAGTCGGCCTCAAGCGTCTTGATCCACCTGAGCGGCGCAAGGCACGCGCCAGCCGGCAGAGCGAGGGTGTGCAGCAACCTGAATTAACGCTTGAGCAGACAACCGCACTGGCCGCGATTGATCTCAACGCTGGATTCTCTGCCCACTTGCTGCATGGTGTGACCGGTAGTGGCAAGACCGAAGTCTATTTGCGCCTGATCGCCCGTGCGCTAGCTGCCGGGCAGCAAGTTTTACTGCTGGTGCCGGAGATCAACCTGACTCCGCAACTCGAGGGCCGCGTCAGGGCACGCTTTCCAGAGGCTGGGGTGGTTTCCTTGCATAGCGAGTTGGCCGAAGCCGCACGCGAGCGTAACTGGCGCGCTGCGTTTGCTGGTGAGGCGAGCATTGTTCTTGGTACGCGCCTGGCGATTTTTACGCCCTTGCCGCGCCTTGGCCTGATCGTCATCGATGAGGAGCACGACTCCTCCTTCAAGCAACAGGACGGCATGCGCTACTCGGCGCGCGACGTTGGGGTCTTTCGCGCTCGCCAGCTGGCGATTCCCATCCTGCTCGGTTCGGCAACACCGGCGCTGGAGTCCTGGGCCAATGCACAGGGCCAGCGCTATAACTTGCTGACTTTACGTGAGCGGGCCAATCCGGAGGCGACCTTGCCTGCGGTCCACCTGCTGGACACGCGAAAAATGCTTCTGAAAGAGGGCGTCAGCGAACCCTTGATTGCGGCGATCAAGGAGCGCCTGGCGCGGGGCGAACAAAGTCTCGTTTTCCTCAATCGCCGGGGCTATGCGCCGGTGTTGGCCTGCATGGCCTGTGGCTGGGTTTCGCGCTGTACGCGCTGTGCGGCAAACATGGTGCTGCATCTGGCCGATCGCCGCCTGCGCTGCCACCATTGCGGCTGTGAACACCGTATCCCGCAAGCCTGTCCGACTTGCGGCAATCAGGACATTCATCCGTTTGGGCGCGGGACGCAGCGGCTTGAGGCCTGGTTGCAGGAGGAGTTCCCGGAAGCACGAATTCTCCGTGTGGACCGCGATTCGGTGAAAAGCCGCAAGCAGTGGGAGGCGATGCTGGAGCGTATCCACGGCGGCGAAGCGGATATTCTGGTTGGTACGCAAATGCTGGCCAAGGGTCATGATTTTCCGAAACTTACGCTGGTCGGCGCCCTAGGTGCCGACTCAGCCTTGTTTGCCGCTGACTGGCGGGCGCCGGAACGGCTGTTTGCCCAGTTGATGCAGGTTGCCGGGCGTGCCGGCCGCGCCGAGCTGAAGGGCGAAGTGCTGATCCAGACCCAGTATCCGGATCATCCGCTGTACGCCGCGCTGGTTGCCCATGACTATCCGGGTTTTGCCGCAACCCTGCTCAAGGAGCGCGAGCAGGCCGGTTTCCCGCCTTACGCCTTTCAGGCCATGTTGCGTGCCGAAGCACCGGATATGGCGGACTCAATTGCTTTTCTCAATACGGCAGCCGCCTTGCCGGTGGTTAGTGAGCATGAGAGTGTGATGATTTACGACGCGATCCCGATGAAGCTGTTCCGCCTGGCCAATCTGGAGCGTGGCCAGTTGCTTGCCGAATCGGCCTCGCGCCCGGCTTTGCAGGCTTTTCTGCCGCGCTGGCGGGAGGCTATTGAGATGATCAAATCGCCATCAAAGCTGCGCTGGCATATTGAGGTTGATCCGCTGGAATTTTGAGGCTTCAAGACCTTATCTTTAGCCAAAATCAAAGTTTAAAAGTTGTGTAGGGGTCTATATTTCGTCCTTGGTCAGCGAAATAGACCACAACTACGGCACCTTACAGCCTTGCGTGGACAAAAATGTCGATCCGATTGAGAGTCGCGCTCCTTGCCTTGATGGCTATCGTGGGTGTTGTTGCGGCTCTGGTTTTTGTCTATCGCGACATCAGAACTGAAATTGCCTTGCTGGAGATGCAGGCGACCAGAAATGCCTGGGCTCAGGAGAGCTCTCAGCTGATCCATATGCTGCAGCGCGAACGTGGCAGTAGCGGTGGGTTTCTGGTCAAACCAGAGCCAGAATATCTTGAGCGGGTCAAAAATAATCGTCGCAATACCGACGCATCCCTGGCAACTCTCGTTGCCTCACGAGGGGCGACTCCGGCGTTAATTACTGCGGCTGGCCTTGATCTCCTTGGGGAGCAGCTAAAGGCGAAGCGTGAGCAGATTGACTCGGGGCAGGTCAATTGGGTGGTGGTGCGTGATTTCTATACCTTCTCGATAACAGAGGTTCTCGATGTCATTGCTCAGGAGGTGCGTGCCGGCAAGTCAGGGACTTCGCACGAGTTGGCGGCGATTGGAGAATTGGCAGCGGCGCGGGAGGCCATGGGCTTGATTCGCGCAACGATTTATTACATTTCGTCTCAGGCCAAGCCCAGCGCGCGGGATTTTGTCGATCTGGCCATCTACGCCGGTCTCTATCGTCAGCATATTCATAACTTTGTACGTGACGCTGATGCCCGGCAGCGGGATTGGTCTCGGGAATACTTCCGTAGCCGAGCTTATTCACGGGTTATGGCGGTAATTGAGGCGAGCATGATCTCCGATTTCATTCTGGCACCGGTTGACTCCGGGGTTTGGTGGGAGCGGGCGACGCAAGTGATCGATACTTTGAAAGAAAAGGAAGATCTCCTCTATGCGGACTTACGCCAGTCGTCAGTCGCACGCATCGGCGAAATCAACAACCTGCTGACACTGTTCGGTATTTCGGCTGTTTTGATTGCCCTGGTGATCTCGGCTTTTGCCCTGTTGACCATCGGCAGGATCATGAAGGCACTGGGGAGTTTGATCGGTACTTTTGATGCGGTGGTCGAGAAGGAAAATTTTTCAATTCGTGCGCGCAGTGAAGCGAGCCGCGATGAATTTGCGCACATTGGCCGGCTATTGAATCGTCTCCTTGATTTCACGGACTCCCTGATCAGTGAAAAGGAGCACTTGGCAGCTACGGATGCGCTGACCGGGATAATGAACCGCCGTAGTTTCCTGAAATACGCTGATCGCGAGATTGAGCGCGCCCATCGTTATGGGGCCGAGTTGGCATTGCTATTTATAGACATCGATTTTTTCAAACAGGTTAACGACGTTTTTGGGCATAGCATCGGTGACGAGGTACTCAAGCGTTTTGTGCAAATATTGGGCAATCGACTTCGCGCCACGGATGTCTTGGCACGCTGGGGTGGGGAGGAGTTCGTTGTTCTGATTCCTGAGTCGAATGCCGACAAGGCCAGGCAAATTGGCGAAATATTGCGTGCCGTGATTGAGGCGGAAGAGATTCCGAGTGTCGGCCACATTACTTGCAGCATTGGTGTGGCGGCATGGATGGCGCAGGAATCCTTTGACGCCTTGTGCAAGCGTGCCGATGATGCGCTGTATGAAGCCAAGAGCACGGGGCGCAATAAGGTCTGCTGTGCAGCAAAGATGACTGATCATATTATCGCCTAATCTGTAGCAACACCGGCACGTCCCTTGCAGTGAGGTTATTCCAATCACTGCAAGGAGTTGAAAATGAGAATCGCCGAATCGACGGTTGCCCTGTCCGCCAGGCACGAAGCCGAGCGCAGCCAGACGACAGATATCAGCCTTGAACATAGCTTCCGCAATGTTTTCAAGAGTCTTGCGACTAGCGAGACTGACCACCAAAGTGAACTACGGCAGCGGATCAGCAAGCTCCTGCAATCACTGATTGAAGCCATCATGGCGGCGATCGATGGCAAAAAATGCCCGGAAAACATTGCCGCCGGTGAGCCGGCGACTGACGGTCCGGCACCTGCGCGCGGCGGGCGCGAGGTAAGCTGGCATTGCAAAATCAGCGAGATAATTTATGAGTCCGAGAAGACCTCGGTTTGCGGCAGCGGGCGAGTCAGAACCTGCGATGGCAAGGAAATCGAATTCGATTTCGCGGTCGATATGGCGCGTGAGTTCAAGAGTGAAAAGGTTTTTGAGGACGCCGGCTCGGTGGTTTTACGTGACCCGCTGATCTTGAGTTTTGATGGCAAGGCCAGCGAATTGACCAACAACCGGCAGAACTTTGATCTGAATGGCGATGGCAAGCTCGAGAGTATTCCCGGACTGGGTGCGAGCAGTGGTTTTCTGGTTTTTGATCGCAACGCCAATGGCAGGGCTGATGATGGCAATGAATTGTTTGGAGCAAAAAATGGCAACGGCTTTGCCGAGCTGGCGGCCTTTGATGTCGACCACAATGGCTGGATAGACGAGGCTGATCCGGTGTTTTCCCAACTGGCAGTGTGGTCGGGGGACTCCTGGAGTTCGCTGGCAGGGCGCGCTGTCGGAGCGCTTTACACTGGTGCGGTCGACGCGCCATTTAGCCTGAAAAATTCAGCCAACGGCTTGCTTGGTGAAATCCGCGCCGCCGGCATTTACCTGAGCGAGAGCGGCGCGGTCGGGGCCTTGCAGCAAGTGGATATGGCCGTCTCAGCGCTGCCGGCTGGGCAGCAACAACCAGATGATGGCCAGAAGCTGGCCGCCTGACAGGGCATAAAAGGCGGCACGGAAAGCGGCGTCGCCGGTCCAGCCCCCGGCCTGCAAGGCATCGACAAAAATCCCTATGCCCCATTGCAGGCCAAAGGCGCCGGCAAAGACCAGCAGGTTGAGGGCGGTGTTGGCACGCCCGGAAAGAGCTGATGGAAACGACTGGGCAACCAGCGAATAGTGAATGTTGGAAAGCGAGAAGCAGGCGCCAAGTACCGGCCATAGCCAGGCGCTGCCGGCATTGGGGGCGACCGTAATGACCAGTAGTACAGTGATGGCCATCAGCATGGCGCCGAGATAGACCCGTTCCAGTTTGATGCCACGACGTACCAGGCCGGTGGCAAAAAAGCCCATGAAGAGGAAGCCGGCCAGCATGGCACCGCTCATCCAGGTCAGGCGGGCGGCGATTTCGGCGCGCTCGAGACCTTCCATGACGCTCATCCAGCGCGCAACCCACAATCCCTGAACTGCCATGAAGCCGCCGGTGAACCAGAAACCCATGGGCGCATAACGCCAGAAGTGTCGACTGCTGAAAATGCTGCGCACACCGGCCATCTGATCCGCAAAACCGCTGCCTTGGTGATCGTTGGCCTTGTCCGGCACAAAGTACCAGAGGATGGCGGCGACGAAGACAGTGGTGATAGCAAGTGCCAGCGCGACTTCGCGCCAGGTGGCGAAGCCGAGCGCCAGTTCCAGTGGTTTGGATGCAGCCAGGGCGCCAAGACCGCCCGAGGCCATGATCCAGCCGGTCAGTGAGGCCTGTCGTTCAGGCGGGAACCATTGCGAGAATGCCTTGAAGGAGGCCATCAGGCAGGCCGAGACGCCAAGTCCGATCAGTGCGCGGCCGGTCGCCAGGCCAGCAAGACTGTCGGAGAGTGCAAAAATGGCAGCGCCAGCGGCGGCGATCAACAGCAGGCCGGCTTCAACCCGGCGCGGGCCAAAGCGGTCGAGCATCATGCCAAGCGGCAGTTGGGCGGCGCCAAAGGCGAGGAAATAGGTACTGGTCAGCAGACCCAAGGCGTTGTCACCGAGCCCGAGTTCGCGTGCCAAAACCGGGCCGATTACGGCGTTGACCGTGCGATAGAGGTAAGAAAGAAAATACCCGGCAGCAAACGGCAGGAAGAGGCGCAGCCAGAGCTGGCGGGGGTCGGGAATACTCACAGGGAATCGGGTTTCACGTGGAACGCCGGGGGGGCGGCGAAGGTTGAGTGGATTGCTGACGTAGCCAGGCGGCACGATCAAGAATTTTGCGTTGCCAGCCACTGGCGATGCCTGGTGTGGCAGCGAGTTGTTCCAGTTGTTCAGGAGCTGGCCGATGGACTTGCCAGAGTGCCATGGCCGTGGCGAGGGTAAGTGCAGCAGGGGCCGGCTGCTCAAGTGTGAGGTGCTCACCGGGGCTGACGCGGCCTGGGGTGATGACGCGCCAGTACCAGCCGGTCAGGGCATGTTCGGCAATGTAGGCGGCCATGCCCTCACTGTTGAAACGGTCGTCAATTTTCCAGCACGGATTGCGTGGCTGGCAAACTTGCAATCGGGCATTGCCGAGACGAAAGATGTCGCCGATGCGGACGCTGTGTTCATCAAGCTCGGCGCTGGAAATATTTTCGCCGAGGCTGCCGGGAATCAGCTGGGCTGCCGCATCGGGAAAGCGTTCGGCGAGCCTGGCATAGTGGCTTGCCGGGTAAAAATGTACGGCTTTTTCCGGTCCGCCATGAACACGGCGATCAGCCTGTTCGTCACCGATGAAGCCTTCAGGGCTCAGTTCAAGCGTAACTTGGGCGGCTTGCTTGAACATGCCGGTGGGTCGTCCGGAATTGGGCAGGGCGGAAACGCGGCCGATGTAGAGGGTGACTTGTGCCATGGTCTGCGAATTGTGCCATCAATTCCACAGCCAGGCCGCACCGCGGACCCCCGAGGAATCCCCATAGGTCGGCGGCACGATTTTGGTATATAAAACATCCGAAAAAACGTGTGGACCGCAACAGGCGGGCAAATTGCGATAAAGCCGATCGAGTTTTGACAAGCCGCCGCCGAGAACGATGACCTGCGGGTCGAGGATGTTGATGATGCCGGCGAGGGCTCGCCCGAGGCGGGCTTCATAGCGTTGCAGGGTGGCTGCACATTCAGTATCGCCAGCCGTCGCGCGCTGCTCAATCTCAGCTGGTCCGAGAGCCTGGCCCGTGTGCTGCTGGTGGTCGCGGCTCATCGCCGGGCCGCTCAGATAGGTTTCGATGCAGCCGCTGCGCCCGCAATAGCAAGGCGGTAGCGGCAGGTCATTGGCGCCGGGCAGGGGCAGCGGATTGTGCCCCCATTCACCGGCGATGGCATTGGCACCGGACAGTACCTTGCGGTCAACGACGATGCCACCACCGACGCCGGTGCCGAGGATGACGCCGAAGACGACGGCTGCCCCCCGGCCGGCGCCATCAATGGCTTCGGATAGGGCAAAACAGTTGGCATCATTGGCCAGTCGGATTTCACGCTGGAGTAGCGCCTGCAGATCGCGACGCAGCGGTTTGCCGATCAGGCAGGTTGAATTGGCATTCTTGATCAGCCCGGTGAGCAGTGACTCGGCGCCGGGAATGCCGACGCCGACGGAGCCGCGCTGGCCCAGTTCAATCTCGGTCGCCTCGACCAACGCGGCAACGGCCATGACGGTTGCCATGTAATCGCCGTGCGGCGTGGGAATTCTTTTACGCAGTATTTCGCGACCACCACGCTCGAGAGCGATGATTTCGATCTTGCTGCCGCCCAGATCAACGCCAATGCGCAATTTGCTCAAACGCGAACAGCGACGGCCTTGACGTTGCCGTAGGTGGTGGTCAGGGTGCGCAAAACGCTGGCGCCGGCTTCGAGCAGAAGCAGGAAGAGGTTGCGTTCGGAGTAAAGGCAGACCTTGCCGCTGATGCCATATTTCTTGGCCATTGCCGGTGTCAGCTCACTGAAGCGCTCTTCGACGGTGTGGCTGCCATGCGGGTAGCCATCGGCGAGTTCTGAATGCAGGCCGAGAATGGAAATATAGAGCTTGCCGCCGATACGCAGACGGAGCATCAATTGCCTGACCACCTTGCGCGCCTCGGCATAGGGCAGGTGGCAAAGGCCGTGACGGACAACGATGATGTCGTAAGGCTCGTCGGGCAGGGCATCCGGGATGTTGGTCAAGGCCATCTCGGCCGAGCGGATTTCTTCGCTCAGTCCACTGGCCAGAATGCGGCCTTTGATTTCATCAGCCCGGGCCGGCGTTGTCGCGGCTGTGACGCGGGCGCCAAGACGGGCGAATTTGATCACCAGTTCGCAGCGGCCGGCCGGGAATACCATCACCGCGACGCGGTGGTCGATGCGTTGGCGCTTGATGCACTCCTCCAGCGCGAAACGCTCGATCTCGTCGCCGCTTGTCTCCAAGAGATTGGCAGTATTATTGGTTGTCATCACTTTGTTCTCCCGAGATCATTGTGCATGAGTGACTGTCGGTCTGACAACTGGAATACCAAAGCAAAGAGGAAAAGTCGATGTTGGTTAGATTTCTATCGAGCGAAACGGGTGAAATACTGATGTTTTCCGAGGCTGCCGGGCCCCTGTTGCGCGCCATCAACAAGGAATGCACTGCGCGCGGCACATTCACGGTAGCGGAGATGATGCCGGCCGCCCTGTTGTTGCGCGAAGCGGTGGCCCGTGGTGAGTCAGGTGCCTCTGATGACGAGGCGGAAGGTGGCGTCGAGAAGCCGGTGGCAATGCGCTCGCGGGCCTGGCCGCTGATCGACATGCTGGAGCGGACTAGCAAGGGTGGCGCCAAGGCCAACATCGTCTGGGACGCTGCTGCAGCGTTCTGAATCAGTTAACGTCGTGCTTCAAGTTAAATTGAAGCCGCTGGCAATGCCGCTGGTGACGGTGGCAAGCGCTACGGCATAGTGGTTCAGGCAAGATTCGAGGTCGGGTGTGTTGGCCTCGATAGCCTGTTCAAGTGCTAGAGACGCCGTCTGCAAATCGTGTGCGCCAATCGAGCCGGCCAGCCCTTTGGTGCTGTGAGCACCACGTTGTGCGCTGTCGCGATCACCTTCCGCCAGCGCCTGGCGGATCATGACGGCCTCGTTTACAAAGCGCCCATGAAAGTCGCGCAGGATACGTTCATAGAGGCGTGGCTTGTTCATCATCCGCTGCAGACCTTCCAGGGTGTCGATGCCGGGCAGTTCAGGCAATCCATTCGCGTCTGTTGCGGTCGACGGCCCGCGAGGGGGGATTTTTTCCGGCATGGCGACACCCGGCTTCCAGCGTAGCAGGACTTGCTGCAACAGCACCGGATCGATCGGCTTGCTGAGAAAGTCATTCATCCCGGCCTCTGTGCAGCGTCTCTTTTCGTCTTCAAGGGCATGCGCGGTCATGGCGATGATGGGCAGATTGGCGTGCCGGCCGCTGGCGCGAATCCGCCGCGTGGCTTCCAGCCCATCCATTTCCGGCATCTGGAGGTCCATCAGGACGATGTCGAACGGGCGGCTCTGATCCAGTAATTTTTCTAGCGCGCGGCGCCCGTTGTCGGCGGTTTGTACGGTCGCGCCGAAGGATTCAAGTATTTCGCTGGCGATTAGCTGATTGGTCGGGATGTCCTCGACCAGCAAAATGCTGACCCCGGCAAGCTGGGCAGGTGGCTGAGCCTCTGAAGGTGCCGTTTCAAATTTTGTTGTGGCGACCAGCTGGCTGATCTGCGCCGCGGTGACCGGTTTGTGCAATACCGCTTCAAACCCGGCCAGGCGGCCGGTATCTTCAATTTCGTTGGTGTCGGTCGAGGTGACCATGACCAGGCGTGGTGGTGGCTTGATGGCCAGGCCACCGATCGCCTCGGCCAGTTCTATCCCGTCCATGCCGGGCATGTTGAGATCGATGGTAATGCAATCGAAAGGCGTCAGCTTATGCTCGGCTATCGTTTCCAGTGCCTGTTCGCCGGATTCAACGGCCACCGTCTGGCAACCGGCCTTTTCGAGCAGGCGGGCGATGACGGTACGGGCTAGCGGGTTGTCATCGACCACCAGCACACGCCGTAGCGCGGGGCGTTGTACCTCTTGACCCCTAGCGCCGACGCCAAGCTGTACGGTGAAGGTAAAGGTGCTGCCCTGACCTGGCACGCTGCTCACCGAAATGTCGCCCTGCATCAGTTGGCTCAGGCGCTTGCAGATGGTCAAGCCAAGGCCAGTACCGCCGTATTTGCGGGTGATTGAGGTATCGCCCTGACTGAAGGCCTGGAACAGCTTGCCCTGCTGCTCGGCGGTCATGCCGATGCCGCTATCCTGAACCGCGACTTCAAGCAGGATTTCGTTATCCTGGAGTGGTTGGCGACGGATGAAAACGCTGACTGCACCGCGCGCGGTAAATTTGATCGCATTGCCGATCAAGTTGAGGAGAATCTGCGCCAGGCGCAGCGGGTCACCGATCAGTCTCGCCGGGACATCCGGATCGACCACATAGTGCAGTTCCAGGCCCTTTTCCTGGGCACGGGTCTGAACGATGGTGGTGACGTTGCCCAGTAGTTCGTCGAGGTGAAAATCATTGGCCTCAAGCGTCATCTGACCGGCATCGATCTTCGAGAAGTCGAGGATGTCATTGATCAGGCCAAGCAGCATCTTCCCTGCTCCCTGAATACGGGTCACGTAATCACGTTGCTTGCCTGAAAGTTCGGTCTTGAGTAGCAGATGGGCGAGGCCGATCACCGCATTCATCGGTGTACGGATCTCGTGGCTCATGTTGGCAAGGAAATCGGCCTTGGTATCGGCGGCGGCCTCGGCGACAGCTTTGGCAACCTGCATGGCTTCTTCCGCCTGCTTGCGTTCGCTGACATCCTGCAGTGTTTCAACCGCCCCGATCACGTTGCCATCCATGTCGAGCAATGGCGCAGCGGTGAAGAACAGCCAACGCTTTAAGTCGGGGAAAAAACTTTCGCATTCAAAACCGCCCGCCACGACCGATGAGTGGCGATGTTTTCCGCCATAGATCGCGTCGATCTGGCTAATATTGTTTTGCATGACGAGGTCGGCCATGATCGGCCGTTCACTCGGGTAAAAGGCCTTCCACTGCTGGCGTGTGCCGACTATCTCGGCGGCACTGATACCGACCATACTTTCGCAGGCACGATTCCAGTGTGTGACATTGTGGTTTGCATCCAGCACTAGCGTCGGTACCGGGCTGCCATCGATGATCATCGACAGCGTGCTGCGGGTTGCTTCAAGCTCTATCGTTCGTTCGGTGACTAGTTGCTCCAGATTCTGGCGATGAGATTCCAGTTGCTGGTGCGCCAGCCATTCATTGCTGGCATCGAGAATTAACGACAAAATACCGATCAGCTTGCCATTTGGGGCGCGCAGGGCAACGTTGTGCCAGTTGCACTGGCGCAACAGGCCATCCCGGTTCAGTGCCGGGCCGCTGAACGAGCCATCGCCTGCGCCCTGGGTCAGGGCCCTGATGGCAGCACGGAAAGCGTCGTGCTGATCCTCCGGGAGTAACAGTCGATGCACCGGATGGCCGATAGCTTCACTGGTCTGCCAGCCGAACAAGGTTTCGGCGCGGCGGTTCCATTCGCTGATATGGCCTTGACGGTCCCACTGCACGAAGGCCAGTGGCGAAGTTGTGTAAAGCGCGCGATAGCGTAGTTGGCTGTCGCGCAATGCGGCTTCGGCCTGTTTTTGTTCGGTGATATCGCTGAATGTAATCAGCATTGAGCCGTTTGGCCGGGTTGCATGGCTCTGTCGGCGAGTGCGCACTTCAAACCAGAGCCACATGCCGCTAGCGTGGCGCAGGCGCAGCGTGAATTTGAGCTGGTCGCAGCCTTCGTTGGCCGTCAGTTTTTCAAACAAATCTCCGAGCAGATGGCGTTCGTCGGGATGAGTACTGGCTAGCCAAGCTTCAGGGGTTCCCGGCAGTCCGTCCACTGAACAGCCAAGCAGTTGATGAAAATTTTCCGAGAGGCGAAAAGTGCGGCTGGTGGTATCCCATGCCCAACAACCGACACCGGCAATAGCTAGTGCTTCTTCTAATGCCTTGGTTGTGATATTGCCGGGTGCCATGCTGTCCTCGGGGGGCCTTAGAAAAGCTCGATGTCGTCGCTTTTCTCTTTCATGTCGGCCATGAATTTTTCGACAGCCTCATGTACCGGAACTCCATTCATGACTGCGTCGAACATGGCGATTTCTTCGCGTGTCGTGTATTTTGCTTTGATCCTGCCTTGCAGTTCGACCCATTCATTCGGGTTGTAAAGACGGCGGTTGTCGGCCACCAAGCTGCTCAGGCCACCGAGGCTGATGCCGACGTGAGCGAGCCGCTGGACCAGCTTGTCGTAGAACTGGAAGGCAATGATTGCCTGATGCACCATGCTCGACACGTGTTCCGAGACGCCGACCAGATTCTGTTTGGCGATGCCAACCTCGCCTTGATCGGGCAGGGTTTGTACGGTGTCGGAGATCATCCGCATGTAGCCGGCCATGGTCGTGAACGAATCGGTCAACACCTCGACTGACGAGTTGCTGTCCGTCATCGCAGTTTCGATCTGGACCGAAGCCAGTTCGAGCATGAGGACGGTTTCGCGTACCTGGCTCCAGTTAAGGTCCGGCATGTGCGCTGAAGTGCCGCGCGGTTCTGTGTGTGCTTCGCTCATTTTTGATCTGTCCCCCGAGTCAGGCGTGGAACTATAGCGCATCCTGAGTCGGCCATTCCAGCGGCTACAGGCGTATCGGTGCTGCTTAGTGCTTCTTCTTGTCAGCCTTGGTTCGCCAGCGGATCGCTTCTTCCGGCGTCGGCTCGGCAAACTTGCCGCCGCCGGCATTGGCCATATGAACCACACCACGGGCGACCTCGAGATCGCTCAAGGCGAGATTGCCGCCCTTGGCCGGCATTTTGCGTACGCCGCGCAAGGCAGCCGGCACCAGGTCATCAAGACCTTCGCGAACCAGTTTTCCCCAATGTTTCTTGCTGGCAAAGAGGGGGGCACTATGTTTGCCGCTACCGTGGCATTCTATGCAGGTGCTGGCGTAGACCTCGGCCCCGGTCTTTTCCTGCGCTGCGGCGGAAAGGCAGACAAGGAACAGGGCGATGGGAAGCAGGCGCATCAGGGGGCTCCGCAGAACAAAAACGTCAATCTTAGTTTGCGGCGATAATTCGCGCATGAGTTTTCAGCGACGGCTAATTTTGGCCTTGTTTTTTCTGTCGACCGCAACAGCTTGCGCCGCGCCGCTGGTGGCGATCGACGTCGGGCATGGCCTGCTCGATAGCGGTGCAACCAGCGCGCGCGGGCGTAGTGAATATGAGTTCAACCGCGTTTTGGCCGGGCAACTGGCTGCTGCGGTGCGCGAGCGTGGCTTGCGGGTGCGCGAGGTGAATTTCGATGGCGCCATCCGCAAGTTGCATGAGCGCCCCAGGCTGGCTCAGGGCAGCGACTTTTTTATCTCTATTCACCATGACTCGATCAGCACGCAATACCTGCAGTTTTGGGACTGGGATGGCAGCGAGGCGAGTTTTACTGAGGTCAAACGTGGCTACGGGATCTTCGTTTCACAACAGAACCCCGATCTTGCCGGCAGTCTGCGTTGCGCCTCCAGCATCGGCAGCCAGATGCGTCGTGCCGGGTTTGTGCCGACGCCGTGGCATGGCCGCAAACACCTGCCGGCCGATGTGCAGAATGGCGTCTGGTATTACGACAATCTGGTGGTTTTGTATCGCACGACGCTGCCGGCAGTCTTGTTTGAGGCCGGCGTGATCAAGCATCGCGAGGAAGAGCTGGAACTGCTTGATCCCGCGCGTCAGGCGCGCATGGCTGATGCAATGGCAACGGGGATTGCTGCCTGCCTGTCCGTTAAAGAAAAATTGGCTCCGGAGTAAGGGCCACCGCAAAGCGGGCCAGTACGTCTTTTTGTACCGCTGCCATGGTTGTCTTGACGTCGTTGCCCGTGGCGCCGCCGCGATTGACCAGCACCAGCGCCTGCTTTTCATACATGCCGACGGGCCCGAGGTTTTTCCCTTTCCAGCCAGCCTGTTCGATCAGCCAGCCGGCCGCCAGCTTGACCCGGCCATCGGGCTGCGGGTATTGCGGCAACGTTGGGTGAACTGCCGCCAGCTGCGCGGCCTGCCGGCAGTCGACGATGGGGTTGTGGAAAAAACTGCCGCTGTTGGGGATGACGGCCGGGTCAGGCAGCTTGCGCTGGCGCACGGCGATGATCGCCCTGGCAATGTCCTGTGCCGTTGGCTCGCTGATTTTTTGGGCGGCCAGCTCCTGCGTTACATCCGCATAGCGGGTGTTGGCCAGCCACTGTTTTGGCAAGCGGAAAATGACCGACGTAATGGCCAGGCGCCCGCTTAAATGCCAGCCTTCCTGCTTGAACAGGCTATCGCGGTAAGCAAAATTGCAGGTGTTGCGGTCCACCGTCAAAAACGCCGAATTTTTAAAGTCCCAGGCCGTTAACGAGTGAAAACGTTCGCCCACTTCCAGCCCGTAGGCGCCGATATTCTGGATCGGCGCTGCGCCCACCGTGCCCGGGATCAGGCTGAGATTTTCCAGCCCCGGCCAGCCTTGCTGCAAAGTCCATTGCACGAAGTCATGCCAGTTTTCGCCGGCGCCGGCTTCGATGTACCAGGCCTCGGCATCTTCCTTGAGCAGGCGTTTGCCGGGAATCGCCATATGCAGGACGAGGCCGGCGAAATCACCGGTCAGTACCAGATTGCTGCCGCCGCCGAGGATGAAGCGTTTTTCCTTGAGCAAGGGGCTGGCGGTCAACTGCTCGACGGTGGTGATTTTTTGATAGTGAGCGGCTCTGCCGGGCAGGGCCAGGGTGTTGAAGGGGCTAAGGTCGACGTTGCTTTGGGTAGCCATGGCTTGGCGCACTCAGGAATCCAGTGACTTGATCAGTTCGAACAGGCGTTGGTAGAACGCCGGGGCGGTCACCGTTTCCTCGCCCACTTTCACCAAGGTGTCTTTATCGATCGACCATGGCAGGGAAACGGAACCAAACGCCGAAACGCTGACCCCGGCGTTGCTGCCTTTGGATTTCATCTCGAATTGGGTTTCCAGGGCATTGGCGTAGATCACGCTGCCGAGGCTGCTTGGCAGACAAACCAGGGTGATTGTCAGGCGGGTTGCCTCATCCGGCATGGGTCGAAAAAACTTCTCGCCGCGGATGTTGCGCGGCTTGGCGTCATCGACCTGATAGCC
>ERZ724516.1005-NODE-1005-length-16763-cov-6.648611_pt1 | contig 16763 bp, 16 predicted proteins | sample MGYA00376049_ERZ724516 | MGnify/ENA primary metagenome ERZ724516 (study PRJEB28724, sample SAMN07190886) | activated sludge metagenome | isolation source: activated sludge of sewage treatment plant in Hong Hong | place: USA: Christiansburg, Virginia | collected... | reverse complement strand
ACAGGCCACCCGGTATTCGCGGCCCATGATCTTGACGTCGAGAAAGTTAGGCTCGTCGCTCATCTCAGGCATCCTCGGGCAATTTGTCCATCAGACCTTCGAGACGCTCGCGGGCGGCGGTCATCGTCTGACGCAGGTGCAGACGCTCGGATTCGGCTGCTGCGATCTGATTCTTCAGCACTTCGTTCTCGGCACGCAACTGGTGCACCAGGGCGACTACCTGTTCAATCTTGGCTTCGAGCGCTTCAAGTTCAGTTTGCATGGCGCGAACTATAGTGGGAAAAACGTCGCTTGGTCAAGGACTAAGCCTCTATTCTAAAAGTGCTTTATGGAATTCAGCCAGCACTTTTCTGGTGCAGCGCAACACCAGTCAAGGTAGAATAGGCGCCGTGTTAGGTGCTGCGCAAGGTTTCTCCAAGCGCAGTTAAACGGGAAAGCGGTGCGTCTCTCGAAGAGACCAATCCGCTGCTGCCCCCGCAACGGTAAGCAAGTGCGGGCGTATCACAAGGCCACTGGGTGAAAACCTGGGAAGGCGATACGTCAAGACTTGCGAGCCCGGATACCGGCCTAGGACAAAATGCGGAAGTGCCACGGGGGTGTGGTGCCGGTTCTTGCAACCAGCCCTCCCCAGCGCATTTCCTTTTCTATGCATTCCGGCATGCGGGGACGCCCGCCGGGAAAGGGAAATCATGTATCCACGTTTGAAACCTTCGCTCATCGCCACCACGTTGGCATTTTCACTAAATGTCGCCGCCGAGCAAATTGCTTTGGCCGATACGGTATTCGTCACGGCAACCCGCCAGTCCCAACGAGCCAATGAGGCCATTGCCGACATCACCGTAATTGAAAAAGAGGAAATCGAGCAAGCTGGCCCTTTGGCAAGCCTCGGTGAATTACTCAGTCGTCAAGCCGGGATGGAGATGGGTCGTGGTGGCGGCAAAGGTGCCGATGAAAGTGTATTTATTCGTGGCACGAACAGCGGGCATGCCCTGATTCTTGTCGATGGCATGCGTATCGGTTCCGCCACCACCGGCGCGACGGCGTTGCAACTAATCCCATTGTCCCAAATTGAGCGCATCGAAGTCGTGCGCGGACCCGCCTCTGCACTTTACGGCTCCGACGCCATCGGTGGCGTCATACAGATCTTTACCAAGGCGTCCGGCGACAGCCCCCGCTTGAGCATTCAGGCTGGCGCAGGAACTGCATCCAGTTACGAGACCAGCGTCGCACATGCTAACCGTATCGGCAATTTCGCCTACAGCATCAAGGCCGGCACCAGTGGCACCCAGGGTATAAACGCGATCGAGTCAGCCAGTTACGCAGGCTACAACAATGACCGGGATGGCTACCGTAATACAAACCTGAACGTCAATGCCGCCTACAAATTCGGCAAGCTGTTTGAAATCGGGGGAGGCTATTTCAACACAAACAGCACCAGTCGTTACGATGCCTACCAATGGAATCCTAATCCTCCACCCTTCGGAGCAAACGTAAACGCCAACTTCGACTATCAGATGAAGCAGCGTGTTACAGGCGCCAACATCTATGCCAGTGCAAGCTTGGCCTCCTTCTGGAAATCGACATTGAAAGTTGCACAAGGCACCGACCGCGCCGAGAGTCCGGAATCGGTAGTCGGCGGCTCAGTCAGCCTGTTCAAGACAACGCAGAACCAATACATCTGGCAAAACGATATCAAGCTACCGCTCGGTACTGCCCTATTGGCACTGGAGCGTCTGGAGCAGGACGTCGAGTCTACCCAAACTTATTCTTTGACCTCACGTTCGATAAATTCGGCCGTTGCTGGTTGGAATGCACAGCTCGGTTCACATGCGCTGCAAGCCAATCTGCGCAGTGACGACAATACCCAGTTCGGCCAGCATGAAACCTGGCTACTCGGTTATGGCTACCGCCTGACCCCATCCTGGCGCCTTGCGGGCAGTTACGGTACCGCCTTCAAAGCCCCGACCATGAACGACCTGTATTACCCATTCACTCCTGGTGTCGGTGGCGGCAGCGCCAATCTGAAGCCGGAAGAGTCGAAAAATGGCGAAATATCATTGCGTTTTGAACAAGGCGTATCCACCGCTCGCCTGACCTACTTTCAGAATACGATCACCAATCTGATTTCCTGGACAACCAATCCGAACACCTACGAATCAACGCCTGCCAACGTCGGCCAGGCTGAGATCAAAGGTGTCGAGGTCAGCGCGGGAACCACTCTCGGTAACTGGTTGCTGAATGCCAACTTGACCTTTCAGGACCCCCGTAACCAGGATACCGGCGAGCAACTTCGCCGCCGTGCGAAAAAACATGGCCTGTTGTCTGCCACCTATCAGGCCGGACCATTCAAGGGCGGAGTCGAGTTCAAGGCAGTCGGTGCCCGCTACGACGATCCAAACTGGCTAACCGGGATCAATCAGGTGCGGATGAGCGGTTACGCGCTAACCAATCTGTTTGCCAGCTATGCAATAAGTAAAGACTGGCAGGCCTTTGCCCGCATCGATAATCTTTTCGACCGCAACTACGAGGTTGCACGCACCACCTCTGTGATCTACGGCACGCCAGGCATCTCAGCCTTTGCCGGAATCCGTTACACCTTCCAGTAAGTCATGCCCAGCCGCCGTCGTGCCTTCCTGATACTTGCCAGCCTTAGCCTGTTGGCAATGGCAAGTATTGTGATGGCGCTGATGGTTGGCACACTTGCGGTTCCCGTCGCGGAGGTCTTCTCTGCGCTGATTGACCCAGAGGCGAACGGTGCTAATGTTGTGCTCCAGCTACGCCTGCCACGCGCCCTGGCCGGCTTTGCCTGCGGCGGTTTACTGGCGCTGGCGGGAGCATTGATGCAGGTTCTGCTACGCAACCCGCTGGCAGATCCTTACGTGCTGGGCATTTCCGGTGGTGCCGGTGTCGGCGCGCTGTTCGCCATCCTGCTTGGCCTGCCGATCATCGGCATTGACGGGCTGGCTTTCGTTGGTGCACTGGGCGCCATGCTGCTGGTTTTCGGCTTGGCGCACGGTGATGGCAGTTGGACACAAACGCGGCTATTGCTCACTGGCGTCATTGTCGCCGCCGGTTGTGGCGCCTTGGTCGCACTGATGTTGGCGATTGCCCCGGATGATCGATTGCGCGGCATGCTGTTCTGGCTGATGGGCGATCTGGCACAGGCAACCGACTGGTGGCCCAGTTTGTTGGCCCTGCTTGTTGCCCTGGCCTTGACCATGCCCTTCGCCCGTGAGCTGAATTTGCTGGCGCGCGGCATGATGCAGGCTCAGGCACTGGGAGTTGCGGTCAACCGGCTGCGCTATGCCATTTTTTTGCTCGCTTCACTGGCCACCGCTGCATCAGTAACCACTGCCGGCTCGATCGGCTTTATCGGCCTCGTCGTTCCCCATCTGGTGCGCCTGGCAACCGGCAATGATCAGCGTCTGCTCTTGCCTGCCTCGGTGCTGGCTGGCGGCTCCTTGCTGGTGCTCGCCGATACGCTGGCACGTACAATCATCGCCCCGCAGCAGTTACCCGTCGGGGTCCTGACCGCCCTGATCGGTGTGCCGGTTTTTCTCTACCTTCTATCGCGGCAACCAAAATGACCAGCCTGCTCGAAGCACGCCAGTTGCGGGTGGAGATTGGTGGCCGCTGCGTTGTTCGCTCGCTCGACCTGACACTGGCCAAAGGTGAGCGCCTGGCCATACTTGGCTGCAATGGAGCGGGCAAATCGACGCTGTTATCTACGCTCGCCGGCTTGCGTCCCGCCGCTGCGGGCGCGGTATTGCTGGCGGGAACCGACTATCGCCAGATGGCACCGCGCGCCGCTGCCTTGCATCGCGCCTGGCTAGGACAGCATCAGGGCGACCCGTTTGGTTCGGGCGTTCTGGAAACAGTACTCACCGGACGCCACCCGCACCTTGGGCGCTGGGACTGGGAGTCAACACACGACGCTGAACTGGCGCGCAGTTCACTGGCCGCAGTTGGCCTGCAAGGTTTTGAATCGCGTCAGGTTCACACGCTTTCGGGCGGCGAACGCCAGCGTCTGGGTATCGCCACCCTGCTGACGCAGGCGGCTGAGCTTTACTTGCTTGATGAGCCGCTCTCGCACCTCGACCTCAACCACCAGATGGCGGTCCTTCAACTTTTTACCGGTACCGCTTGCGAATGTGGCGCCGGCGTTGTCATGGTCCTCCACGACCCGGCACTGGCCCATCGCTTCTGCGACCGCGCCCTGCTCATCCACGGCGATGGTCGTACCGAACAGGGTGCGGTCGACACCATTTTGACGGCAAAAACGCTGTCCGAACTTTACGGCTACGGCCTGCGCCAGATCGAAGATGGCGGCCGGCGCTGCTTTATCCCGGAGTAAAAATACATGGTTACCCACGAAGAACGCATGCAGAAAAAAAAGTCCGTCATCGACGGCAAGATCAACGCAGCACAAGATGAGCGAGGCGTTCTCGTCATCAATACCGGCAATGGAAAAGGTAAGTCGAGCGCAGCATTCGGTGTTGTTGCCCGCGCCCTAGGCCACGGCCTGAAAGTCGGCGTCGTGCAGTTCGTCAAAGGGCGCTCCGATACTGGCGAAGAAGCTTTCTTCCGCAACCTGCCTAACATTACCTGGCACGTTGGCGGCGCAGGCTTCACCTGGGAAACCCAGGACAAGGAACGCGATGCCAAAGCCGCGCAGGCTGCCTGGGAAGTTGCCTGCGGCCATCTGAACAACCCGGAGATCGGCCTCGTCGTACTCGACGAAATGACCTACGCCTTCAAGTACGGCTGGCTCGACCTCGATACTATCCTTGCCGTCCTGCTTGCACGGCCCAGCATGCAGCACGTCATCATTACCGGCCGCGCCGCACCAGATGGCCTGCGCGCGGCCGCCGATACGGTCACGGAGATGGGCATGGAAAAACACGCCTTCCAGGCCGGCATAAAGGCCATGCCCGGGCTGGAATGGTAATGGCCTCCTGTCCCGCCCTCCTCATTGCAGCCCCATCTTCGGGTCAGGGTAAAACGACCGTCACCGCCGCACTCGCCCGGCTACATACCCGGCAAGGCCGGCGCGTTACTGTCTTCAAGTGCGGCCCGGATTTTCTCGACCCGCAAATTCATGCCGTAGCCAGCGGTCGCCCCTGCCAGAACCTTGACCTCGGGATGTGCGGCGAGGAAGATGCGCGCTGGCGCCTGAGCCGGGCAGCGCAGAATTCCGACCTGATCCTGCTTGAAGGTGTCATGGGCCTGTTCGATGGCACACCGTCGGCGGCCGACATCGCCTGCCGCTTCAATATCCCGGTCATGGCCATGATCGACGCCGGCGCCATGGCCCAGACCTTCGGCGCCGTCGCCCACGGTCTGGCTACCTACCGTCCCGGACTGCCGTTTGCCGGCGTGCTGGCTAATCGGGTCGGCAGCGAACGCCACACGACAATGGTCCGTGACAGCCTGCCGGCTGGCATGGGCTGGTTCGGCGCCCTGCCACGTAATCCTGATGCTGCCTTGCCGGAACGCCACCTCGGTCTGCTGCAAGCAGCTGAAATTGATGACCTTGAAGGCCGTCTCGACCGCCTGGCAGATGCGTTGGCAGCAAGTGCTGCGGTCGACCTGCCCAAACCGGTCATTTTTGACGATGTGCCACCGCCAACTTGTGCGCCGCTGCTCGCCGGCAAGCGCATCGCCATCGCCCGCGATGCAGCCTACGGCTTCATCTATCCAGCCAATCTGGAAACATTGACCAGCCTCGGTGGCGATCTACGCTTTTTCTCACCGCTAGCCGGTGATCCGCTACCGGATTGCGATGCCGTCTGGCTGCCTGGTGGCTATCCAGAACTGCACGCCCCGGCACTATCAGCCAATCAGGCGCTGTGGGACGCCTTACGCGGCCATGTCGCAGGCGGCAAGCCGCTACTCGCCGAATGTGGTGGCATGATGAGCTTATTCGAGCAGGTGACCGACAAGGGCGGGAAAACACACGCCTTCGCCGGGCTGCTACCCGGTATTTCCGTGATGCAGAAGCGCCTCGCTGCGCTCGGCATGCAGGTTACCGATCTACCGGAAGGTCGCCTGCAGGGCCACACCTTCCACTACTCGAAAAGCGAAACGCCGCTGACACCCATCGTCCGTGCGCAGACACCGGATGGCCGGGAAGGCGAGGCGATCTACCGCCGGGAACGACTGACGGCTTCCTATGTCCACTTCTACTTCGCATCCAATCCGCAAGCCACAGCCGCCTTATTCACCGACTCATAACATTTCGATTTTTACGAACAATTACTGCGGTTTATTATGGTTTTATCGTCCATCAAAACACCGTTAAACTATGCGCTGTAATCTTTTCTACAACGGAGAAAGAAATGAAAAATTTTGCCCTGATGGCCGCGGCCCTCGTGCTCGGCTTTACGCTGAGCATCGGAGATGCCGAAGCCAAGCGCCTTGGTGGTGGTGGCTCATCCGGCATGCAGCGTCAGTCGGTAACGCCGAGTACCCCGCCGTCTGCCGCCAAACCAGCCCCTGCGGCCACCCCCGCCGCCGCTCCGGCAGCGCAGCCGAAACGCTCGTGGATGGGTCCGCTCGCTGGTCTCGCCGCCGGTCTCGGTCTTGCTGCATTGGCATCTCACTTCGGTTTTGGTGAAGGCTTGGCGAATATGATGATGATTGGCCTGCTGGTCATGGCTGTTGTCTTGGTGATTGGCTACTTCATGCGCAAGAAGGCTGCGGCAGCACAGCAGTCGGGCATGGGCGGCATGCAATACGCTGGCGCCGGCGCTGACTACGGTCGCAACGCCCCGAGTAAGTCTGACTTCACTCCCGCTGGTGGTGTTGTTGCCGCCCCGATTGCCGCAGCTGCACAAGGAGGCAGTGGCTTCGTGCCGGCTGACTTCGATAGTGCCGGTTTCGTGCGCAACGCCAAGTTGAACTTTATCCGCCTACAAGCCGCCAACGATGCCGGCAATCTGGACGACATCCGCGAATTCACCACGCCGGAAATGTTCGCCGAGATCAAGATGGGTATCGACGAGCGTAAGGGTGCCAAGCAGGAAACTGACGTCGCCCAGATTGAAGCCGAAGTTCTTGATGTTGCCGAAGAAGCCAGCCGTTACATTGTCAGCGTTCGCTTTCACGGCATGATCAGCGAAGAGCGCGGCGCAACAGCACAGCCGTTCGACGAAATCTGGCACATGACCAAGCCGCTGGATGGCAGCAAGGGTTGGGCTATTGCTGGTATTCAGCAAGTCCAGTAATCAGCGATAGACTTACAAGGGGCCGGCAAGAGCAATCTTGCCGGCCCTTTTTTATTCGCAAGCAGCGTGTGAACAAAAGCACATCCAGCAGGCCTCAAACTCGTGGCCTGAGTAGACTACCAATAGCAACTCTCTACCCTGTTCCAGCAAAAACCTCTCTGAGCCTCTGGCTCCAGATGGGAACAGGATCGATAAAGCTGCTACCCAAGACAAGCTTTCAAGGGTGCCGGAATAACTAGCGTTTGGCCAATTCGCGGAAATGACTGGGCTGACCGAGGGTGAGGCGGCCGAATTCTTCAAGTAACGCATAGTCAATCGCACCTGGCCGCATGGTCATCTCTGTGGTGCCGAGACGCTCCAGATTACGCGCTTCAAAAACCACCAGACCGCGATCAAAGTCCGCTCTCCAGCGTGCGTTAATACTCAATTGACTAGCGATCTGAAACTCTGCCCGCTCGACATAACGCCGTTCATTTTTAAATTCCTTGCAGCTGAACTGCAATCCATAGTCAAAGAGCGTGCGGCGAAAACGCTCAACAGCTGGGCCACTGCGCTCGACAACAACACAAGCCGGCGAATGAAGCTGATATGAAAATGAAACCAGCTCGACCAGCGCACCGGCACTTTGTGCCTGCGTCCGATAATCGGCAAAACCCTCCTGCCAGGCGAAGCCCCCAAGAATCAGTCGATCGGCCAACGAATAGTCACGCGGAACACCGGGTTTGAGAATATTAAGTTGCTGCACCAGATCATGCAGATAGAAAAAGACATGTTTGAGCGACTGATCGATGAGCTTGTTACTAGCCGAACGCTGAACTAGGGCAGAATGCTCGTCGCGCTGTTGTAATTCGGCCTGATGCCTTAGCGTACCGAGCAGACCGGCTTCCTTGTTTTGAATTTCCGGAATCGGCAACGCAATCTGTTGTTCCGAGACGGCAGGAGGCCTGCGCGGCGGCATGACGGGAACAATTTCAGGAAAGGCAAGACTGGAATCGACCATGCCGGCAACCTCGTTTGCCGCCTGTTCGCGGCGCGCCAGACGCTCGGCTGCATCAAGGTCAAACGCCTCGATATCGGCTAGTAATGAAGCCTCCAGCGCATCAATATCAGCGATCGCAATTGGTTTGCGTTCGTGTTTTTCGCGAATCGCATCGCGAATCGCGTTGGAGTTTTGCTCTCTATCTGACTTGGTCATTGCCTTATCGGAATTTCAAACTACACTGAGAACATAGTGATCGGATTATGGAGCAAGATCAAGATGGATATCGCAAGTGTCAGCAGTCTGAGTACCGCGCTCTCCCAAGTGAAAGTAGGCGATGCAGCGGGTAGTCTGGTGCTAAAAAAAGCCTTGGACCTGCAAGAGCAGGCAGTAAGCCAGTTGCTTCAGGCATTACCGCAAGTCTCCAACCCACCCAATCTAGGCAACCAAATCGACGTCAAAGCTTGATCTCGTCGAACCAGCTTTGCAAAGTGGCCGCTACCAGCGGCCATTCTTTTGCATGGGTAACAGCATGGCCCATGCCGCGGAAAATGTGCACCGGTAGTCCGTAAGACTGACCCGTGGTCTGCACCATGAAAGCCGGTACCAGTACATCGTGTTCAGCGCCAAGGATCAACATCGGCGGCCGATTCATCAGATGCAGGTTGGGCAGATTGAACATTGACATGTCCCACAGCGCCCGATGCGACTCTGTCTGCATGTGAGAAACCCAGGTAGCGAGCATGGCCTCGTCGGCCTCACCGGCAAACAACGCCTCGCGTAGCGTCGTAATATCGGCGCAATCGCCCCCCATGATGTTGTTGAGGTCGGCAAAGAGATGAGGTTTCTGAAACATCAGATGAAACTGTGAGGCAATCAAGCCTTGCGGTGGCACCGAGCAAAGCAGCACGGCCGCTGTCGCCTCATGGTGTTCGAGATATTTCTGGAGGACGAAACCACCCATCGAGTGGCCAATCAGTATCGGCGACTCACCCAGCCAGTCGACAACGCGGCTGATATCCTCGACGTAGTCGGCGATCGAATACCAGTCGATATGATCACGCCCTTCGCTACCACCATGCCCACGCAAGGAAACGGCGTAGCAGGGATAGCCTGCCTTGGCCAGAAAGGGCATGAAGGTGTCGGTCCACATCCAGCCGCCGGCAAAAGCGCCATGAATGAAAAGTAAGGGCGGTCGTTTGGTTTTGCGGCTGGGTTTGCAGGAAAATATTTCGAGGCCGTCGATGATTTCTGTTTTTATCATGGGTATCTGCTGGGGCGGGGAAGCGTGATTAAATGCGGGTTTAACCCGCGGCGCAAGGCATTATGTTGAAGTGGATACTGACGCTGGTCGTCGCGTTGTTCCTGCTGGGCATCATTGCCCCGCATCTGGCCCGCTTTGTCCGGTTCGGGAAACTGCCTGGCGACATGGCATTCCGCTTTCGCGGCAAATCCTATTTCTTCCCGATTGCCAGCACTCTACTCTTTTCGTTGCTGCTCTGGCTCATCAGCCGCCTCATTTAGCAATGCTTTGACCGCCTTTACCCGAGCAGCATGGATGCATTCGGGAATTTTTGTCTTGTCGGCACAGGCTGCGGCAATTTTTCCAGCTTCTACGGCGTTGACCGCAACAAGTGCGGCCAGCAGGCGTTGCGGACTAGCGTAGGGCCGGTTTTCCCAACCAAGACGGCCGGTAAAGTCACAAAGACAGGCGTCAAGTAACTGCTGAAACCGCGCCGGGCGGCGTAGAGCATCAGTTTTCTCGAACAGACCGACGACGGTGGCGGCCCGCAGCTCAGCGGCACGATGGATGTTGCCATGGTGACGCGCCATCAATAATGCCAGATCGCGGCAATCAACTGGCACCTTGAAGCGGGCACAGACTTTCTCGGCCAGTCGCACGCTGCGCTCCTCGTGGCCATGATGGCGCGGCAGAATATCAGCCGGTGTCGTTCCCTTGCCGAGATCGTGCAACAAGGCAGCAAAACGCACCGGTAGCGGGAAATGACTCAGCGCTGACTGATCAAGCACCATCATGGTGTGAATGCCGGTATCAATTTCTGGATGGTATTCAGGCCGCTGATGCACCCCGAACAAGGCATCCAGCTCAGGCATCAGACGCGCCAGCGCGCCACAGTCACGCAGCACCTCGAACATGCGTGACGGCTTGTCTTCCATCATGCCCTTGGCCAGTTCCTGCCAGACACGCTCCGGCACCAGGTGGTCGATTTCACCACTGGCCACCATGTCGCGCATCAACGCGAGGGTTTCCGGCGCCACTGAAAAATCGACAAAGCGAGCGGCAAAACGTGCCAACCGGAGAATGCGCACCGGGTCCTCGACAAAGGCAGGACCGACATGGCGTAGAATTTTCGCCTCAATATCGCGTTGACCGTGGAAGGGATCGACCAGCACGCCATCATCACTCTGAGCCATGGCATTGATCGTCAGATCACGCCGGGCGAGATCTTCCTCCAGCGTCACGTCGGGTGCAGCATGAAAGGCAAAGCCGTGATAGCCGGGAGCCGTCTTGCGCTCGGTACGCGCTAGGGCATACTCTTCTTGCGTTTTGGGGTGCAGAAAAACCGGGAAATCGCGACCTACCGGCCGGTAGCCCAACGCCTGCATGGCCTCAGGTGTAGAACCGACGACGACGTAATCGCGGTCGGCATTGGGGCGTCCGAGTAATTGATCGCGGACAGCACCGCCGACGATGTAGATTTTCATCGGCGGTTCAAGCGCTTACCTGCCAGCGCGATAGCGGAAGGAATCCAGCTTGCCCTTGGGGGTATTGTGCGCGATGTAAGTCGTGGCGATCGCTTCCAGCGCCGTCGGCTTCCAGTTGGCGGGCAGGTTGCACTTGCCATCACAAACGCTGTCGACCTGCATCGAACGAAGATTGTCCGGCGACATCATCGGTTGCGGTGCCAGCCACATCAGGCCTGCCTGCAAATAGGCCCAGCCTTCGGACAAAGGAATGATGGTAGCGGTGCTGCCAGTCAGTTCCTTGGTGTAATCGACCAACTCACGCAAGGTATAAACCTTGGGGCCAACCAGATCATAGGCCTGACCAAACGTGGAAACATCTTCCAGTGCGTCGACAAAGGCGTCGGCGACATCGGCGGCCCAGACCGGCTGGAAGCGGGCATGGCCAAAACCGAGCGGGAAGAAAGGCACTTTGCGCAGCACGCTGGCAAACATGGAAAGGAAAGAGTCACCAAGGCCAAAAATGACTGAAGGGCGGAAAACAGTGACATCCAGTTCGCTCTTGGCGGCCATGACCAGTGCTTCGCCTTCACCCTTGGAAGCAAGGTATTCAGATGGCGCCTGGGGATTGCCACCGAGCGCACTCATGTGCACCAGACGACGCACACCGGCGACCTTGCAGGCAGCAATGATCTTTCTCGGAAGTTCGACATGCGCCTCGCCGAAATCCCTGCTGTAGGGGAATTTCACATCGCGGCTGTGCAGGATGCCAACGAGATTGATCACTGCATCCTGTCCCCGCATCAATTCGGCCAGTGTCTTTTCGCAGTGGATATTTGCTTCCGGCATCTCGACATTGGGCTGCATGATCAGCGCCTTGGTACGCTCGCGGCGACGGGTCGGGATGGTAATTTCGATACCGCGCTGCGACAGGCGGTTGGCAATATAGGTACCGATGTAACCGCTACCCCCTAGCAGCAAGACCTTTTTGATAGCCATGTAAAACCCCGGAAACAGTATTCGATAAACTTGAATTTTAAGGCAATTTGCCTGGTTTTAGCGAATTCAGCCACAGCACTTTACAAATAAGGCCATCGCTTCAGGCTGGCGGCGTTCGCCGCAACGCCCGCTCGGCGGCCAAATTGAACAGCGATATTGAAGATGCGCGTAGCGCACGTTTGTCACGCAGCTGGCGCTCCATGATGGCTGGATGCAAAGCAACTGCAAAACCCCATTCCGGATTGCACAGCAATAATTTGCCGCTATCCGGACTAATATGGCAAAGCCGACCAACCAGTGACTGATCATCAAGCAGACGAAACTCCAGCCACTCGCCGACCCGGGTTGGCAAGGGACGCAAGCGACTAAGTTGAGGCAACTCGCCCGGAATATCTATCGTCTTCAGGCGCAAATCACCAGCACGGAGCTCAGCTGCCTCCGGTGCAGCCCCCGCTGGAGAAAGCATCCCCTCGTCCACCCGCGGTGGTGCCAGTGGTGCTTCAATGCTAGTAGCGATCTGCGCAGACGATGGCGCAGTAACCCCACGCATTGCAGCCGTCTGCAACGAAAAGCAGGTGTCGAGAAATTCGGCACGTACCTCTTCAGCCACATCAAGACGCCCCATGCCATTGTTTAGCAGTTGCAGCATGCCCGGCAGCATGCGCGACAAACGCTTGCGATCATCGGCATCCGTCTTGGCCTGAACGCTCCACAACAAACTATCGATCACGGTGGTGTGCTCCTGCCAAGCTGCACTCTCTTCACCATGTTCGACCCAGACCTGCAACAGCACCTTGTACCAGTAATTGCGCAAGAAATCGGCGATTCCCTGCGGTACACCGCGCGCGCAGAAGGCTGCGATGGTTTCCTGGCAGCGGCTTTCTCCTTGGCCACGCTGATCCATTCGGGTAAGCAATGGCAACCAGACGGTACACCCTTGGGCGATTTCCTGATCACGCTCGCTGATCAGCGCATCGAGCTTGGCAACATAACGCTCAAACACGCCAGAATCATTTGAAAATTCACTGCGCACCTGGGTGGCAATGCTCAGAATTTGCAGACAAACTGGGTGCTTGGACGAAACATCGCCCGGTAGCCCCAGCGCCGCACGCGCCATACGGTCGAGCAGCAGGCGTGCCGGATGCACTTCATTGGTGAAAAAGGCCGGATCAAGCATGGCCGCTTTCAGCATGGGTATCTGAAGGCTGGAAAGCGCCGATTTGATTGCCTCGGGCAGGCCAGGCATGTCGAAAATTGCCTCAAACACCAGTGCCATGGTATCGATCGCCGCCGCCTCTGGCGCGGCTTTGGGTATCCCGAGTTCACTTGACTTTAAGGTGTGCCGAATCACCTCATTGGCCGGTACAGATTGGTCAAAAAGACCCGGAATCAGATTTTCAAGTGAACTCACTCCGCCCGTAGCAGCTAAACCAGGCGGCAGGCGACCAACTTTTTCCAGTTCGTCGAGACGTGACAACAAGCGATCGAACATGGCTTGCGAAAACAGGCTGCCGCTGGCGCTACCAGCCTGGACGGGCAGCCCCCCGCCAGGTATTTGCGCCATCAGATTTTGCTGCAGCGCTGCAAGTGCATTACCCCCAGCTTGCCCGAGAGCAGCTTTGCCAACGCTTGGCGCATCAGGCGCGGTAACGATAGCAGGCTGGGCTGCATTGACCCGGCAAGCCTCAAACAGTACATTGAGATTGGCGTAGAGTACTGGCAGGTTGCTGGCGAAATAATCTTCGAGCCGTTCAATACGCGCCAAGGTTTTATCGTGCCCCTCACCCAACTCGCTGCACATTTGGGTCAAGCCCTGGGCAATGCCTTTGGGGCCAACCGGATTGTCCGACACCTTGAGGTCTGGCCGTTTGAGCAGGGTGACAAAACGCAAATAAACTCGCCAGAGATCACCACCGGTTCTTTCCAGCAACTTGGCCGAAAACTCGCCAAGGCGAATTTCCAGCTCAAGGTCATTCTCGTGAACTAACGAAATACGTGATGCGGTCAAGCCACTAGCTTCTCCGAAGCCACCACGGCGCGCCGTCGATACCATCTCGTCAAAATAAGCTGCCACTACCTGGACAAATGTGCGGACCGCAACATCCGAGACCGGTTCTGCCTCATGCAGCAACTGCCCCAACTCTTTCAGATAAAGAGTGCGACAGTCGCCAAGTATTTTTGCTGAATCTGGATCGTCGTTTTTTACCGGTGTAGCGAAAGAATTGTCCACGTTTGAACTCTGAGCAGACCATCAAGGCAATGGCCAAACATCTTAGGGCAAATCCTTGTCCTTGGGGGGCTCTACAGAGCGTGGCGCGACGACGCCAAGGCGTTTTTTCAGCGAATCTGGGTGGCCGGTGAACAAAGCAGAGTAATAAACCGAATTACTCATCACTTTTTTGACGTAATCACGAGTTTCAGAGAAAGGAATCGTCTCGGCATAGATCGCGCCTTCCAGGGGCCGGTCGGCGCGCCATTTTTTGGCACGACCAGGCCCTGCGTTATAAGCCGCCGAAGCCAGCACTGGATGATTATCAAGATTTTCCATAACCAGACGCATGTAGCTGGTGCCCAGCAGGACGTTGGTTTCGGTATTGTTCACCTGACTGTGGTTGTAGTCGCGCAGGCCTATTTTCTTGGCAACCCACTTCGCCGTAGCCGGCATCAACTGCATCAGGCCGGAAGCGCCGACGTTCGACTTGGCACTGGGAATAAAGCGGCTTTCCTGACGCATCAGACCATAAACCCAGGCATCATCGAGTGACTGACTCTGCGCCGCCGGACGCACCTGTTCGCCGTACGGTGAGAGAAAGCGCAGCGTATAGTCGTGTTCGTTTTTAGTCTTGTCGGCCGCCGTGATCGCACGGTCCCAGATCTGGTTGCGCCGGGCGAGGTCAGCCGCCGCCAGCAGTTCCCGATCATCCATACCTCGCAGTGACCAGTTCCACTCGCGCACACCTTCAGTACGCATCTCCAGACGGAGAAAGGCGAGGGCTCGCTTGATACCCGGATTCTGCCGTGCCGCGCTTTGCTCTTCGCTGGTTGGAGTTTTCGCCCGCGGCGGCAACTGGATAAAACGGCCCAACTCCTCATCAGCCAGATTGCCGTAGAAATTGGGCTGGCCGGCGATCTTTTCGAACAGGGCATCGGCATCCGTCGTTCGCCCACCGGCGTTCAGTGCACGCCCCAGCCAATAGATCCATTCCGGTTGCGCGGCAAGTGCCGGCGGCATGGCTTCTATGGTTTTAAGCACAATGCCCCACTCATGAGCGCGCAAGGCAGCGCGCACTTTCCACTGATAAGCATCATCAGAGAGTTGCGCTTTGCCGGCCTTGGCGTACCAGTCGAGCGCTTCCGGCAGGTGACGTTTGGCAGCCTGCAGACCAATCTGGCCCCAGGCCCATTGTTTTTCGGATTCGTGCAGACGCGACTGGAGCTTTTCCAGTTCAAAGGCTGCGGCGCTCGGATCATTTGGCGACATCCGCTGTATGGCCAGCGCAGCGAGTTCGCGACCGGGGCGTGTCGCATACCAGTTGCCTGGCTGACGGGCGAGGTAACCCATAGGGCTGGCAATCAAGGCATCAACGGAACGGGCATCGGGTGTCTGGCTGGGCGGCAGATAGAACATGGTCTGCTTGGCCCAGTTGGTACGGTTGGCCTCAAATTGGCGGCGCGTACGCGCCCAGACATCATCGGCCAGCACGCGCTTTTCCCAGATCAGCGACTCAAGAACCGGCAGGCAGGCCTCGGGCGGCTCAAGGACGGTTAACCAGGACTTTTCAGCATCATCGAGCACGGTTTTGTCGTTGCGCGCCAATCTGGCCTGCTGGCTGTAACAGGTGACATCCGGCTCGGGGGCAATCAGCCGAGGAAACTCGGCATCGATCTCACTCCACATGCCGCGCTTGCCAAGCCAGCGTATCCAGTCGGCACGCAGCTTTTCGGCGACATAGCTTTTATCGTAGCGCTCAAAGAAATTGCGCAGGGCGACCGAATCGCCCTGTTCCATATTCAGGCGCAACTGATAGTTTTCGACGTAGGGTGCGAGATCGTGATTGCCAATCTGGGCAGCACTGCGCTCCAGTTTGTTACGATCGCCGGCGCGGTAGGCATCACGCGCATTGAGGAAGGCACTGTCCTGGGCGAAGACGGGGAGCGAGACAAAAAGACAGGTGACGAAAACTGATAACTTCATGCTAGATTTCACTGATGACAGAGCCTCACGAGGATAACACGGCATGGCGCCGGCAGATGCGGCGCGAGATGCTGGCGCGACGCGCCAGCCTCAGTGCCGGCGAGCACTCTGAACGTTCAGCGCAAATTGTCGAGCACCTGATTCATACGTTTAGCGCGCCGAGGATCGCCGCATTTTGCTGGCCGATCAAGCATGAACCGGATGTTCGCGCCGCATTGGCACGCTGGGCTGAATTTGGCACCCAGGCAGCGCTACCGGTCGTGGTGGCCGAAGCCACACCACTCGCCTTCCGCCTCTGGTTGCCGGAAACCGTGCTGGAGACAGACCGTTACGGGATTCCCAGCCCGGCCACCGGCGCTTTTGTGGCGCCCGACCTGATTCTTTTACCGCTCAACGGCTTTGATGGCGCCGGCTATCGCATCGGTTATGGCGGCGGCTATTTCGACCGTACGCTCGCCGCCCTTGCACCGCGCCCACTGGCGATTGGTGTCGGCTTCGAGATCAATCGTCTGGACAATATCCACCCGCAAGCACACGACCAACGTCTTGACTGGATTGTGACCGAAGCCGGTGCCTTCAGGCCCGCCGCCGGAACTGATTGACGGCGTAGGCGAGCAATACGGCGGCAAGCGCAGAAATCAGCGCCTGTCGCAGATCG
>ERZ724516.1002-NODE-1002-length-16776-cov-8.405837_pt1 | contig 16776 bp, 15 predicted proteins | sample MGYA00376049_ERZ724516 | MGnify/ENA primary metagenome ERZ724516 (study PRJEB28724, sample SAMN07190886) | activated sludge metagenome | isolation source: activated sludge of sewage treatment plant in Hong Hong | place: USA: Christiansburg, Virginia | collected... | reverse complement strand
TGTCGCGGATCTGCGCGCCGGGGTGGCCCTTGGCGAGGTCGGCGGCGTGGGCGGCCAGCTTGTAGGTGATGATGCCGACCTTGACGTCGTCCTTGTCGGGCAGGCCGAGGTGTTCCTTGGGCGTCACATAGCAGAGCATGGCGGTGCCGTACCAGCCGATCATCGCGGCGCCGATGCCGCTGGTGATATGGTCGTAGCCTGGCGCGATGTCGGTGGTCAAGGGGCCAAGGGTGTAGAACGGGGCTTCGCTGCACTGATCCAGTTGCAGGTCCATGTTCTCCTTGATCATGTGCATCGGCACATGGCCGGGGCCTTCGATCATCACCTGAACGTCGTGCTTCCAGGCGATCTGGGTCAGTTCGCCGAGGGTCTTCAGTTCGCCGAGCTGGGCTTCGTCGTTGGCGTCGTAGATCGAGCCGGGACGCAGGCCGTCGCCGAGGCTGAAGGCGACGTCGTAGGCCTTCATGATTTCGCAGATTTCCTCGAAGTGGGTGTAGAGGAAGCTTTCCTTGTGGTGGGCCAGACACCACTTGGCCATGATCGAGCCGCCGCGGCTGACGATGCCGGTCATCCGGTTGGCGGTCAGCGGCACGTAACGTAGCAGCACGCCGGCGTGGATGGTGAAGTAGTCGACGCCCTGTTCGGCCTGTTCGATCAGCGTGTCGCGGAAGATTTCCCAGGTCAGGTCTTCGGCCTTGCCATTGACCTTTTCCAGCGCCTGATAAATCGGCACGGTGCCGATGGCGACCGGGCTGTTGCGGATGATCCACTCGCGGGTTTCGTGGATGTTCTTGCCGGTGGACAGGTCCATCACGGTGTCGCCGCCCCAGCGGATCGACCAGGTCATTTTCTCGACTTCTTCCTGAATTGACGAGCCGAGCGCCGAGTTGCCGATGTTGGCGTTGATCTTGACCAGGAAGTTGCGGCCGATGATCATCGGCTCGCTTTCCGGGTGGTTGATGTTGTTGGGGATGATGGCGCGGCCACGGGCGATTTCGCTACGGACGAATTCCGGGGTGATCTCTTCCGGGATGGATGCGCCGAAGTTCTGTCCGGGGTGCTGGCGGCAGAGCAGGGCAGCCATTTTTTCGCCCATTTTGCCGGTTGACCGCAGCGATTCGATATAGGCGCGGCGGTTGTTGTTTTCGCGGATGGCGACGTATTCCATCTCCGGCGTGATGATGCCTTGGCGGGCGTAGTGCATCTGCGAGACGTTCTTGCCGGCCTTGGCGCGCAGTGGCTTGCGGTGCAGACCGGGGAAGCGCAGTTCGTCGAGTTCCTTGTCATCGGCACGTTTCTGGCCGAATTCGGAACTCAGGCCGGGCAATTCCTCGGTGTCGCCGCGTTCGGCGATCCATTGGGCACGCAGGGCGGGCAGGCCGCTACGGATATCGATCTTGGCGGCCGGGTCGGAATAAGGGCCGGAACAGTCGTACACATAAACGGGCGGATTTTTTTCGCCACCGAATGCGGTATCGGTATCGGCTTGCGAAATTTCGCGCATCGGCACCTGAATGTCGGGGCGCGAACCTTCAATGTAAACCTTGCGGGAATTGGGCAGTGGCTGGACTGCGGCCTCGTCGACGTGGGCGTTGGCGGCGAGGAAAGTATCTTTGGCGTTCATGAGTGCTCCGTGCGGGGATTCAGCGGGGTAAGACGGGCAAGGAGCGATCTGGTTCCAACAACAAGTTCGTTTCCCTACGACGGCATGACCCGGTCAGGTTCGAAGGGTTTTTCTCAGTCGACCGCAACAAATAGCACGGTTGACACCCCTAACGAGAGCCTGCAAGTTACTGGAAACACAGGCAGAATGCAAGGAATCGCATTCTTGGCTTAAGATCTTTGGAAATTTGCCGAAATATATCTGTCAAGTACACGAAAATTAACTAAAAAGTCTTAATGGGGTTTGAAATGCGTCTTCTCACAATTGCGGTTCTGCTGGCCTCCTTGCCTTGGGCAGCCTCGGCAGCGCCAACCTGGCAGACCATTTCCTCCGAACCCGGCAAACGTATCGAACTCGATCGCACCAGCCTCAAACGCGACGATACGGGCAAGGTGCAAGCTCAGGGCCGGGTTATTCTCGAAAAAGAACTGATTGATCCAAAATCAGGCGCCGGCTACCGCGTCATCGAAGCAATCACCCGCTACGACTGCAACACGCGCAATGCCAATACGATAAAGCGTATTTTCAAGAGAAACGAAAACGAAATCATCCGCGAGGAGGAGATCAAAGGCAACGACCTCCCGGTTCGCACGGGCACGCTTGACGACAAGGTGTTGCGTGAAGTTTGCCGGCCACCAAAAGAGAGCGCCGTCGAAATTGCACAGAAAGCAAATGATGCCGCCGCTCAACTGAAACAAGCCAACGATGAGTTGATCAAGAAGGAAATGCTCAAGGCGGAAAAGCCGACCATCGTCAAAGCCTCGGACGCTGCGGAAGCGCCAAAATCAGTCATTCCGTCGATTCGCCCAAATTTGAAAGCGGCTGCCGAGGCCGCCCGGGAAACTGCACCAGCCCCTGCGCCCGCTCCAGTCAAGGAGACCGCAACGCACTCCATGCCAACGGTGGTCACCAAGCAGCCCTCGACGATTGTTGTCCACACCACAAGCAAGCCAACGCCTACTCCGGCAAAGCCAGCCAAGTCAGCAGCACCAAAATCCGGTGGCTACATGCTGGAATTGGCCCACAGTGATTCGGCAGCACAGCATCGACACATCCATTGGTCTTACGAGGGTGAAGGCGGCCCCGAAAACTGGTCAAAACTCGATCCCAAGAACACCGCCTGTGCCATCGGCCAACGCCAGTCGCCAATCGATATCCGCGAAGGCATCAAGGTCGATCTCGAACCCGTACAGTTCGACTATCGTCCTTCTTCTTTCCGTATTATCGATAACGGCCACACGGTGCAGATCAATGTCGGCGACAGCAGCATTACCCTGACCGGAAAGACCTACGAACTGGTCCAGTTCCATTTCCACCGCCCATCCGAAGAAAAGGTTAATGGCCGCAACTTCGACATGGTGGCTCACTTGGTCCACAAGGCTGACGATGGTGCTCTAGCGGTCGTCGCAGTGCTTATGGAGCGTGGCGAAGAGAACCCGTTCATTCAGTTGCTATGGAACAACATGCCACTGGAAAAGAACATCGCCGTCTCCCCACCCACCCCCACCATCAACCCGTCGTCCTTGCTGCCTGCCAGCCGCAACTACTATACCTATATGGGTTCCCTGACCACGCCCCCCTGTACTGAGGGGGTGCTCTGGCTGGTCATGAAACAACCGGTGCAGGTCTCTGGCGATCAGATTGCCATTTTCTCGCGCCTTTACCGCCACAACGCCCGCCCGATTCAGCCGGCAAAGGACCGCCTGATCAAAGAAGGGCGTTGACCGAAATTCGATCTCGGTGGTAACTTAATGACTAATTAGTCATTAAGTTACCCATGAATATTGGCAGCCCACCCCGCAAACGCCGCAAAGAGGCGCGACCATCCGAATTGGCGGCCGCAGCATTAGCGTTATTTGTCGAAAAGGGCTTTGCGGCGACCCGACTTGAGGACGTCGCCAAATCTGCCGGAGTATCCAAGGGCACGCTTTACCTCTACTTCGATAGCAAAGAAGCGCTCTTCAAAAGCGTCATTCAGGAAGGTGTCATTCCGGTTCTGATCGAGGGCGAAAGCATTGCCGCACGTCATGAGGGAAGTGCTTTTGCGCTGATGGAAAAACTGCTGGATAACTGGTGGGCGGGCATTGGTGAAACCAATTTTTCCGGCATCCCCAAACTAATGGTGGCAGAAGCACGCAACTTCCCTGAACTGGCCCGTTTTTATTACGAAAACGTTATTCGTCGTGGACGTGCCATGCTCAGATCGGCACTGGAGCGCGGCATGGATAGCGGCGAATTCTCCAAAATGGACGTCGAAACCACCATCGACGTTGTCATTGCTCCCATTCTGATGCTCGTTATCTGGCGTCACTCCATGGCCTGCTGCCAAAACAATCCAGTTGATCCAAAACAATATTTGGCGGTTCACCTTAATCTGCTGCGCGAAGGGCTGAAAGGGAGTCAGGTATAATTTTGTTTTGTCGGAATCAATATATTAGCCTGTGCTAATATTTAGCCTGCGGAGAGCCAAATGAATATCGAGCAAGCCCGTTTCAATATGATCGAGCAACAGATTCGCCCTTGGGAAGTCTTGGACCCCAAGGTGCTCGACCTATTGTTTGTCGTAAAACGTGAAGATTTTGTGCCGGCCGCATACAGAAATCTGGCATTCGCCGACATGGAAATTCCGATTGGCAGCGGCCAGGTCATGCTGGCGCCGCGCGTCGAAGCCAAGCTGCTTCAGGAGCTTGGTATAAAAAGTACCGACAAGGTGCTGGAAGTCGGCACCGGTAGCGGCTATATGGCGGCATTGCTGGCGGCGCGTGCCGAACACGTTGTTACCGTTGAACTACGCCCTGAACTGGCTGATTTCGCCCGTGAAAATATCAAGCGCGCAGGAATTACCAATATCACGGTAGAAACCGGTTGCGGCGCCAAAGGCTGGGCGCAGCGCGGCCCCTATGACGCCATTGTGGTTTCCGCTGCAGTCCCCGTCGTGCCCGAAGCCGTACTCAAACAATTACGCGTCGGCGGCCGTCTGGCCATCGTTGTTGGCGAGGCGCCAGCCATGGAGGCCCAATTGATTACGTGTACTGCAGACGGCATCTATAACACCATCAATCTGTTTGAGACGGTCGTTCCCTGCCTTGATGGCGTCAGCGCCAAATCTGGATTCCGTTTCTGATGCAACAACTTCGCGCACGACAACTCGCCGACTGGATGGCTGATGACAGCCGTAAGCAACCTGTATTGGTCGACGTGCGCGAACATTGGGAAATTGAGATGTGCAGCCTGCCGAACGCACTTCACATTCCCATGCATCTGATCCCGACACGCTGCAGCGAGTTGAATCCGGATGATGAAATCGTGCTTGTTTGCCACCACGGCGGACGCAGCATGCAGGTAGCCATGTTTCTCGAACGACAGGGTTTCTCTTCACTCCACAATCTGACAGGCGGCGTTGATGCCTGGGCTGTGGAAGTTGATCCCAAATTCCGCCGTTACTGAGTTCATGATGAAAAAACTTGCCTGGCTGCTTGCTTCCCCATTCTTGATATCTCAAGTAGTGGCGGCCGATCTGATGCAGGTCTACCGCGAAGCGGTGAACAACGATCCTACGTTTGCGGCTTCACGGTCCACCCTCGATGCCGGGCGCGAAAAAATGCCGCAGGGCCGTGCCGGACTTCTACCCAGCTTGTCACTGTCCGGCAACACGACATGGAACGAGAACGAAGTTTCTTTTCGGACGAATCCAGCCCTGAATGGCAAGCCGCAGTTCAACAGCAATGGCTATAGTGTTTCACTCTCGCAACCGCTATTCCGCTGGCAAAACTGGGTCAGTTACGACCAGTCCAAACTGCAGGTTGTGCAAGCCGAAGCCAATTTCGTACAGGCAAGACAAGATTTGATCCTGCGCGTTGCGCAAGCCTACTTTGACGTGATCTATTCAAACGAGAACCTCAAGGCAGTACGTGCCAACAAATCAGCCATTGTTCAGCAACTCGAATTGGCCAAAAAGAGTTTTGAAGTTGGCACGGCAACGATTACTGACACCCACGAGGCGCAGGCCCGCTTTGACCTTGCCTCGGCGCAGGAAATTGCTGCTGAGAGTGAGGTTCAAATTCGCCAGCGGGCGCTGCAGGCAATCATTGGCAAGGAGCCTTCTGCGCTGGCGCCACCGCGCAAAGGGGCTGAACTTACCCCACCGCAACCTAGCGACATGAAGCTGTGGGTTGCGGCAGCTGAAAAAGACGGCATTCCGGTTCAGGTGCAGCAAGCGGCAGCGGCAATTGCTGCACGCGAAGTCGACAAGCAACGTGCCGGCCATTACCCGACGCTAGACTTGGTAGCCAATGCCGGAAGCTCGAAATCTTTCGGTTCGACAACGCTAGGATTGCTCGATTCTGATTTCAAAAATGTCGGCGTTCAGCTAAACATTCCGATTTTCCAGGGTGGGCTGGTCATGTCGCGCGAACGCGAGGCCTCGGCCAATCGTGCAGCAGCAGAGTCTTCACTTGAAGCCGCTCGCCGCAACGCAGCGCTTTCAGCGAGTCAGTCTTACCTTGGCGTTGTTAATGGTCTGGGGCAAGTCAAGGCCCTCAAAGCAGCCCTTATCTCATCGCAATCAGCCCTCGAATCGAACAAATTGGGCTATGAAGTCGGTGTACGCATCAACATTGATGTCCTGAATGCAGAAAATCAGGTTTATGTAACGCGTCGCGACTTTGCCAAAGCGGTGCTCGACACCCTGATGTCTCAGCTCCGCCTCAAGGCTGCCGTTGGCGCGCTGGGCGAAGATGATGTCGCTGCGGTCAATGCGCTGCTTGACCCTTCACTCGCTGAATAAGCGCCAGCGTTCTGGCTGTCGCGCCACGGTGCGCGCTGGCAAAATCTATTGCAGCAAGACGCATGGCAGACAGTTCCGTCTGTGCCCAAAATAACTGTCCGGCTTGCTGAGCAAGCTCTGCCGGGTCAGCGACACGCCGTGCGGCACCGGACTCTATGGCATCCTCCGTTGCCTGCTTGAAATTAAAGGTATGCGGCCCGACCAGTACGGCACAACCACAGGCTGCCGCCTCGATGAGGTTTTGTCCACCGAGTGGCAACAAGCTTCCACCGATAAAGGCCAAATCAGCGAAAGCATAGTAAGCGGCCATTTCGCCCATGCTGTCGCCCAGCCAGATTTGGGTCGAGGCCTTGGGCAATCCTTCACTACGCCGCCGATACTTGATGCCTTCTGCCTCCAGCAGGCTGGCGACCTCAGCAAAGCGCTGCGGGTGACGCGGCACCAGCACCAACAAGGCTGACGGCAACGCCAAAGCGCGCCACGCGGCGAGAATGAGTTGCTCTTCACCTTCGCGTGTGCTCGCCGCCAGCCAGACTTGCCGTCCGGCAAGCGCTGCACGCCAACGTGCACCAAGCTCAAGTTTTTCCGGGTCAGGGGTAACGTCAAATTTTATGTTGCCGCAGACGACGACATTTCGCGCCCCAAGTTCGCTTAACCGACTGGCATCCTGCTGGCTCTGGGCTGCGACCAGACTTAGCTTGGCAAAAGCTGGCCGGGCCAGCGCGGCAATGCGCCCGTAACCGCGCGCCGAGCGCGCCGAGAGTCGGGCATTGGCGAGAACAACCGGGACCGAACGCTTGCTGGCCGCCGCCAGTAGGTTAGGCCAGATTTCTGTCTCCATCAACACACCGAATTCCGGGAAAAAGTGGCGGAAAAAGCGGTCGACCGCAACCGGCATGTCGTAGGGCAAATAAGCCTGTACCACGCGCTCACCATAGACCTCCCGGCCGGCGGCGCGCCCGGTTGGCGTCATGCCGGTAAGCAAAATTCTGTGATCGGGCCAGGCTGCACACAAGGCATTGATCAAGGGCTGGGCGGCACGAGTTTCGCCCACCGAGACGGCGTGCACCCAGATCAATGGCTGCTTTGGTCGCGGGCCATAAAACCCGAAGCGCTCGCCAAGATGCTGCAAATATTCGGGTTGTTTGCGGGCGCGCCATAGCAGGCGTAAAAAAATCAGCGGGGTCGCCAGATAGAAAACCAGCGTATAGATAAAACGGGGCATCATCCGAGAACCGGTTGCAAGGCTTCAAGCACGGATTGGACACTAGGCACTTGTGATTTTCCACCCAGATTTTTGTGGAATCCACAGCCAAAGACCCCGGTCAGTCCGGGATCAGTGGCCGTATAAATTGCCACGGTTGGTACATTCAGCGCCACAGCCAAATGGCTCAAGCCAGTATCAACCCCAACCACGGCTTGCGCCCCGGCGAGGAGAGAGGCAAGCTCTGGCAAGGCCATAGGCGGTGCGGCGATGGCCTCAGGCAGCGTGCTGGCCAGTCGCACTGCACGTTCACGTTCCGTGGAACTACCGCCGGGAAAAATAGAGACCAAGCCCTTGTCGCTAAGTTGCTGACCGAGTTCCAGCCAAAGCTTTTCCGGCCAAAGTTTGTCGTCACGACTGGTGGCCGTTAGCAACACGGCATAAGGCTTACGGGGCAACCATGCGGCGTTGGTTGTTGGTGCTGGAATACCGAAATCTGGTGGCGAGTCAGCAACGTAACCCAAGGCCGCGGCGGCCAATTGCCGGTTGCGGGTCACCGCATGAGTATATTTACTGACCGCATAGCGACGCTCATAGAAGCGGGCGGCAATAGGTTCGCGTGCGGAATCGGCGTCATAGCCGCATTTCACGCCGTGCGCTTGTGCCGTAATCAAGGCGCTTTTGAGCAAGCCTTGAGTATCAAGCACCATATCGTAATTTTGTGCCCGCAATTGATGGCGAAAAGTGCCAATTTCGGCCCAAGTTGCACTGCTGAAGAGATTTTTCCGCCAGCGCCTTAGCGCTACCGGAATAACTTCTTCGACGCGGGGGTGCAGGCGCGGAATTGCCGCAAAGCTCTCTTCAACCACCCAATCGATTACTGCGTCCGGAAAATGACGCAGGATGTCGCTAACCACAGGCAAGTTATGGATTACGTCGCCGAGCGAGGAAGTTTTCACAATCAGTATGCGCATCGGCAGATAAAATAGCGGCTTTCGAAGCAGCGATTATAAATGCCCGTATCGCCCCAGCCACTCTCCGTTGCAATCATCACGCTCAATGCCGCCTCCCAATTGGAGGACTGCCTGAAAAGCGCGCGCTTTGCCGACGACATAGTAGTGATTGACTCTGGCAGCACGGATGGCACACAGGCGCTGGCGGAGCGTTTGGGTGCGCGGGTGATAGCCCAGGATTGGCTGGGCTTCGGGCCGCAAAAACAGTTTGCTGTGACAGCCGCCCATCACGACTGGGTGCTTTGTCTTGATGCTGACGAACGCGTCTCTTCAGAACTACAGTCATCCATAAAAAATGAGTTAAAAAGCCCGTCGACCGCAGCATTTCGATTTGCGCGCTGCAATCGCTTTCTCGGACGCTATCTAAAGCACGGCGAGGGCTACCCGGACTGGAGCCTGCGCCTCTTCGACCGCCGTCAGGCCAGATGGTCGGCTGACGCTGTTCATGAAAAGGTCGAAACCCTATCCGCAGTCGGCGAATTATCAGGTGATCTGCTGCACGAATCGGCCGAATCTCTGAGCAGTTACCTGAGCAAGCAGAACCGCTACACCACGCTGGCCGCCGAGATGGCGCTGGCGGCAGGCAAGCGTGCCAGCTTCCCACGCATCGCCCTGAGCCCCATCGTTCGCTTCATCAAATTCTACTTTGTCCGTCAGGGCTTCCGTGACGGCTTGCCCGGCCTGATCCACATCGCCATCGGCTGTTTCAACAGCATGATGAAATATTCCAAAATGCTGGAGCGGCAAAAATAATAATGCTGCACTGCGCTAAAATCCGGCAACTTCCATCCAAGGTGAATCCGTGAAAATTCTCGTTACCGGCGCGGCCGGCTTTATCGGCATGACCACCTCGCTGCGCCTTCTGGCACGTGGCGACGAAGTCGTTGGCCTCGACAACATGAACGATTACTACGAGGTTTCACTCAAGGAAAATCGTCTCGCTCGTTTAACCGCCTTGCCCGGCTTTCGCTTCGTCAAACTTGATGTGGGTGATCGCAACGGCATGGAGGCACTTTTCGCTGCCGAAAAATTCGACAAGGTAATTCACCTCGCCGCGCAGGCCGGTGTTCGCTATTCGCTGCAGAACCCGCACGCCTACATCGACAGCAATATTGTCGGCTTCACCAATATTCTCGAAGGCTGCCGCCACAACAAGGTTGCCCATCTGGTTTATGCCTCCAGCTCCAGCGTCTACGGTGGCAATACCAAGATGCCGTTCTCCGAACATAACAGTGTTGATCACCCGGTCAGCCTCTACGCGGCGAGCAAGAAAGCCAACGAACTGATGGCTCATACCTACAGCCATCTCTTCGGCCTGCCAACCACCGGCTTGCGTTTTTTCACAGTCTATGGCCCTTGGGGTCGGCCGGACATGGCCCTTTTCCTGTTCACCAAAGCCATCCTCGAAGACCGTCCTATCGATGTTTTCAACTACGGCAACATGAAGCGCGACTTCACCTACGTTGACGACATCGTTGAAGGCGTCATCCGTGTTCTCGATCGCACTGCCGAGCCTAATCCCGCCTACGTGCCTGATGAAGCCGATCCGGCAACCAGCAACGCGCCTTACCGTGTTTTCAACATCGGCAACAACAACCCGGTGCAGTTGCTCGACTTCATCGGTGCCATCGAAAATGCCTTGGGCCAGAAGGCCGAGAAACGCCTGTTGCCGCTACAGGATGGCGACGTCCCAGCCACCTACGCCAACACCGATCTGCTCAACGACTGGGTCGGCTTCGTTCCAGGCACCAGTGTCGAAACCGGCGTCGGCCGCTTCGTTGCCTGGTACCGCGATTACTACAAAGTTTAAGGATAAATCATGTGTGGCATCGTCGCGGCAGCCGCCGGCAAGAATATCGTTCCAGTCCTCGTCGAAGGACTGAAGAAGCTCGAATACCGTGGTTATGACTCTGCCGGGCTAGCCGTAATCTGCAATCGAACGATAGAGCGCGTGCGCTCGGTCGGGCGTGTCGCCGAACTGGAAACTGACTCAGCCAATACTAGCTCGGTTACCGGTATCGCCCACACACGCTGGGCAACACACGGCGTGCCTAGCGAACGTAATGCCCACCCACACGTTTCCGGCTCGATTGCCGTGGTCCATAACGGAATTATTGAGAATTACGAAAGTCTGCGCCGCGATCTGAGCGCCCAGGGTTACATTTTCACCTCCGATACCGACACTGAAAGTATCGCCCATCTGCTCGAATCCACCCTGAAGAGCGAACCCGATCTTTTCAAGGCCGTGCAAATCACCTGCCGCCAGCTAGTCGGCGCCTACGCCATCGCAGCCATTGACTACAACCAGCCGGGAAAGGTTGTGGTTGCCCGCGAAGGCTCACCACTCCTGCTTGGCGTTTCCGAGACAGGCAACTACGCAGCCTCCGACGCCTCGGCCCTGCTGCAAGTCACCCGCAACATGGTCTATCTGGAAAATGGTGACATTGCCGAGTTGACCGCAACAAGTGTCAAAATCTCTCGCCTTGATGGCACTCCGGTTGATCGCCCAGTCAACATCTCCCAGCTTTCTGCGGCTGCCGTCGAACTCGGCAATTATCAGCATTACATGCAGAAGGAAATTTTCGAACAGCCTGAAGCGCTGGCCAATACGCTGGAAATCGTCGGGGGCAGCAAAACCATACAGCCCGGTATCTTTGGTGCCGAAGCGGCCGATCTGTTGGCCGATGTAGACTCCATTCTGATCCTCGCTTGCGGTACCAGCAGCCACTCCGGCTATACCGCCCGCTACTGGCTTGAAGCCATCGCCGGCGTCACCTGCAATGTTGAAATCGCCAGCGAGTACCGTTACCGCACCTCAGTCGCCAATCCGCGTCAATTGATCGTCGCCATTTCGCAGTCCGGCGAAACGGCAGACACACTGGCCGCGCTGCGCCATGCCAAATCGCTCGGCCAGATGAAAACACTGGCCATCTGTAACGTACCCGAGTCTGCCATCGTCCGCGAATGTGCCCTGCGCTTTATCACCCGTGCCGGCCCGGAAATCGGTGTTGCCTCGACCAAGGCATTTACCACCCAGCTCGCCGCACTCTTCCTTCTGACCCTGGTCATGAGCAAGGTCAAACATCGCCTGACACCGGAACAGGAGAGCGCCTACATCGACCAGCTCCGTCACTTGCCGGTTGCGGCCAACAAGGTTTTGGAGCTGGAAACTGAAATCAAGGCCTGGGCCCAGCGCTTTGCCGACAAGCATCATGCCCTGTTCCTCGGGCGGGGCCGCCATTATCCGATCGCCATGGAAGGCGCCCTGAAGCTCAAGGAAATCTCCTACATTCACGCCGAAGCCTACCCCGCCGGCGAACTCAAGCATGGCCCGCTGGCGCTGGTCGATAGCGACATGCCGGTGATTTCCATTGCCCCCAACGATCAACTGCTCGACAAGCTGAAATCCAATCTCAAGGAAGTTCAGGCACGCGGTGGCGAGCTTTACGTTTTTGCAGATGCCGATTCAGAAATCACCGAGTCGGATGGGGTTCATATCCTGCGTTTGCCCGAGCATTACGGCGAGCTGTCACCGATTCTCCACGTCATTCCGCTGCAATTACTGTCGTATCACGCCGCCCTGGTCAAGGGAACGGATGTCGACAAGCCGCGTAACCTCGCTAAAAGCGTTACTGTCGAATAATGGCAACCTACGCAATCGGCGATATTCAGGGTTGCTTTGATGCTCTGCGCCGCTTGCTCGACCTTTGTGCCTTCGACCGTGCCAAGGATAAGCTCTGGCTGGTCGGCGACTTGGTCAATCGTGGGCCAAAATCACTAAAGACCCTGCGTCTGATTAAGTCCTTGGGCCCGGCCGCCCAGACAGTACTCGGCAATCACGATCTCTATTTGCTGATGGTTGCCGAGGGTGGTGCCAAATATCGCGGCAAGGACGATACGATACAAGGCATTCTCGATGCTAAAGACCGCGCAGAACTACTGGACTGGCTCAGGCATCAACCACTTTGCCACACCGAGGGCAAATACTGCATGGTGCACGCCGGTCTCTTGCCGCAGTGGTCGGCCAGTCGCGCCCGCGAACTATCGCGTGAGGTCGAGGCCGCCCTGCAAGGCCCCGATTATCACGAATTTGTCCTAAATCTCTGGGGCAGCGACCCGGCGGGCTGGTCCGAGGACCTGAGTGGCTGGCAGCGCTTGCGCGTGATTGTCAATGCCATGACACGCATGCGCTTTTGCACGCCAGAAGGCATCATGGAATTCAAGACCAAGGGCGAACTGGTCAATGCCCCAGCCGGCCACCTCCCGTGGTTCGAAGCACCCAATCGACAAAGTGCTGACAGCGTGCTGGTTACCGGCCATTGGTCGGCACTCGGCCTGCAGATCACACCGAATCGGCTGGCACTGGATTCCGGCTGTCTCTGGGGGGGTCATTTGACTGCTCTGCGCCTGGAAGATCGGCGGGTATTTCAGGTGGATTGTGAGTCAGGGGAAGCCCTGCCGCAAAAGCGATAGCCGCACGGGCTTCGGCGGCGACCTGTTTGCGGCTCTCGCCCTGCAAGCCCAGTAACGGCGTAGTCACCAGCCGGGCAATCAAGCGTTTGCGACCAAGAATGGCACGAGTGCATTGCCCCAGCGATATATCTCCGTCGTAGCGCGGCGCCAGGCTGCGTTGCCCATCCGCTTCCCAATAGGAAATGGCCACTGGTAATACCGGCTTTCCGGCGCTCAACGCGGGCTGCAGCAATGCTGCGTGAAAATACAGGAGCGAACGGCCATCCGTCGTCGTCCCTTCAGGAAAAACGGCAACGTGACGACCTTTTCCCAGCAATTCAGCAACCTGCCGGTTAACGATATGGGCATGACCGCGACTGCCGCGTCGCAGAAAAATCGTATCGTTCCTTGCTGCCAGCCAGCCAAGCACAGGCCAATCACGTACCTCCGCCTTGGCCACAAAAGCGGCAGGCATAACGGCGTTGATCACATAAATATCGATCCACGAAACATGATTGGCCACCAGCAGGACGCCGGGTAGCGCATGCGCCAGATCGGCTTCAACCTCAACTCCTAGCGCATCAAGCAGCGCCACGGCCCAACTTGATTTCAGACGTAAGCGCGCAGCTTCACTGCACAGCGGTAACAGGCACAGGGTCAGTAGCAGGCCACTAAGGACCAGCAGGGTGAGCCGGAATATCCGGAATCCGCGAATCAGAAAGTTGGTTTGGTTCAGACGGCTTATCCCAGATAGTGCTTTGCGTAACGATTTGAAACCTTGGCCATCGGCATCAGGATGGGTAGATCAGCGGTGTTGAAATCAGGATCCCATGCTGGCTCACCGCAAATCCATGCACCTGCCCTGAGGTAGCCCTTGATTAAAGGCGGCGTTTCGGCCGGCCGATCATTTTGCAAGGCTGCCAGCGGTAGCGGACAACGTGGAAAGACCCGGTACTCCTGCGGCCCGAGATGATCTGCCAAGCGATTATACAGACTGGCCGCTCCATGGCCGCCGTCAGCCATGCTCACCGAGGCGCAGCCCATCAAGTAGTCGTAGTCGTGTTTCAGCATGTATTCTGCCAATCCGGCCCACAACAAGGTAATCGTGGCACCAGTACGATAATCTGGATGAACGCAGGAGCGGCCAATCTCTACCAGACGCGGGCGCAGGTGTTGCAGGCGGGTCAAATCAAATTCATTTTCCGAGTAGTAGCCGACTTGGCGAGCCTTGACCGGCGAAAGTATGCGGTAGGTACCGACCACCTCGCCGCTCTGCGTATCACGGACCACCAAATGCTCACAATAAGGATCGTAGATATCGTGGTCGACTCCGGGGATACGACTTGGGAGATTCGCTCCCATTTCGCCAGCGAATACACGGTAGCGCAGGCGCTGGGCATCAAGAATTTCGCTCTGGCCATGAGCAAAACCAACAGCCAAACTTGGACGCTTAGCGCGCTTACGCTCGACACCAGTTCGTAAATTTTCCATTCTTGCTCTCCATCAGGTTGATGGGAACAAGTCTGAAAGCAGAGCGTTACAACGCTATTGCAGGGTTTTTACGACCAGGTTTCAGCGCGTGACCCGTGATTCACCATAGGTGGAAACTACCCGAACGCGATCACTAGGACGAAATTCACGCGGATCGCCCTCTTGGACAATGGCGATAAGCTTCCCGCCATCCACTTTGACGGTGATTTCCATCGCCTGCTTGCGGGTCGCGCCCTCTTCAATAGCGCTACCCGCCAAGCCCCCAGCCACAGCACCAATGACCGCAGCGATGGCAGACCCTCTGCCGCCCCCCAGAGTGCTGCCGGCGATACCACCCACAGCTGCCCCAGCCACAGTGCCAACCGGCGACTTGGTGCCTTCCATCAAGACTTCGCGTACCGACTCGACTGTTCCCATCCGCACCGTCTGCTCTCGGCGCGCCTGATCTCGGGTATACACATCACCGGACTTACTGCTGGCACAACCGCCAAGCAAAACCAAGGAGAGCAGAAGCATAGGCAAGGCGACTATTTTCATCATTTTTACCAGGGCAGAGTGCCGAAGGCACGTTGATAGCGAGCAGCAATTTGCTCACGGCTTGGTTGATGACTCTGACCGCCACGATGGGCAATTTTAATCGCTCCCATCACAGCCGCCAGACGGCCCGTCGTAATCCAATCATAGCCGTTGGCAATACCGTAAAGCAGACCCGAACGGTATGCGTCGCCGCAACCGGTAGGGTCGAGCACTGTATCTGCTTCAACGCATGGAATCTCCAAACGTTGACCATCTGTGTAAATCTCTGAACCAGATCCACCACGGGTGACAATCAGCGCCTTAACCTCACTGGCCAATTGCTCTATGCTGCGCCCGGTACGATCACTTAGCAATTTAGCCTCGTAATCGTTAAAGCAGGCGTAGTCAGCAAGCGTCATGAACTCAAGCAGTTCATCACCGCTAAACATCGGTAGGCCCTGACCCGGGTCAAAAATAAAAGGGACGCCGGCAGCAGCAAAATCACGCGCATGCTGCATCATACCTTCGCGGCCATCGGGTGCGACGATACCCAATTCAACATCCTTGGCATGCTCAACCTTGTTGAGATGCGAAAAGGTCATCGCACCGGGATGAAAGGCAGTAATCTGGTTATCATCCAGATCAGTGGTAATGAAAGCTTGTGCCGTGAAGCTGCCCGGCACCAAACGCACGTGATCACGTTGCAAGCCCAACCGTTCAAGACGCTCGAAGTAGGCAGGGGCATCGTCACCCACCGAAGCCATAATCAGCGGATTGCCGCCAAGCAACATCAAATTGTAGGCAATATTGCCGGCGCAGCCACCAAACTCACGACGCATTTCCGGAACCAGAAAAGCCACATTCAGAATGTGAATTTGCTCCGGCAGGATGTGGTTCTTGAAACGGTCAGGAAAGACCATGATGTTATCAAATGCGAGCGAGCCACAAATCAGTGTGTTCATCAAGAATTCTCAGGGATAGAAAATGTAAAGGCGATAACCTGCAGCGCCGATATCCTTAGCTTCGATCCATAGACGGACCGCAAGTTCAGCATTGGCAGGAAAATTGAGGGTTTTGCTAGTCGGCAAAAGGTAGTCATCAACTGACAGAACGCGACGTACGAGAACAGCATCGTGGGTGTCAGTCAGGGCAAGCTCAATTGACGGCCAAGCCTGATCGTAATCAGCACGATTATGCAGCGTCGCCTGTAAGACCAGAAGACCACGCGCCCTGTCTGACTGAAGATCGGAGGTTTCAATGGTCACCAGTTCAGAATTTCTTGGCAAAGGGACGTCGACCGCAACAGCCTCAAATAGCCCTGACAATCCGGGCATACGTTGCACCAGTTCGGTCCGGAAATGCAACGCCAGTTGAGCCATCAATGCAAGGGTAAGTATCAACGCCACCAGCATATAAGGCCAAACCACAGAGCGATTGGCGTCTGGTGCAAAGCTACCGAGAGAGCCGCTGGCCAGCGTGCCTTGAGCCCAACGATTATAGGCGGGGGTGTCGTTGAGTTCGCGCGCCGCGACTAAGCCTGCTTCACGTGCAGCCAGCGACGATTCCTCGATGCTCTCAATTCGAGGCATCGGCGCAACTGGCTCTGGCTCTGGCTCTGGCTCTGGCTCTGGCTCTGGCTCTGGCTCTGGCT
>ERZ724516.1001-NODE-1001-length-16788-cov-5.392338_pt1 | contig 16788 bp, 19 predicted proteins | sample MGYA00376049_ERZ724516 | MGnify/ENA primary metagenome ERZ724516 (study PRJEB28724, sample SAMN07190886) | activated sludge metagenome | isolation source: activated sludge of sewage treatment plant in Hong Hong | place: USA: Christiansburg, Virginia | collected... | reverse complement strand
TACCAGCGCCGCAAAATCAGAATGTTGCGGTCAACCGTCCGCAGGCAACGAATTCTTCACCAATGCGTCATCAGGGACTGGTCAATGCCGGCATCCCCAAAACTGGCTCATTGAGAAATCTGGAAGCGACTCGGCCACAAGTCGCGACGCCGGCGCCGGAGGCGATGGCAGCACGTGCCAGCGCTCAGGCCGCGCAACCACGTCCACAAGTCGCACCAGTAACGGCGCCGCCACCACCAGCGCGGCGCCCGGAAGCGGAGATTATTCCGCTGGAGGTAATGGACGAGATTCGTTCGCTGCGCAAAATGGTTGAACAACATCTTGCCGGTTTTGCCTGGGGTGAAACTGCACGTTCGCAGCCGGTTAAAACCGAAGTCATTCGTCAGATGCTTGATTCTGGCTTTTCGCCGCAGTTCGCTCGTGATCTGCTCACTGACTTGCCGCAGGAGTTTGATCAATCGCAGGCAATGGCTTGGGCTAAAGGGGCGGCGGATCATTCGTTGATGACCATCAGTAGTGACGGTGACATTGTCGACCGTGGTGGCATCTATGCTCTGGTTGGTCCAACAGGTGTCGGCAAGACCACGACGACTGCTAAACTGGCAGCACGCTGTGTATTGCGTCACGGTCCAAGTAAGGTTGCTCTGGTGACAACAGACGGCTATCGAATTGGGGCACATGAGCAACTACGGATCTATGGCCGCATCCTTGGGGTCTCTGTCTATTTGGTGAAGGATGCCACCGAACTGCGTCAAACCCTGCGCGAATTGCAGAACAAACACATGGTTTTGGTCGATACCATGGGGATGAGTCAGAAAGACAAACTGGTTCCTGAACTCACGGACATGCTCGCCGGTTGTGATGTCCAGCGCCTGCTCCTGCTATCCGCGACTTCCCGTGGCGATACTCTGGATGATGTGGTGCGTGCCTATCAGGGGGAGCAGCTCGCCGGCTGCATTCTGACCAAGATAGATGAAGCGGCCAGCCTTGCTACGCCACTGGATGTAATCATGCGTCACGGCCTCAAATTGCATTACGTTTCCAATGGCCAACGCGTTCCAGAAGATCTTCATTTACCGAATCGCAGCTACCTGCTACACCGTGCTTTCAAAGATGCACCGGATAACTCGGCGCATACCTACGCTGGTGTTGAACCAGCCTTGATGATGGCCAACGCCGGCATGATGACGGCAGGAGCGCGCCGTGGCTGACTTTCGAGTAGACCAGGCTGCCGGCCTGAGGCGCCTGCTCGGCGGTAGTCAGTTGCAGGTTGTGACCTTTGTTGCCGGATGCGAAGGCGTCGGGCGCAGCGTTGCCGTTGCTAATCTCGGTGTGGCACTGGCCCGCTTGGGCAAGGAAGTCCTCATCATTGATGAAAATGCCGCGCGTGATGACATTGCATCCGCATTTGGCTTGCAGGCACGTTTTGATTTGCTCAACGTTGTCCAGCGTGAGCAATCTCTGGCTCAGGTCATGCTGCAGCCTATGGTTGGGTTGCGCTTGCTCTCGGCTGCCCGTGCCGTCAAAAAATTGGGCCGCCTCTCTTTGGCGCAACAGCAAACCTTGCTTGAAGCAATGTCTTCTCTGGAACGACCGGTCGATGTGATTTTGGTCGACGCCAGCATTACCCATCCGCAAGGTTTTTCACCATTCGGTTTGGCTTCACAGGAAGCTGTTGTAGTTCTCTCTGGCAGCAGTGCGTCGATTACCGAGGCCTACTCGTTGATCAAAAAAGTCAGTCATGCTTTCGCCCGCAAGCACTTCCGGATTTTGGTCAATAAAGTGCGCAGCATTCCAGATGCGCGTTCTATTTACGAAAATATTGCCCAGGTGACTACTCAGCGAGGAATTGCCCAGCTTGACTACGCCGGAGCAATTCCACTTGACGAATCCCTGCGTCAAGCGACGCAGCTTTGTCGCCCAGTCCTGATTCAGGCACCAGACTCCCCGGCCGCCAAGGCTTTCCGTGAAATCGCCGCCGATCTGCTTTATTGGCAACGTGGGGAGAGTGAAAGCGGAGGGGTCGAGCATTTTCTTCAGCAACTGCTACACTTGAGCCAACGAATAACTCCAAACGTACTACGCGCCTGATGTATACCGCCGCCGGGCAACCAGATAGGGATCAGTTGGTTCAGCGCTTCGTCCCGCTGGTGAAGCGTATTGCCTATCACTTGATGGCCCGCCTTCCGGCAAACGTACAGTTTGATGACCTGGTTCAGAATGGCATGATCGGTCTCCTCGACGCTTTGGAGCGCTTTGAGGATGGTTTCGGTGCCCAATTTGAAACCTATGCGACGCAACGCATACGTGGGGCGATGCTCGACGGCTTGCGGGAGAATGACTGGTTGCCTCGCCAATTACGTCGCGAGTTACGCCGTATTGAAAGCATGATCAACAAGCTGGAGCACGCGCATGGACGTGTGCCCTCAGAGGTTGAGTTGGCCGCAGCCCTGGAGATGCCGCTCGCTGAGTATCAGAAAACCTTGCAGGATGCCCGTGGCCATCAGATCCTTTATTTGGAGGATTTTTCCGGCGAGGAGGGGGAGGATTTTCTGGAGCGTCACTTTACCGACAACGAAGCAGACCCGCTTCGCTTGCTCGAAGACAAAAATATGAAGCAGGCATTGGTTACAGCAATTGAACGACTGCCTGAGCGTGAAAAACTCATGATGGCTCTTTACTATGAAAAAGAGCTCAATCTACGTGAAATTGGTGAGGTCATGGGCGTTACCGAGTCACGTGTTTGTCAACTGCATAGTCAGGCTGTTGCCCGTTTGCGCAGCCAGCTATTTGATGAATTGCCGGTGATCAGGAAGCTCAAGGAGAAGAAGACCGGTGGATAAGATCAGTCTTGCCGGCTTGGCCATCGGGGCGATCGCCATCCTTGGCGGGCAATTACTCGAAGGCGGACACATTGGTTCTCTGGTGCAGCCGACTGCGCTACTGATAGTGCTGGGCGGTACGTTGGGCGCGGTGTTGTTGCAAAGCCCGTATCACGTCTTCAAGCGCGGTATGCATATGGCCAAATGGATCTGGGTGCCACCTGTCATTGATCAGAAGCGATTGCTTGATCAGGTGATGAACTGGAGCCAACTGTCCCGTCGTGAAGGCTTGCTCTCGCTGGAAAACCATATTCCACAGATCAAGGATGAGTTCACCAAGAAAGGTCTCCAGCTTTTGGTTGATGGTGCCGATCCTGAGCGCATTCGCGAATTGCTTGAGGTCGAGATTGATACTTTCGAAGATGAGTGGAAGCAGTCTGCCAAGATTTGGGACGCAGCAGGGGGATATTCGCCAACGATTGGCATTCTTGGTGCCGTAATGGGGTTGATCCACGTTATGGAGAATCTTTCGGATCCAACCAAGCTCGGCGGTGGTATTGCAGTGGCATTTGTTGCAACAATCTACGGCGTTGGTCTAGCCAATCTGATTTATCTGCCCATCGCCGGAAAACTGAAATACTACATTTCACGCATGGTTCGATCACGTGAAATGCTGGTTGATGGATTAGTTGGTATCGCTGTTGGTGATAATCCGCGCATCATTGAAGGACGCCTCAAAGGTTATTTGCTGTAATGGCCAGAAAACATCGGGAAGAGGAGCACGAGAATCATGAGCGCTGGCTAGTTTCTTACGCCGACTTCATCACTTTGCTATTTGCTTTTTTTGTCGTGATGTATGCCGTGTCTTCGGTGAACGAAGGTAAATACAAAGTGTTGTCCAACTCCCTGACCAACGCCTTCAAGAACACGACAGGGCAGCCTGGCGGGCAGCCTATGGCAGTCATTCAGGGGGCGCCGCCAGTAGCCGCCCGGCCGATCATGAAGGCTGATAAGGCAGTGGCGGATCAGAAAAAAACAGAAGAAAAGAAGAACGAAAAGCGCCAGCAGATGAAAAGCGTGGCTAACAACATCATGGAGGCATTGCAACCGCTGGTTGCCCAAGGCAAGGTCAGGTTGCTGGAGACTAGCCGTGGCGTCACTATAGAAATTAACGACAGCATCCTCTTCCCCGCTGGGCAGGCCAAATTACAACCGGCTTCAAGCAGCGCAATGGGAGCGATTGCTCAGGTTCTGGCGGATACTGATTTTCCGATAACAATCGAAGGGCACACTGACAACGTGCCGATTGCCACACCTCAGTTTCCGTCCAACTGGGAACTGTCAGCGATGCGTGCAACTACTGTTCTGCGGTTGTTCAATGACGCCGGGGTTGGAGCTGAGCGATTGACCGCAATTGGTTACGGGGAAACAAGACCGCTTGAAACGAATACCAGCATCGAAGGTCGGGCGCGTAATCGCCGAGTCAGTATTTTGATTGATTCCAATCGGCCTGAAGAGCCGACTGAGCTCAAACCTGGCGAGTCATCAAACTCCGCACGCTAGCTTAGGCTTAGGCTGAGTCGACGATCCTGCTGCCCGTTAGCAGAGATGATTGGCCATTACTGCCGTATAAGGTGTTTTCCTGCTGGCGCTGCGCCAAGATGGCAAGTGCATCGTTAGCTTGCCGTAAATACATGGCGACCAACTGGCCATTCAGATTATGCAATTCCTTGGCCTCGCGAGCAAACTGGATTAACTCATTCCACAAGGCTGCTGATTGCTTTTCCTGAGGGTGTTGGGCAAGCCAGAGTGCTATCGATGTTTGGTCTACGGCAGACTCTAGTCCGCTACTCGACAGAGCGCGTTCTGTGCCCAATTGGTTGAGTTGTTCGACTAGTTTGACTTTTTCTGTATTGATCTTGACTAGGTCGTCCGGTTGCCCGGATTTAAGGGTTTCCTGCTCCTTTTTGAGGAGCGAAATAAAACTGGAAACCAAGTCGATTTCCCGAGCCAGTACACCTGCTAACGGTGTCATCAGGCCTTGCGCTGGCTATTGACGAGGTCGCGTGCTGACTCGATCAGGCCACTGGCTATCGCCTCAGGGTTTATCTTGAAGCGCCCTTGGGAAATGACATCCTTGATTTCTTGAATGCGAGCCGAGTTTACTGGGGGCTTTTCGCTACTCTGAAGGGTGCCGGCAAGCGTGCTTAGGCTCACTGCCTCAGCACTGGCCGAGGCGCCAGCATTCAGACGAGTTTGTGGCGGACGGTTGGCGACTGGCGCTGTATTTTGTGAATATTTGCTTTCGATCTTCATGATGGATCTCTCAATGCTTTAGAACTCAAAGAACATAACGTCAATATAAAGCAGAACTTTAATTCAAAATGAAATTTCTACGCTGCCGTCTGCCCGTGCGGTCCCGCTGACCGTTTGTCCAGACTCCATCCGAACCTGAACCAACTGGCCAATGGCAGCATTGTTTATGGCTTTCCCTTCCGCACTGACAGAAAAACCGACCCCCGAGGAAATAAGTCGCACCGTTTGACCTTGTCGAATTATCAATGGGGCCAGCAACTGATCTGCACGAATCACTTGTCCGGCGCCAAGTGAGTTACGCAAGGTCTTTCCGATAGCGGCGGCAGGGTCATTGATCGCGCCAGTCGGCAAGTTTGAGACGTCACCCGTAATGCTTGACAGATCTCCAGCCTGAATCGCCTGACCGGCAATGAGCGGCCGAGTAGTTGTTACATAGGTGCCGGTAACGGCAATTTGCGCCGGTACAAGAACGGTCCATGCGTTTGGTGTCAGGCAGCGCACGCCGACATTGGTTTTGCCTATCAGCCGGCTTCCCTGGGGGGTGAAGGCTTCGTGAGCACTACATGGCGGCAGGCGGGAGCCGTCGAATTTGCCCATGGTAATTGTGATTGAGCCACTCTGGCCATGGGTTTGCAGACGAAGGTGCTGCTGCGCCGTGTCGAGAATGATCTGTGTGTCAGCCGCAAATGCAAAACTGCCGTCGAGGCTTAAAAAGGCAAGGAAAATGAAGCGTAAGAGCATGGCGACATTCTGCACGATAAATTGCCTGTGGGAAAAATAAAACAAAATTGGCATGGACCATGCTTTGATTCATGCAATCAGGTTTCGGAGATCGTCGTGATGGATATCGCGCAACATTTTTCTGTATTCAGTAAGGCGCTGGATTTGCGCACGCAACGCCATCAAGTGCTGGCGTCCAATATAGCCAATGCCGATACGCCCGGATACAAGGCGCGTGATTTTGAATTCGGAGCGGCCATGCAGAATGCAATTCAGGGGCGTTCGAGTGTTGGCGGGGTAGGTATGGCTCTTACTTCGGGTGGGCACATGCGTGGAAATGGCATAAGTGGGCCGGCTGCCTTGCAGTATCGGACAGAGACGCAGTCTGCAGTTGATGGCAATACGGTAGATATGGATATCGAACGCTCGCAGATTACTGATAACGCTCTTCAATATCAAATACTTACTCAATTGATAACCAATAAATTTCAAGGGCTGCGTAGTGCAATGAGCAGCACGCAGAGCTAGGAGAGACTGAATGAGCTTGTTTAATGTTTTCCAGGTCTCATCCAGCGCCATGACGGCGCAGGCTATGCGACTAAATGCAGTGGCTTCCAATCTGGCGAATGCGGACAGTATCGTTTCCTCGGATGGTCAGCCATACAAGGCCAAGCATGTGGTCTTTGAGGCAACACCTATGGGCGGTGCCGGCGAACTCTCCAAAGGGGTTCGCGTGACTCAGGTGGTCGCCGATGCTGCGCCACCACGCATGGTCTATGACCCAAAGAATCCTGCTGCGGATGAAAAGGGGTATGTCGCCTTCCCGAATGTGAATGTGGTCGAGGAAATGACCAACATGATTTCTGCCTCACGCTCGTATCAGACGAACGTAGAGGTAATGAATACCGCCAAGACAATGATGCTGCGCACTTTGCAGATCGGTCAGGGTTAAATCGTTAGTGATTGGAGAGAATGATGGCCAGCGTAAATAACACTAGCTCTACATCGGCTGCAGATACTTTCGCTGCGATCAATGGTAGTGGCAGCACAAAGAAAGCGACCAGTACGACCGAGGATCAGGAAAACAAGTTTCTGATGCTGTTGATGACGCAGATCAAGAATCAGGATCCGCTCAATCCGATGGATAACGCAGCGGTCACGACACAACTGGCGCAGTTGAATACTGTCAGTGGTATCGAAAAACTCAACGCCACGATGGCTCAATTGCTGGATGGCTATAACGAAACTCAAGCGATTCAATCCGCCGGCATGATCGGCAAGAATGTGATGATTGCCGGCAATAAATTGCCGCTGACAAACGGTCAGGCTGTCGGTGGGGCTTTACTTGAGGCTGCCGCAGATAAGGTGACGGTGAGTATTAAAGATAGCAGCGGCAAAATTGTCAGCATTGAGGAATTGGGTTCGCGCGATGCAGGCAACCTCTACTTCGGCTGGGACGGTAAGGATGCTTCTGGGGTGACGTTGAGTGATGGTAACTATACCTTCGCGGTAGACGCCAGTATGAGTGGGCAAAAAATTCCATCGTCTGCACTGCAGGTTGGCACAGTTTCTGCTGTTATAAGAAGCAAGTCAGGCTTCCTCCTTGATCTTGGCGCTTTAGGCGACGTGGCTTTCAAGGATGTGCAACAAATTCTCTAAGCGAGGTTAGAAAATGGCATTCCAACAAGGTCTCAGCGGTCTGAATATGGCATCGAAGGCGCTCGATGCGACCAGTAATAATATTGCAAACGCTAGTACGGTGGGCTACAAGTCATCAGTCACGCATTTTGGTGATGTTTATGCATCATCGCTTGCCGGTGCCGGTGCGAGTCAGGTTGGTATTGGAGGTAACGTTGCAGCGATTCAGCAGCAATTTACTCAAGGCAATATTACTTCGACCAGTAACCCACTGGATATTTCGATAAATGGTGCCGGCTTTTTCAAGATGGATAACAATGGTGCTGCCACTTATACAAGAAATGGTCAGTTCAGTCTTGATAAGAACGGCTATATCATCAATGATCAAGCACTGAAATTGACCGGTTATGCGGCGCAATCCGGGATCGTTGTTCCTTCTACACCGGCACCAATTCAAATATCGGCGGCAAATCTGCCACCGATCGAGACGGGTACCAGTACTTCAGTCGGCTTTACCGGCGTTAAAGCAAACTTGCAATTAGACTCAAGGGCGACGGTGCCAGTGGTTTCGCCATGGGTTGCAGCGACCGGACCTTTATATACACCGGACCCCCAGAGTTACAACTACTCAACAGCTTTGTCGGTCTATGACAGTCTTGGTAATTCTCATGCACTGACCATGTATTTCGTCAAGACAGCGACTCCTGGCCAGTGGCAAGCCCGTTTTAATGTTGACGGAACGAGCGATGCTTATGTCACGCCTCAAGCCACTAACGTGACGTTTGATACTCAAGGCAAGCTGACATCAGGACCAATCTCTCTTTCGATCAATCTTGCATCGGTTAATAGCGCCTTGAGTCTTCCCTCAAATGCAAATTCACCAATGGCTTTTGATGTCAATTTTACGGGGACAACACAATTCGGTAGTCCGTTCGGCACCAACCGCCTTGAGCAAGATGGATATGCTGCAGGGAATCTGGTCGGCTTGTCGGTAGGGAAGGATGGGATCATTCAGGGCAGGTACAGTAATGGTCAAACCTTTGCCCAAGGCCAGATTGTGATGGCTAATTTCACCAATCCAAACGGCTTGCAATCACTGGGCAACAATCAGTGGACGGAAACCTCGGTGTCTGGTCCTGCGTTGGTGGGGGCTCCAAATACAGCAAGCCTGGGGGTTTTGTCATCTTCAACTGTTGAAGAGTCAAATGTTGATCTGACGGCTGAACTGGTGAATCTGATTACACAGCAGCGCAATTACCAAGCTAATGCGCAGTCGATCAAGACTCAGGATCAAGTATTACAGACCTTGGTTAACCTGCGCTAATTGAATTCTTGAGTCTCTGACATGGATAGGCTGATCTACACCGCGATGACTGGCGCCAAGCATGTTTTCATGCAACAGGCCGGCACTGCGAACAATCTGGCCAATGCCAGTACGATAGGTTTCAAGGCGCAGGAGCATCGCTTTCGTGCTGTTCCAGTGCAGGGCGAAGGGATGCCGACCCGGGCTTTCGTGGTCGACGCGTCGGTTGCCGATGTTTTTGACGAAGGCCCCCTGATGTTTACCGGGCGAAATCTGGATGTGGCAGTTCAGGGGCGAGGCTGGCTTGCCGTGCAGTTGCCTGATGGGACAGAGGCCTATAGTCGGGCGGGTAGTCTTGATGTTGATGTGACCGGCTTGCTGCAAACCAAGAGTGGATACTCCGTACTGGGTGATGGAGGTCCATTGAACATCCCTCCCGACAATACAATCGAAATTGCCCCGGATGGCACCGTTTCGGTGGTGTCGACCTTTGGGGCACGAAACAATGCCAGCGCAATTGGCCGACTCAAGTTGGTTAATCCACCGGAGGCTGATCTGGTGCGTGGCTCCGATGGGCTTTTCCGTTTGCGTAATGGTCAGCCAGCTCCTGCCGATGAGAGAGTCAGAGTGTCGTCAGGCACTCTGGAAGGCAGTAACGTGAATGTGACAGACGCCATGGTTAACCTGATCAGCCTCTCACGCCAGTTTGAAATGCAAATGAAAATGCTGCAAACCGCAGACGCAAATGCACAGCGTGCTGACCAAATGATGTCGATGAATGCCTGATAGGACTTAAATCATGATCCGTTCCCTATGGATTGCTCGTACCGGCCTGGATGCTCAGCAGACCCAGCTCGATGTAATTGCCAATAATTTGGCCAATGTCAGTACTAATGGATTCAAGCGAGGTAGAGCAGTTTTTGAAGATTTGCTTTACCAGACCCTGCGTCAACCTGGCGCTCAGTCATCGCAGCAAACACAGATCCCGACGGGGCTACAACTTGGTACTGGTGCTCGAACTGCATCGACAGCGCGTATTTTTACTCAAGGCAATCTCCAGAAAACAGATGGTTCTTTGGATATCGCGATTCAGGGTGAGGGGTTTTTCCAGATTTTGCTACCTGATGGCACGACGGCCTACACTCGCGACGGTTCATTTCAGAAAGATAATCAGGGCCAGATCGTCACGACTGACGGCTATCCCCTTCAGCCAGCGATAACCATTCCAGCAACTGCACTAACGGTTTCCGTTGGAACCGATGGTGTGGTCACGGTCACGCAGGCGGGCACGGCTGCTTCGACGCAAATTGGCTCTATCCAGCTAGCCAACTTCATCAATCCGTCAGGTTTGCAGAGCACTGGGCAAAACCTCTATCTGGAGACGGCATCAAGCGGTACGCCAACCCCAAATGCGCCCGGCAGCAATGGTGTCGGAACAGTTAACCAGGGTTATGTCGAGACCTCCAACGTTAATGTGGCAGAGGAGCTTGTCACCATGATCCAAACGCAGCGTGCGTACGAACTCAATTCCAAGGTGGTATCCACTTCGGATGCGATGTTGGGTCGCCTGACGCAATTGTGAGGTGAGATGATGAGGTCTCTCGTTGTGTTTTTTTTGGTCTTGAGTGCAGGCTGTGCCACGGTGCCGCCCACCAATACCCATCAACCAATGACTGCTCGGCCATCTCCGCGCTTTGAGACGGCCGGGGGAAATGGAGCGATTTTTCAGTCCGGTTATAGCAAGCCGCTGTTTGAGGACAGACGCGCTCGCTTTGTTGGCGACACGATTACGATAAAAATCACTGAAAGTACGACAGCTTCTGCGAAGAACGCTAGCAACTTGGATAAATCCAATGCACAGAAAGCGGGTGTTACTGCATTAAATGGATTGCCGGGGAAGAGTCTGCTCGGTCTCAATCTGGGAGCGACAAGCTCTACGGCTTTTAGTGGCAAGGGTGAAGCCGCGAATAACAATGCCTTTACAGGCAGCATTACTGTCACTGTTATTGATGTGATGCCTAACGGCAACCTATTGGTGTCAGGTGAGAAGCAACTGGCTATTGGCGAAGAGCAGGAATTTGTCAGACTTTCCGGCGTAGTGAATCCGAGCTTTGTGGATTTCTCCAACACCATCGATTCATCCAAGGTGGCCGATGCTCGAATTGAGTACAAGTCAGCAGGACAAATCAATGAAGGCATGATCATGGGCTGGATGGCACGATTCTTCCTTAATGTATTGCCATTCTAGGGATTTTCGTTGCGGAGATAGTGCATGAGAACAACAGGTGGCAAATGGTTCCGGCAGGCGGCAATAGTAGCCGCTTGCATCTTGCCGCTCTGCGGGCAGCCAGTGTTCGCCGAACGAATCAAGGACCTTGCCTCGATTCAAGGGGTACGTAATAACCAATTGATTGGCTATGGCATTGTTGGTGGCCTCGATAATACGGGTGACCAGACCACGCAAACCCCGTTTACCACACAGGCCCTTGGCAACATGTTCTCCCAAATGGGCGTCAATCTAACCTCGGAGCAGGCGACCAAGTTGCAGCTTAAAAATGTGGCTGGGGTGGTGATTACTGCGACGCTGCCAGCTTTTGCCAAGCCTGGGCAGCAGATCGATGTAACCGTTTCATCAGTTGGTAATGCCAAAAGTATTCGTGGTGGCACGTTGCTGATGACTCAGTTGAAAGGGGCTGATGGTCAAATCTATGCTATCGCCCAGGGTAATGTCTTGGTTGGTGGCATTGGTGCATCATCAGGTGCGTCAAAGGTTACGGTCAACCACCTTTCAGCGGGCCGAATTCCTGGAGGTGCGACGGTCGAGCGTAGCGTGCCAACGTCAGTGGGGCAGGGCGGCTTCATCTATTATGAGCTGGAAAAAACGGATTTCGGAACCGCTCAGGTTATTGTTGATGCAATCAACAAAAGTATGGGCGCGGGCACGGCACAGGCTGTCGACGGCAGGCGTATTGCGGTTCGTGCGCCTGAGGATACAGATGCGCGGATATCTTTCCTGGGGCGCATCGATAATCTGGACGTTAGCCCGTCTATCGGCTTAGCTCGGGTGATCATCAATCCGCGAACCGGTTCGGTGGTCATGACTCAAAAGGTAACACTTCAGTCGTGTGCCGTGGCTCACGGTAGCCTCTCGGTGACGGTTGATGGGGCTCAGCCATTGCTTGGCCAAGGGGCTGACATACAAGTGAGTCAGGCTAATGGCAGTCTGATGAACGTCAAGTCGGGGGCAAATCTGGCAGATGTGGTCAAAGCGTTGAATGCTCTTGGGGCAAATCCGCTGGATCTGCTCGCCATACTTCAGGCAATGAAGGCGGCTGGCGCTCTGCGCGCCGACCTTGAAGTCATTTAATAGCCGACGATGTCAATCAAAATACAAAACGTCCCGAATCGGGCTGCTTTCGATGTGCAGTCTGCTAACGATTTACGTACGCAGTTCCAGAAAGACCCTAAAGAAGGCTTGAAAGCTGCGGCACAGCAGTTTGAGACACTTTTTCTGCAAATGGTCCTGAAGAGCATGCGTGATGCGACACCTCAGGATGGTTTGCTCAATAGCGATCAATCACGCTTTTATACGGGCTTGCTTGATCAGCAGATGGCGCAGAATATGTCCAGTGCGGGCAATGGTGTCGGGTTTGCAAAACTGATTGAGCAGCAGCTTGGGCGCCATATCGGGACACCGGAAGGTCAGGCTGCTTTGTTGGCACCGGCAAACGCTGCCGGCAACAGCTTGCCGCTTGCGGCCTCCGATGGGCGACACTTGCAACACCGACCCGTATTGGGCAATTTGCCGACCTCAGCATCTTATGCGGCACCATCGGCTGTGATGCTCAGGAATAACAATGCCGAGAATAGCGCGCCTACGTCGCAGGAGTTTGTCACTCGTGTCTGGCCGCATGCGGTTGAGGCGTCGCGGTCGACTGGAATACCGCCGCAGTTTTTAGTCGGGCATTCTGCCTTGGAGAGTGGCTGGGGGCGTAGTGAAATTCGCAAGGCTGATGGCACCTCCAGTTTTAACTTGTTTGGTATCAAGGCAGGTAAAAATTGGAGCGGTGCTACGGTCGATGCAACGACTACTGAATACGTTGATGGCCAGCCGCAACAGGTGGTCGAACGCTTCCGAGCCTATGCTTCTTATGCTGAGGCTTTCCAGGACTATGCCAATCTTTTGCGCAATAACTCACGCTATAGCGGGGTGATTGGTTCTCAGGATGGCACGGAGTTTGCGAGACGTTTGCAACAGGCGGGTTATGCCACAGATCCGATGTATGCAGACAAGCTCTCACGCATCATCAATGGCCCAACCCTGCGGCAGGCGCTGATCGGATAATCACCGCCTAAACTTTTCGGCAGATTGGCCGTAAACCTCTTAGAGGTGAATGATGAGTACAGGACTTTTTAGTATTGGCGTTAGCGGTCTCGGGGCCGCCCAATTAAATTTGTTGGTGACTGAACATAACGTCGTCAATGCCAATACGCCAGGCTACACGCGGCAACGTGCAGTGCAAGCTAGCAATGTTGCGGTAAATACCGGGGCCGGTGCGCTGGGACAGGGGGTGCATGTCCAGACTGTTGAGCGCATGTACGATCGTTTCCTTAGCAGTCAAGTAAGCTCTGCCCAGACACAGGTCAGCGAACTCGATACCTATTACAATCAGATCAAGCAGATAGATAGCATGCTGGCTGATCCTAATGCAGGCCTTTCCCCTGCATTGCAGGATTTTTTTGCTGGGGTTCAGCAGGTGGCATCAAACCCATCCTCGCTGCCGGCGCGCCAATCCATGATTTCTTCAGCGCAAACGCTGGCGACGCGTTTTCACAATCTTGATCTGCGAGTGCAGGAATTGGCCGAACAGGTTAACGGCCGCATTACGAATGCAGTTGCTGAAATAAATACGTTTGCCGCTCAGATTGCAGACGTCAATCAGCGCATTGTTATTTCTGAGTCCGGTTACGGTCAGCCAGCAAATGATCTGATGGATCAGCGCGATCAGTTGTTGTCCGAGTTGAATAAATTGGTGAAGGTGACGACTACAACCAACTCAGATGGGAGCACCAACGTATTTATCGGTAGTGGGCAGCAACTTGTCGTAGGCACACAAGTGATGGAGATGGCAGCGACTGCCTCCAGGGCAGATCCATCAAGAATTGTGGTTGGTCTCAAGACGGCAGGCGGTATCCAAGAGTTACCTGAGTCGCTCGTCAATGGAGGTGAGTTGGGTGGGCTGATTGACTTTAGAAATGATTCACTTGATGTGGTGACGAGCGAACTCGGACGTGATGCTGCTTCTTTGGCGCTTACGTTCAATGCACAGCATGCCTTGGGGCAAGATCTCCTCGGGAAAATTTCGGCTGATGTGGGTTTTGTCGGTGATTTTTTTACAGTTCCCAATCCGAAAGTAATCCCAAACTCGAGTAACAGTACGGCCCTACCAATTGGAAACCTGACCGCCACCTTTACTGCACCCACCGCACCCACTGCGCCGAGCTTCAACGGTAATTTCTACACAAATCTAACGACGAGTAATTATCAGGTTCAGTTTGGGGCTGCTGGGGCATACACGGTTACCCGCTTGAATGATAATCAGACGGTGGCTTCCGGCACCGGAGCAGGTGTTGTTTCATTTGATGGCGTTGATTTGAATATTGCGGTAGTCGGAGCCAGTGGTGACAAGTTTGTTCTCAAGCCTGTCGACGAGGCGGGCAGAAACATCGAGATTGATAGCCGAATTGCCTCGGACCCACGCTTGATAGCGGCAGGAGCACCGGCTAGGGCAACACAGTCATTGACCAATACGGGATCAATGACCGTTTCCCAAGGTATCGTTGGCGTTGGTTACAGCGTTGCAGGATTACCTGTCACTTTGACTGCACTAGCTGGAGGGACGCTGAGTGGTGCGCCGGGAGCGTGGACAGCGGTTTATTCCAATGGAACGACCACTTCAGGTCCTGGTAATGTTCCTGTGATCAATGGGGCGGCGACGCTTTCGAAAATTTCTTTCTCTGGCTTGTCTTTTGATATTGCAGGGACGCCTGCAGCAGGCGATACGTTTTCCCTGCAACGCAATACGAGTGGGGTGCAGGATGGTCGAAATGCCGTGTTGTTCGCCAAGTTGCAAACACAGAACACGGTAGCGGGTGGGGCAGCAACTTTCCAGTCTTCTTATGCCCGTTTGGTCGCTGATAATGGTATTCGTACTCGTGAGGCCAAAGTCAAGCTTGATGCACAAGGTGCTGTGCTCAATCAAGCCGAGGAGAGGCGGGATTCTCTTTCTGGTGTCAACCTTGATGAAGAAGCGGCAAATATGCTGCGTTTCCAACAAGCTTATCAGGCATCGTCCAAAATTCTCGAAATTGGCAGCAAGCTTTTCGACACAATTTTGTCGATAGGCTAAAGAGGAGTCTGAATCATGCGCGTTAGTACATCAATGATTTTCAACACGGGTACGACTGGTATGCAAAACCGCCAGTACGATTTGTACAAGGTTCAGAACCAGTTATCGACTGGACGAAAAATTCTCTCGCCGGAAGATGACCCCATCGCGGCATCGGAGGCGCTGGAGGTTGGTCAGTCGAAAGGGGTGAATAAGCAGTTTCTGGACAATCAGGCGAATGCGCAGTCACAGTTGACCTATCTGGAGTCGACACTGGGTAGTGTTAGTGATGCCTTGCTAAGGATCACCGAGTTGGCGAAGCAAGGGGATAGTCCAAGCCTCAGCTCGGCGCAACGAGGGATGATTGCAGCCGAATTGAAGGGTATTCAGTCAAATCTTCTAGGGCTTGCCAATACCCAGGATGGTACCGGGCAATATATCTTCGCAGGCTATAAATCGAGCACCAAGCCTTTCACCCAAATTACACAGACTACACCTCCACCAATCTATAGCCTGGGGAATACCTTCGTTACTTACAGTGGAGATGCAGGTAAGCCGACACTATCAGTGACATCCTCCAAGGATATGGCGATCAGTGAGAACGGACTTGATGTTTTCATGCAGGTTAAGGACGCTTCTGGCAATGTGACAGGCAGAAGTTTGTTTGATAATTTACAGAATCTAATCAACAACATGGATGGGTCGCTGACTTATTCATCAGCCGTTCAAACGCAGGCCATGGCGGATGTAAGTTCAGCAGTGACCCATATCTCGACCGTGCGTGCTTCGGTTGGAGCACGTCAGAATTCGTTGGACGGACTAACCGCTGCAGGTGAAGATGTCGGGTTCCTTTATGACTCCAGGCTGTCTGAGCTACAGGACCTGGATTACACAGAGGCAGTTTCCAGGTTTTCAAACTACAAGGTGCAGTTGGAAGCTGCGCAACTGACCTTCCGCCAGATTAGCCAACTAAGTCTGTTTAATATCTTATGAGAATTGTTGCTCTATTGATCGCAAGTAGCATTGCTTTGGCTGGTTGTAGTTCTGCCACCAAAACTGCGTCGCCGCTTATACCAGACAAGGTTATTCAGCTAACTGCAGGAACATCGATAAAGCTTTCATCCGTTGCAACCGCCTTGCTGGTGATCGGGGCGATTTATCTTGTCTATGACCCTCTGGCGCCCAACTGGGAGATTGAGGAGTCAAAGCTCAACGAAGATACATATCGTTTTTCTTTGAAAATGAAGCGCTATCAAACAGGTGGGGCAGGGGAGTCAATCCAGATTTTCAAGCGTCGGGCAAGCCAATTGCAGTACGAACAAGGTTTTGCGAATTACCAGATTCTTGAATACACCGAAGGGATAGACTCGCAAACCATAGGTGCCCGCCGAATGGCAGAGGGAACGATTAAACTGGTGCAACGGACACAGGCGGATTCGTTCAGGATGAATGATCGTTATTGAGTCGGCATCACTACAAAACCCAGCATCGCGCTGAGAGCGAATTCGTAAAGCCCTTGCAGGGGCGTTGCCAGGTAATTCATGCTGATGGCAAGAGCAAAAAAGCCGCCTATCAGGGTCAACGGAAAACCTAGTGCAAA
>ERZ724516.1000-NODE-1000-length-16799-cov-7.790492_pt1 | contig 16799 bp, 21 predicted proteins | sample MGYA00376049_ERZ724516 | MGnify/ENA primary metagenome ERZ724516 (study PRJEB28724, sample SAMN07190886) | activated sludge metagenome | isolation source: activated sludge of sewage treatment plant in Hong Hong | place: USA: Christiansburg, Virginia | collected... | reverse complement strand
ACCGGCGCCAAGTGGGCGCCGCTGTGGGTCATCGACTTCCCGATGTTCGAGTACGACGACGAAAACAAGCGCTGGACCGCCTGCCACCACCCCTTCACCAGCCCCAAGGACGAGCATCTCGACCTGCTGGCGACCGATCCGGGCAAGTGCCTGGCCAAGGCCTACGACCTGGCGCTGAACGGCTGGGAACTTGGCGGCGGTTCGGTGCGTATCCACCGCGCCGACGTGCAAGAGAAGGTTTTCGCCGCACTGAACATCGGCCCGGACGAACAGCAGGCCAAGTTCGGCTTCCTGCTCGACGCCCTGAAGTACGGGGCCCCGCCGCACGGCGGCCTGGCCTTCGGTTTGGACCGCATCGTGACGATGATGACCGGCGCCGAATCGATCCGCGACGTGATCGCCTTCCCGAAGACCCAGCGCGCGCAGTGCCTGTTGACCGATGCGCCGTCGCCGGTCGACGAGAAGCAGTTGCGCGAACTGCACGTCCGCCTGCGCCAAAAAGTCGAAACGCAGGTCGAAGTCACGCCCTCCTGACCCGCCGGGCATGACGCGCTGGCTGCGCCTGCTGGTTGTCGCCTGGCTGGCGATCGGTGGCGCACTCGGGTGCGCCCGGGAGACGGTTGCGGTCGACTGGGTTCTGTTGGCCGATTTGCCGCGCGAGGCCAGGCATACCCTGGCCCTGATCAAGGAAGGCGGACCATTCCCCTATTCACGCGACGGCATCGTCTTCGGCAATTTCGAGAAGCGCCTGCCACCAAGGGCACGCGGCTACTACCACGAGTACACGGTGAAGACGCCCGGGAGCCGCAATCGCGGGGCACGGCGCATCGTTTCCGGGAGCGACAACGAGTACTACTACACCGATGATCACTACCGCTCCTTCAGGCGCATTCGGGAGTAAATCATGAGCGAGAGCTTCATCCGTCACGCAGGCCAGGCCGGCGTTTACCATCTGCCGGCGGATCGACGCGCCACCCTCGAATCGTCGGCCGGAGAAGCTGACCTGGCCTGCATGGCGGTAGCCATCCCGCGCAAGGCAAGCCTTGCCGGCCTGCTGAAAGACATCGGCAATGCCTTGAATTTCCCTGACTGGTACGGCGCAAACCTCGATGCACTCTACGATTGCCTGACCGACCCCGAAGCACTGCCCGGTCGCGGCCGCGTGCTGTTCCTTACTGGAACGTCACGCCTGCTCAGGAGCGACCCCGAAGGCTATGCGACCCTGATCGAAGTCTTTCAGGCTGCGGCAAGCGACCTTGCCCGACAGGGCAGTCCATTCTGGGTCATGCTCGACAGCCCCGCCGACGGCATCCCCGAACTGCCCACCGCATGACGCACTTCAAGCAACCGGTTTCGGTGCTGGTCGTCATCCATACCCCGGCACTCGAGGTGCTGTTGCTCGAACGTGCCGCCCACCCGGGTTTTTGGCAGTCGGTGACGGGAAGCCGCGAGGACGACGAAGCGCTTCTCGATACCGCTTGCCGCGAGGTGATGGAGGAGACGGGCATCGACACCAGCCGGTTTCGTCCGGATGACTGGCAAATCACCAATACGTTTGAAATCTTTGCGGAATGGCGCCACCGCTATGCGCCCGGCATCACACAAAATACCGAGCATGTCTTCGGCCTCGAACTTCCCGGTCCGTTCGAGATCAAGGTGGCTCCGAACGAGCATCGTGACTGGACCTGGATACCCTGGCAGGAAGCAGCCGAGCGCTGTTTCTCTTGGAGCAACCGCGATGCGATTCGACTGTTGCCCGGGCGCCTGACGCCAGACACTTGAAAACTCGGAGGACACACCCCATATCGGTCTCAGCAGTACTCAACCACCAAGGAGACTAACCATGGCAAACGTTACCCGATTCGATCCGCTCGACGATCTGTTCCGTGGCTTTTTTGTCCGGCCCGTCGACCTCAATGGCAGCACGCAACAACCGCCGTCGATCAAGATGGACGTCAAGGAACAGGGCGACAATTACCTCGTGCTCGCCGAACTGCCCGGCGTCAGGAAGGAAGACATCCACGTCGTCGTCGACGGCAACCAGGTGTCGATCAGTGCCGAGATCAAGCAGGAAAAGGAAGTCAAGGAAGGCGAACGCGTATTGCGGTCGGAGCGCTACTTCGGCAAGGTATCCCGCTCCTTCCAACTCGGTCAGGAAATCGACGACGCCAAGGCCGCAGCGAAATTCAACGAAGGCGTGCTCGAACTGACCCTTCCCAAGCGCGCCGCCAGCCCGAACAAGCGGCTGACCGTCGAGTAAGCGAGCAGCGCCCTCAAGCAAAGGCCGGACACCGTTCCGGCCTTTTTCTTTGTACAATCCGCGGCGATTCCATCAGGAGCCCGCCATGAGCATCGAAAACCTCACCCCCGGCATCAAGGCCGCCGTTCTCGCAGAAGCCCTGCCCTACATCAAGCGCTTCCACGGCAAGACCATCGTCGTCAAGTACGGCGGCAACGCGATGACCGACGAGCACCTCAAAAGCTGCTTCGCGCGCGATGTCGTCCTGCTCGAACTGGTCGGCTTCAACATCGTCGTCGTCCATGGTGGCGGGCCACAGATCGAAAGCTTGCTCGGTCGCGTCGGCAAGAAGGGCGAGTTCGTCCAGGGCATGCGCGTCACCGATGCCGAAACCATGGAACTCGTCGAAATGGTCCTTGGCGGCCAGGTCAACAAGGAGATCGTCAACCTGATCAACCAGCACGGGGGCAAGGCAGTGGGCCTCACCGGCAAGGACGGAAACTTCATCCGCGCCAAGAAACTGATGCTCGAAAACAAGGATAACCCCGGCGACCTGATCGACGTCGGCCAGGTCGGCGAAATCACCCAGATCGACCCCTCGCTGATCGACCACCTCGACAAGGGCGCCTTCATCCCCGTCATCGCCCCTATCGGTGTCGGCAAGAACGGCGAAACCTACAACATCAATGCCGATGTCGTCGCCGGCAAGATCGCCGAGGTGCTCAAGGCGGAGAAACTGGTTCTGCTGACCAACACGCCGGGCGTACTGGACAAGGAAGGCAAACTAATCACCGGTATCACCCCCAAGCAGATCGACGAAATGGTCGAAGACGGCACCCTCTCCGGCGGCATGCTGCCCAAGATCGGCTCGGCGCTCGATGCCGCGCGCAACGGAGTCAAGGGTGTGCACATCATCGACGGCCGTGTCGAGCACGCACTGCTACTGGAGATCCTGACCGACCACGGGGTCGGCACGATGATCAAGTCGCATTGATGCGCAGCCCGGGTAAAACCTGGCTGTTCGACCTCGACAACACCCTGCATCAGGCCACACCACACATCTTCCCCCACATCAACCGCTCGATGACCGACTACATCGAGCGGCATCTCGGCGTCGACCGGCACGAGGCGACCCGCATCCGCCAGCACTACTGGATGCGCTACGGCGCCACCCTGCTCGGACTCACCCGCCATCACGGCACCGATCCCGACCACTTCCTGCGCGAAACCCATCAGTTTCCCGATCTCGAGCGCATGGTGGTCTTCGAGCGTCCGCTCATCCATGCCCTGCGCCGCCTGCCGGGGCGCAAGATCATCTTCTCCAACGCCCCGCGTCACTACATCGACGCGATACTCGACATCACCGGCCTTGGACCCTGCTTCGACGCAATCTATTCCGTCGAGAACGTCCGCTACCAGCCAAAGCCCATGCTTTCCGGCTTTCGCGCCCTGCTTCGGGCAGAACGACTCGACCCGCGCCACTGCATCATGGTCGAGGACAGCCTGCCCAACCTCGTAGCCGCAAAGCGACTCGGCATGAAGACGGTGTGGGTAAGCACTAGCTATCGCCAATCTCCCAGCGTGGACGTAAAAATTAACTCGGCAGTGCAATTACCGGGGCGTTGCGGTCGACTATAATTTCCGGGCAAAAATCAAAGATCAGGAATCCAAGAAACGTATCGGAGGGAGAGATAACCATGGCCACCAAGCCCGGCGAACGGCGCCTGCAGATATTGCAGACACTGGCCCAGATGCTGGAAACCCCGAAAGGGGAAAAGATCACCACCGCGGCCCTGGCTGCCCGGCTCGAATGTTCCGAAGCGGCGCTCTACAGGCACTTCGCGAGCAAGGCACAAATGTTCGAAGGCCTGATCGAATTCATCGAGCAGAGCCTGTTCGGCGTCATCAACCAGATCACCAGCGAAGAAATCCGTGGCTTCAGGCAGGTGGAACTGATCATCGGGCTCTTGCTGCGCTTCGCCCAGAAGAACCGCGGCATGACCCGCGTGCTCATCGGCGACGCACTGGTCAATGAAAACGAGCGCCTGCAACTGCGCATCAATGCGCTGCTCGACAAGGTCGAGGCCGCACTGAAGCAGGCACTGCGCATCGCGGCAACCCAGGAAAACTTCAAGCCCGACGCCGACTTCAGCTCCCTGGCCAACCTGTTGCGCTGTTATGCCGTCGGCCGCTGGGAGCAATATGCGCGCAGCGGGTTCAGCCGCGAACCGCTGGCCCAATGGCCGCAACAGTGGCCAATGCTGTATTTCGCCTGCCTGTCGCAGGCCGCGACGCCAGCCAACACCTGAAAATCGAAGGGCGGCCGATGCGCCGCCCTTTTCCGATTCAACGCGCCGGGTTCACCGCTTCAGGTATTCGGCAGCATCGAGCGCGAAATAGGTGAGGATGCCGTCAGCACCGGCCCGCTTGAAGGCCAGCAGGCTCTCCAGAACGCACGCCTCTTCGTTCAGCCAGCCGTTCTGGGCGGCGGCTTTCAGCATCGCGTACTCCCCGCTCACCTGATAGGCGTACGTCGGCACGCCGAATTCGTCCTTCACCCGGCGCACGATATCCAGATAAGGCATGCCTGGCTTTACCATGACCATGTCGGCCCCTTCTTCCAGGTCGAGCGCAACCTCTTTCAGCGCCTCGTCCGAATTGGCCGGGTCCATCTGGTAGGTGTACTTGTTTCCCTTGCCGAGATTGCCGGCGGAGCCCACGGCATCGCGGAAAGGGCCGTAAAAACTGGAGGCATACTTGGCCGAGTAGGCGAGAATCCTCGTGTGGATCTGCCCCGCCCCGTTCAACTCGCTGCGGATGCGACCGATGCGGCCGTCCATCATGTCCGACGGAGCCACCACGTCGGCACCTGCTTCGGCATGGCACAAGGCCTGCCGAGCCAGGACCTCGAGGGTCTCGTCGTTCAGAACGTAGCCGGTATCGTCGATCAGGCCGTCCTGGCCGTGGCTGGTGTAGGGGTCGAGCGCCACATCGGTAATCACGCCGAGGTCGGGGAAGGCCTGCTTCAGCGACCTGATCACGCGCGGCACCAACCCATCGCCGTTGAACGCCTCCTCGGCACCCAGCGACTTCAGCGAAGCATCGATCACCGGAAACAGCGCCAGCGCCGGAATACCAAGCTTAGCCGCACGTTCGGCCGTCCTGAGCAGGACATCGAGCGATTGCCGCTCGACGCCGGGCATCGACGCCACTTTCTCGACCCGCCCTTCGCCTTCGAGCACGAAAACAGGGTAGATGAAGTCGTCGACTGTAAGCACCGACTCACGCATCAGGCGGCGGGAAAAGTCATCGCGCCGCATCCGGCGCATGCGGGTTCCAGGAAAAGATCCGGTTGCACTCATGTCTAAACCTCAAGCAAAAAGATGAAGATTCTTGTTCGGCGCGGAACTTTTCACCTTCACCCACGTCAGAGTGAGCAGATAGCCCGCGCTGTCTCCCGCTTCACCTCCCTGAGCGGGTGCCTTGACCACGTTAAGGCATTTTGGCCCCCGGACCCCCCTTATCCGGGGGCCCTTTGTTTTCCAGGCCCAGCCAGCCGGCAAGCACCGCTTCCGCTTCTTCGACGCCGGTTTTCTTCAGGCTGGAAAAAAGCTGTACCGAGTAAAGTTCCGCCCCGCCCCAGGTTGCCAGTTCGGCCTTCACCGAGCGCAATGTCTTGGTCTGCTCCTGGCGACTCAGCTTGTCGGCCTTCGACAGCAGAATGTGGATTGGCCTGCCAGTCGGCCTGAACCAGTCGATCAGTCGCAGATCGAGGTCAGTCAGCGGGCGCCGGATATCCATGATGACGACGAGGCCGGCCAGTTGCTCGCGCTTGCCGAGATAAGGGCCGATCAACCCTTCCCACTGCGCGCGGATCTCGAGGGGCGCCTTGGCATAGCCGTAGCCCGGCAGGTCGACAAAATACTTGCCGTCGGCGAGCGTAAAATAATTCAAGTGCTGGGTGCGCCCCGGCGTCTTGCTGACGTAGGCGAGACGGACACGCCCGGCAAGGGTATTGATGGCAGACGATTTTCCGGCATTGGAACGGCCGGCAAAAGCGACTTCCCTGACGGCATCAGCCGGAAGATCGCGGAGGTGGGCGACGGTCGTCAGGAAGGCCGCCTGTTGGAACAAAGGCATAAAAAACTCTCAGGAGCCGCCAAGGCGGCGGATAACTAATATAGAATAGCAGGTTTGTAACTTCCGTTCCGGCCATAGCGCCCAAAAACGCGCACTAGGAGTTCGAAAATGATCCGTACAGCGGCAATGGCAATCCTTCTTGCCACCAGTTTCATGTCCCACGCGGCTGAAGAAGCCAAAGGCAAGGCAGACCCCGCCAAGGGCAAGGTCATCGCAGAAACCGTATGTGTCGCCTGTCATGGCGCCGACGGCAACAGCCCCGCCGCAGCCAACCCGAACCTTGCGGGCCAGGGCGCGGAATACCTCTACAAGCAACTGGTGAACTTCAAGGCCGCTGACGGCAAGCCCGCCGCCCGCAACAACGCCATCATGGGCGGCATGGTCGCGGCGCTTTCCGACGACGACATGAAGAATCTCGCCGCATGGTTCTCCAGCCAGAAGCTCAAGCCCGCCGTCGCCAAGGATGAAACCAAGGTTGCGCTTGGCCAGAAGATCTGGCGCCAGGGCGACTTCAAGAAAGGCGTGCCGGCCTGTGCCGGTTGCCACGGCCCGGCCGGCGCCGGCCTCCCGGCGCAGTACCCGCGCCTGGCTGGCCAGTACGCCGAATACACCGAAGCCCAGCTCAAGGCCTTTCGCAACGACGAGCGCAACAATGACCCGGAAAAGATGATGCGCATCGTCGCAGCCAAGATGTCGGACGCCGAGATGAAGGCTGTGGCGGAATACGCCGCCGGTCTGCGCTGAAAGGCAAGAACATCGAAAAAAGGCAGCTGCGGCTGCCTTTTTTGTTTTCCGGTCTTGGCATTGCCGCCGGTGACGGCTAGACTGCCCTGACAACAACGTTCAACCTCGCCGCGGAGATCAAACATGAAAACGCTCAAGCAAATGCTGGCCGGCAAGCAGCGACCGCTCGCCGTCGTGACGCCGACCGATACCGTATTCCATGCGCTGACCCTGATGGCACAGCATGATGTCGGCGCCCTGCTGGTCCTCGATGGCGAACAACTGGTCGGGATCTTTTCGGAGCGCGACTACGCACGCAAGATCATGCTCCAGGGCAAGAGCTCCAAGGAAACGCTGGTCAGGGAAATCATGAGCGACAAGGTCGCCTATGTGACGCCCGCCGCAACCGTCGACGAGTGCATGGCGCTGATGACCGAAAAGCACTTCCGGCACTTGCCGGTCCTTGCCGAAGACGGCGAGGTCCTGGGTATCGTCTCGATCGGCGATCTGGTGAAAGAAACCATCAGCAGCCAGCAAATGATCATCTCCGAACTGGAACGGTATATTTCCGGTTGATGTCAGCCGTTGCGCTGGCATTGCTGATCCATTCGACCTTCGGAGCCGGTGCAACGTTGTAAGTTTTTCGGTGTCTCAGACGACTACTCTGCAGCTCAACAACGAGAGACACCGTCATGCCGTTACTGCACCGCCCGGAAATCCTGCCTTCCGAAATCACCCCGCCCGAGGTCTATGCGGGTCGCCGGGATTTCATTCGCGCACTTTCCGCGGGCCTGGGCGCCACAGCTCTGGGCCTGAGCGGCCACACCCTGGCCGCGACCGGAGAACGCACACGCTTCGAAGCCATGGTGCCGGGGCCGTTTTCGCTGACCGACGAAAAGCCGACGCCCTATGCCTCGGTCACCGAATACGGCAATTTCTACGAGTTCGGGCCCGACAAGGATAGCCCGGGCCGCAATGCGCACCGCCTGCGCACCCGGCCATGGACGGTCAGCGTCGAAGGCGAGGTCAAGGCGCCCAGAACTTTCGCCATCGAAGACATCCTCAAATGGGCTCCGCTCGAGGAGCGCATCTACCGCATGCGCTGTGTTGAGGGGTGGAGCGCCGTGATTCCCTGGGTCGGCTTCCCGCTCAGCGAACTGATCAAGCGCTGCGAGCCGACCGCCAACGCGAAATTCGTCGAGTTCTGGTCCCTCGCCGACCCCGAGCAGATGCCTTACGTCCGGGTTCCCTTCCTCGACTGGCCGTATATTGAGGCACTCAGGATCGATGAGGCGACGCACCCGCTGGCCCTGCTCGGCCTCGGCATGTACGGCGAACACATGCCCAAGCCGAATGGTGCGCCATTACGCGTGGTCGTTCCCTGGAAGTACGGCTTCAAGGGCGCCAAGTCGATCGTCAAGCTGCGTTTCGTTGAGAAACAACCACCCACCGTGTGGACAAAATCCGCCCCCGACGAGTACGGCTTCTATTCCAACGTCAACCCGGATGTGCCGCACAAGCGCTGGAGCCAGAGTCACGAGCGCCGGCTGGGCGAATTCTTCAAACGCAAGACGCTCCCCTTCAACGGCTATGCCGAGCAGGTCGCCGGGCTCTACACCGGCATGGACCTGCGCAAGAACTTCTGAACCATGACCCGACAAGACGCCACCCCGCCGCTCACCCTGATCAAGTCCGCCGTTTTTCTCGTCGCCCTGCTGCCGCTCGGCCGACTGCTGTGGGCGGCCTACAGCGGTGACTTCGGCCCCAACCCGGTCGAGTTCGTCCAGCGCTGGACCGGCACCTGGACCTTCAACCTCCTGCTCCTGACCCTGTGCATCTCGCCGTTGCGCGCCTGGACGCAATGGCACTGGCTGCTCCGCCTGCGCCGCATGCTCGGCTTATTCACCTTTTTCTACGCGACGCTCCATTTCTTGTCCTTCATCGGTTTCGACCACGCCTTCGCGGTCGACGACATCGCCAAGGACATTTTCAAGCGTCCATTCGTCACCATCGGCTTTGCCGCCTTCATTCTGCTGATACCGCTGGCCGCAACCTCGAACCAGTGGGCTATCCGCAAACTGGGCGGACGCAAGTGGCAGGAACTGCATCGCAACGTCTACCTGATCGGCATCCTCGCGGCGATCCATTATTTCTGGCTGGTCAAGGCCACTGCGCTGCTCTGGCCGCTGGCCTATTCGGTCGCGCTGGCCCTTCTGCTCGGCTGGCGGGTGCGCGAGCGCAAGCGCAAGGCGATCCCGGTTCCGCATTTCCCGGCGGCCAAGCCGCTCAAGTTCTTCAAGCAGAAGCCGGACTGAGGGCTATTTGCGGCGCGGCCTGTCGAATTGGATGATGGCCCGGCCATCCTGGATCTGCCTCGGCTGCACTTTCCAGGCATGGCCATAGATGATCTCGAAGGTCGCCGGCAGTTTGCCGTCGCTGCGCAGCCGCTCGTAGGCGGCGCGCGCCCTGGCCCACGACTGGCGCCCGGTCAGGCCATGGCGGCGCGCCTTCATCGCGCAGCCCGAGCCGGCAGCGCGCAGTTCGCCCAGCATGTCGTCGAAATCCGCGTAGGTCAGGGTCAGCACTTCCATGTCCATGACCGGGTCGGCGAATCCGCAACCCACCAGCATGTCGCCAAAATCATGCATGTCGATGAAGCGCTGGGTGTGGGCATAGCCGTCGGCGAAGGCTGAGCGCAGTTCCTTGAGGGTATCGGGCCCCAGGGTCGAAAACATGACCAGTCCGCCAACCTCCAACACCCGGTGCGCCTCGGCGAGGGCCGGCAGCGGATCGTCGAGCCAGTGCATGAGCAGGTTGGACCAGACCATTGCGGTCGACTGCGTTTTGAGGGGCAAATTCACCGCATCGGCCGCCAGCCGCTGCGCTTCACCCTGGCGCCCGCGCCCGAGCCAGCGCTGCCATCCGGCGCGCGCCACCCGGCCGGCCTGGAGCATGGCCGGCGACAGGTCGAGTCCGATCACTTGCGCCTGCGGGTAGCGGGCGGCCAGCCCGGCGAAGCTGCCGCCCCGGCTGCAGCCGAGATCGAGGATGCGCTCAGGCGCGATCTTCACGTAATCGAGGCGCTCCTGCATCCGCCGGTCGACCTCGCGGGCGAAAAAATCGGCCTGGTCGTAAGTGGCCGCCGCGCGGGAAAATCGCCGGCCGACCTGCGACCGGTCTACAAACCCGGAATTCACACCGCTTTCACGCCAAGGCGGGCGAAGAACTGGTCGTCACGGTCGACATCAGGATTGCCGGTGGTCAGCAGTCGGTCGCCGTAGAACATCGAATTGGCGCCGGCGAGGAAACACAGCGCCTGCAGTTCGTCGCTCATTTCCTGGCGGCCGGCCGACAGCCGCACCCAGGAAGCCGGCATGGTGATCCGCGCGGCGGCGATGGTGCGCACGAACTCGAAAGGGTCGAGGCGCTGGTTCTCGGCCAGCGGCGTCCCGGGAATCGGCACCAGGTTGTTGATCGGCACCGATTCCGGCGGCTGCGGCAGGTTGGCCAGCTGCACGATCAGCCCGGCGCGGTTGCGACGCGATTCGCCCATGCCGATGATGCCGCCCGAGCAGACGTTGATGCCGGCATCGCGGACCTGCTCCAGCGTGTCGAGGCGGTCGTCGTGGGTATGGGTCTTGATCACCTGCCCGTAGAATTCCTTGTCGGTGTCCAGGTTGTGGTTGTAGTAATCGAGGCCCGCGTCCTTGAGCTTCCCGGCCTGTCCTTCCTTCAGCATGCCGAGCGTCACGCAGGTTTGCATGCCGAGCGCCTTCACCTCGCGCACCATGTCGAGCACGCGGTCGAGGTCGTTGTCCTTCGGGCCTTTCCACGCGGCACCCATGCAGAAGCGCGAAGCCCCCTTGGCCTTGGCCGCCCGCGCGGCGGCGACGACTTCGTCGAGCGGCATCAGGCGTTCGCGCTCGGTATCCGTTTCGTAGCGGGCCGATTGCGAACAGTAGCTGCAGTCCTCGGAACAGCCGCCGGTCTTGACCGAGAGCAGCGTCGAGCGTTGAATGGCGTTGGGATCGAAATTTTCGCGGTGCACACCCTGCGCGCGCCAGATCAGATCCATCAACGGCAAGTCGTAAAGGGCGAGCACCTCCTCGACCGACCAGCGGTGGGCAGGCGCGGTCTGGGGCGCGGAAGGGACAGCGGCGAGAGAACTGGCGTGCATGGGAGGCCTTGCTTGAAAGAATCGACGAATTTCGGGGACGAAACGCTTTGGTAATTATGAATTATCAAGGCGCGCCATAGTGCTGTCAATTTTACCCCAGGCTACAAGCCATGCCCTGCAAGCTGTCGCCACGCGCCTGTTGCCGGGAAGTTGCCTGCTGTGCGCCGCCGACAGCCCGGCCAGCCTGCTGTGCGCGGCCTGTACGGCCGACCTGCCGGCGCTGCCCGCCGCGCTCTGCCCGCAGTGCAGCGAGGAAACCACGCTCGGCGAACGCTGCGGTGCCTGCCTCAAGGACCCGCCGGCGTTCGCCCGGACCGTGGCCCTGTTCCGCTACGAATTTCCGGTCGACCGCCTGATCCAGGCGCTCAAGTACGGCCACCAGTTGCCGCTGGCCGCCTGGCTCGGGGCGCAACTCGGCGAACGACTGGTTGCCGGCGATTTCGATCTCGTCGTTCCATTGCCGCTGCACCCCGCCCGGCTGAGGGCACGCGGCTTCAACCAGTCGCTCGAGATTGCCCGCCCGCTCGGCCGCGCCCTCGGCATCCCGGTCGCGCCGGACGGCCTGATCCGCACCCGCGCCACGCCTCCACAGGCTGAACTGCCATTGAAGGAACGCGCCAGGAACGTACGTGGCGCTTTCGAATATCGCGGCGAGCTTGCCGGCCAGCGCGTGCTATTAGTAGACGACGTGATGACCACCGGCTCGACACTGCGCGAGGCGGCCCGCATACTGGCGCTCCATGGCGCCGGGCCGATCACCGTGGCCGTCGCCGCCCGTGCCCTGTGCCGCTGAAGCCCGGAAAATCAAATGCCACACCGCAGCCCATGATCGCAGTCGTCCTCTACCAGCCCGAAATTCCGCCCAACACCGGCAACGTCATCCGCCTCTGCGCCAACACCGGGGCCGAGCTCCACCTTGTCGAACCCCTCGGCTTCGAGCTCAGCGACAAGGCCCTGCGCCGCGCCGGGCTCGACTATCACGAATGCGCCCGCGTCCTGCGCCATGTCGACTGGGCGGCCTGTCGCGCCGCGCTCGGCGAGCGCCGGCTGTGGGCGATGAGCACCCGCGGGACAGCCAGCCCCTTCGCCCAGACCCTTGGCACCGACGACGCCTTCGTCTTCGGCTCCGAAACCAGCGGCCTGCCGGCGGCCCTTCTCGAGCAATTCCCGCCGCCACATCGCCTGCGCCTGCCGATGCAGGCCGGCCAGCGCAGCCTCAACCTGTCGAACGCGGTGGCCGTCACCGTCTTCGAGGCCTGGCGTCAGAACGGCTTCAGCGGCGCCGGCAGCTGATTTCCGGCACCGCGCCGGAAAGCAAATCAATGGTTGTTGCGCCAACACAACACAAGCAGGGCAAAACCGCCGCAGACTGCAAACATCCGTTGCCCCCCCGCCCTTGCTTTGCCAAAATGGCTCCAACTTCTCAATCCGAGAGGTAAAGCTTAATCGACCCTTGAAGGGCAGATTAAAAACTAACCACTACAGGAGAAATTCTGATGCAAAAGAAACTCATCGCTCTGGCTGTTGCCGGCCTGGCCTCCACGGCTGCCTTCGCACAGACCAACGTGACCATCTACGGTCTCGTTGACTACGGCTATTCCTACCGCTTCGACGGCCGCGGCGTCGGCTCCATTCTTCCGGGCGTTCCCGGCGGCCCCACCCCGGGCAGCGCCAGCAAGCTCGACTCCGGCATCGACGCCGGTAGCCGCCTCGGCTTCAAGGGCACCGAAGATCTGGGTAACGGCCTCAAGGCTGTGTTCCTGCTTGAAGGTGGCTTCACCAATGACGACGGCTACTCTGCACAGTCCAGCCGTACCTACGGTCGTCAAGCCTACGTCGGCCTGAGCGGCAACTTCGGTACCGCCGTCGGTGGCCGTCTGTACACCCCGTACTACACCTTCATGCTGCAGATGGATCCGTTCGCGAACGGTACCGTCGGTGCCTACTCCAACGCCTGGCGCCTTGGTGCTTCCACCCCGACCATCGGTGCAGTCGGTGGCTTGATGGATCCGCAGCGCGTCGATAACGCTGTCGCTTACATCTCGCCGTCCTTCGGTGGCTTCCAGGTGACCGCTGCGTACTCGAACAACGCCGACAATGCCCTGCAAACTGAAAGCACCAGCAACAACGCCCAGAACAACACGGTTTACGCCATCTTCGCTGGCTACACCGCCGGCGGCCTGACCGCGGGTCTTAACTACCATGCAATTCAAGCCGGCACCCCGCTGTCCAGCTCGCTTGCCCTGCCGCTTTCTGACATCCAAAACGTCACCGCCGGTGCTGCCTACCAGTTCGGCAACGGCCTGAAGCTGTCCGGCGCCTACACCTGGAGCCAGGCATCGTTCAACGACAACCGTCCGTTCAATATCACCAATCTGCCGATTCAGGAACTGACGATGAACAACTTCCTGCTCGGCGTCAGCATGCCGTTCGGCAAGTGGCTGCCCAAGGCTTCGTACATCTACTCTGATGGCGACCAAGTTGGCAATTCGCAGCAGATCGCGATTGGTGTTGATTACAACCTGTCGAAGCGCACCAAGATCTACTCGGCCTACTCGTACCTCGACAACGACAACAGCCGTTTCGCTGGTGTGGGTGACGGCTCGAACTCCGGTGCTTACGCTGCTGGTAACGGCTACTCTGCCGGTGTCTGGCAACAAGGCTTCAACCTTGGCGTTCAGCACAAGTTCTAATCCAGCGCGAGCCGGATTTGCAAAAGGGCGCTTCGGCGCCCTTTTTTGTTGCCTGTCGTTTCGGGCCGCAGACTGCCGGATGCAAAAAGGGCGCCCAATCTGGACGCCCTTTTCACCTTCCCAGCCAGAGTTCAGCCGAGCAGGATCAGGTTGTCGCGATGGATGATCTCGGGTTCGTCCACATAACCCAGCAAATTCTCGATTTCTGCGGTCGACTTGCGGGCGATCAGGCGCGCTTCGCCGCTGCCGTAGTTGCTCAGGCCGCGCGCGACTTCCGCGCCGCCCGGGGCGATGCAGGCCACCGCCGCGCCGCGCTCGAAATCCCCTTCGGCGGCGACGACGCCGATCGGCAACAGGCTTTTCCCCGCTTTCAGGGCGTTGACCGCACCCGCATCGAGCAACAACCGCCCGGTCAGTTGCAGATGGTCGGCCAGCCATTGCTTGCGCGCCGCCAGCGGCTGCGTCTGCGACACCAGCAGCGTGCCGACCGCCTCGCCACTGGCCAGGCGGATGATGGCGTCGGTCTCGCGGCCGCTGGCAATCGCCGTGTGCGCACCACTCATGGCGGCCCGCTTGGCGGCGATCACCTTGGTGATCATGCCGCCCTTGCCGATCGAACTGCCGGCGCCGCCGGCCATGCCTTCGAGCGAATCGTCGCCGGCGGTCGCTTCGCGGATCAGCGTGGCCTCCGGGTCCTTGCGCGGGTCGGCGGTGAACAGGCCGACCTGGTCGGTGAGGATGATCAGCGCGTCGGCTTCGATCAGGTTGGCGACCAACGCCCCCAGCGTATCGTTGTCGCCGAACTTGATTTCGTCAGTGACCACCGTGTCGTTTTCGTTGATGATCGGCACCACGCCGAGCCCGAGCAGCGTGGTAAGGGTCGAGCGCGCATTGAGATAGCGCTTGCGGTCGGCGAGGTCATCGTGGGTCAGCAAGATCTGCGCGGTGTGCAGGCCATGTTTGGCGAAGGCACCCTCATAGACCTGGACCAGACCCATCTGGCCGACCGCCGCCGCCGCCTGCAGTTCATGCACCGACTTCGGCCGCTTGCGCCAACCGAGGCGCTGCATGCCGCAGGCGATGGCACCCGAGGAGACCAGCACCACTTCCTTGCCCTGCGCCCGCAGCACGGCGATCTGCCGTGCCCAGTCGTCAATGGCGCCAAGGTCAAGCCCGGCCCCGTTATTGGTGACGAGCGCCGAACCGACCTTGACGACCAGGCGTTTTGCTTTGGCGAGGCGGGTCTTGTTCATGCGTCTTCACTGGTCGCGGTTGCGGATTCGTCGTCGATTTCCGGCCGCGCCATCTGTTCCAGCGCCGCCTGGATCGCATAGATCAGCGGCTTGGTGCCCTCGCCGCTGATCGCGGCGATCGGGAACACCGGCCCGTCGTATTTCGTGGCCTTCTTGTAGGCCTTGAGGAAATCCTTGACCGCCTTCTCGCGGTCTTCCTCGGGAACAAGGTCGAGCTTGTTGAGCACCAGCCAGCGCGGCTTGTCGGCGAGCGCAGGGTCGTGCTTGAGCAGTTCGCCGACGATGGCCTTGGCATCGCGCACCGGGTTGGCGCCCGGGTCGATGGGAGCAATATCGACCAGGTGCAGCAGGATGCGCGTGCGTTGCAGGTGCTTGAGGAAGCGGATGCCGAGCCCGGCGCCATCGGCCGCGCCTTCGATGAGGCCCGGCACGTCGGCCATGACGAAGCTCTTTTCGGCGTCAACCCGGACCACGCCGAGGTTGGGGTGCAGCGTGGTAAACGGGTAGTCGGCGACTTTCGGGCGGGCCGCCGAGATGGCGCGAATCAGCGTGCTCTTGCCGGCATTGGGCAGGCCGAGCAGGCCGACGTCGGCGAGCACGCGCAATTCAAGGCTGAGCTCGAACTCTTCGCCCTGGTCGCCGTTGGTCTTCTGGCGCGGGGCGCGGTTGGTCGAGGACTTGAAGTGGATGTTGCCGAGGCCGCCCTTGCCGCCCTTGGCGAGCAGGACCTTCTTGTCGTGGGCATCGAGGTCGGCGAGGATCTGCCCGGTGTTCTGGTCGGTGATTACCGTGCCGACCGGCATGCGCAGCACGATGTCGTCGCCGCCGGCGCCGTAGCAGTCGGCGCCGCCGCCGTTCTCGCCACGCTTGCCGATGAATTTACGGGTGTAGCGGTAGTCGACCAGAGTATTGATGTTGCGGTCGGCGATCACGTAGATGCTGCCGCCACGGCCGCCGTCGCCGCCATTCGGCCCGCCCATCGGGATGTATTTTTCGCGGCGGAACGTGGCCGCGCCATTACCGCCGTCGCCTGCCTTGACGTAAATCTTCGCCTCGTCAATGAATTTCATTTTCCCGCCCTTGCAAACTAAAAAGCCCTATCCGGCGGATAGGGCTTTTGCTGTTCCGCCAGTCCGTTTATTCAGCGGCCGGAACGATGGTCACCGTGCGGCGCTTCTTGTCGCCCTTGACGGCGAACTGGACGGTGCCGTCCTTGAGCGCGAACAGGGTGTGATCCTTGCCGCAGCCGACGTTTTCGCCCGGGTGGAATTCGGTGCCGCGCTGGCGAACGATGATGTTGCCGGCGAGAACGAATTGACCGCCGTAGCGCTTGACGCCAAGACGCTTGGCCTGTGAGTCGCGGCCGTTACGTGAACTGCCGCCTGCCTTTTTGTGTGCCATTTGTTAGCTCCTTGTCTGAACTTAGGCAGCGATCGTGTCGATGCGCAGTTCGGTATAGTTCTGACGATGGCCCTGATGCTTCTGGTAGTGCTTGCGACGGCGCATCTTGAAGATCTTGACCTTGTCGTGGCGGCCGTGGGAAACCACGGTGCACTTGACGGTGGCGCCAGCAA
>ERZ724516.998-NODE-998-length-16814-cov-5.977505_pt1 | contig 16814 bp, 29 predicted proteins | sample MGYA00376049_ERZ724516 | MGnify/ENA primary metagenome ERZ724516 (study PRJEB28724, sample SAMN07190886) | activated sludge metagenome | isolation source: activated sludge of sewage treatment plant in Hong Hong | place: USA: Christiansburg, Virginia | collected... | reverse complement strand
AATATGAAGTTTAGTAGGTCAATCATTGTAATTAATCCTATCTAATGGAATTGAAAACTTGTTTATTAAATCGCGGATAAGTATCAATGCTGACTCCTCGCTTATATCAGCATACACCTCCTCCAATTTAATCCCAAACTGATTTATTAGATGCTGGACAATTTGCAGGGATTCGGAGCGGGAAAGCTCTTTATAAACTTGACCACCGTTATAAGTTATGTCAAGTGTAACCGTTCCGTCTTTGTACTTACTATCTAAATATATTTCATTGCGGCGTATCATTGCGCTCATTGTATCACACTCCAAAACATAAATATATAAATTGAGATAATCATAAGTGCTGCTATTGTGAAGTCTTTGGTTTTCATGGTTCGTACCTTTCTATTTCTTCTTGAATTTCTAATAATTTTTCTGATAGATTTTTTATTTGTTTTTTCATTTTCTCAAAATCCCCTTTCTCCACCATTACCCACTCCATGCATTCGCCCGCCTTTAATCCAAGTTGATTGCCAAATAATTCATTTATCACCACTTGCTTATCATTAGATTCCCAGTAATCCGTATCTTTATTGGGTTGCTCGTGATGTATGTAGGCAACCCCATCGTCAAGTATTTTTGATACCCAAATATTAATTGTGTTCATTTTTTCTTTATAAATTAGTTAGAAAAAGTTAGTTGTTAGAGAGTAGATTATCGTCAATATCTGTAAATTCACCACATCGAGAGCAATGTTCTAATTCAACATCTACAATATCAAATTCGTGTCCGCAGCTTGGGCAATTCATTATCTTCCCCTCCATAATTTCAATCTGTGAATAAAAAGTGTTAGTTATCTTATATCCAGTGATAATCATAGTAATCACTTTCGCCTTCGTCATCATATAGCGGCTTTCCACAAGTCGGGCATTCGTTACCTGCTTCTTGTACTTCTTTTATTTCGCCGCAGCATTCGCACATCACATAAATCATCCTTACCCCCTATAATTAGTTTCTTGTTGCTGATAATAATCGTCAGAATCCTTTGTATTAGACAAGGCTTCCGCTTCTAATCCGTCCACCAGTTCAAATAAATCCCCCGTTTCGTGTAGGTACTCAGCAAGTTCCACCGCTCCGATTTCTTCTACTGTTAATTTCGTGAATTGGTTTGGGTGTTCTTGTGCGTACCCTCTGATTTTATCTTCGAGTTTTAAGCGTTTGTAGATTGCTTGTGAATCTTTGTAGTCTTTGAATAGTTGTTTGATGTAGTTTAGCATGTTAAATTACCTCCGCCGTAAAAAACAACTTACCCTTTGGGCTTGCTTGCCCTGTTAATGGTTTGAATCCGTATTTTCTACCAAGTATCTCCCAGTAGTCATTTATCTTTTCTTTCAGCGATTCACCAAAAGGCATACCACCACTTAAATACATTACAGGGTCTCCACCTTGTTTATTGATTTCAATAATAATGTCCATTTCTTCTTGTGTCATTTCAAATTCTTTTCTCATCTTATTTCTCCTGTTATGTTTGCTATTATGCTTGTGAAGTTTATCATCTTGCACCTCTATCTTTTGTAATGTCCCAAAGTGCAGCTTGCCATGCTTTACGTGGGGTGCTACCCTCACCGAGAGTTACCCAAAAGCCGTTTATAAAAACCTTAACATAACATAACGTACCGTTGAGAAAAGTCGATAATTCAGCATTTGGATATTTCGCCTTTACTTGCTCTTTATTTGTCATTTCCCTACTCCTATTAGTTATTTATTCCCGTTGTTAATTAGTTATTTCACAATCGATAAATTCCAAACTTGCATTCTAACATCTGATTTAGTATCTGAACAGCAAATCAATGTATTTGGTTTTGTATAGTCAATCATGCTTATTGTTAAGTTTTCACCAGTTCTATTGTTGACTACATTCAAACCGCGTAGTGCAGATGCTTGATACATTTCTGCGAGCATTTCAGTTAGCGGAGTTAAGTTCGTTTGCATAGTATTCTTTCGGTTTGTTTTTACTTCGTTGTTAATTTCTAATACAAACTTACGGAAAATTAAGTAAGTATGCAAGAACTATTTTTATTATTTCAAAAGTATTTTTTAACTACTTAATTTTCAACAACTTGCACGGGCGAATATTTTGCAGCTATTTTACTTTCACCTGATTCTGTGATTCTGTAACCATCTCCAACGGTATAAAAGTAATCCTCATTTTCGATTAATAGCGGTTTATGGAACTGCTTTTTTACCCTGTGGATTTTCTTGGTTTTCTTGTCCCACTTAATCACGCCCTCACCTTGTATGAGAGGGTAAATAGATTCAGGACGTTTGTTGAATTGTTTTGCTATTTCTTTTATTGATTTGCCGGATTGATTCATGTTGGTTCCTTTGTTTATTAGAGTTTTCGGGGTGCTATCCAAATAACTAAATCGTCTTTTCTGACTTCGTTTATACCTGTTATTGCCGCAGCTTTTACTGATTTATCTTCACCTAATTGGTTCATTATATCAAAACAGCACGGATAAGTTTTCTGTATAAGTGAGATGTTACCAAACGCCTCACTGTTATCTTCGTGTAATTTCCTAAAAAATACTATAAAATACCTCATATCCCCTCCGTAATCGTATTTTCACACTGATTCCCCGTAACATCTTGCAAAGATTTCAAAACAACCGAACTAAGCTCGTTAACCGATATAGCGAGTTCATTCGTTATCAGCTTTATAAAAAGTACCGACAATTCGGGTGTGATTTTTAATGTAAATTGTTCTGATTCTTTATTTTCAAACTTAACCATGCCTTCGTATCTGTCAATGGTTTTGTTATAGTCGTAACCTTTTTTAAATTCCAATCTAAAATCAGTTAATTGCCATTTTTTAGGATTGTCGTTCATGCTGTTTTCCTCACCATTCGATATGTGATAAAATTAGCAGGATAATAATTAGTAGGGTTTTCACCATTTCACCACCTCTTCGTCATCGTCATTGTCAAAGAAATAGACATAAATCACTACAACAAAAGCGAGCCAAGAGAATAGACCTATTTTCATTGCACGGCTTCTTTCTTTTCGAGTCCACTTTTCTTTTCCAACTTTCATTGTGTACCATCGTCCTATTAAATATGCAACAACAAATCCTAACAAGTAAATTGAAATTATTAAATATACCATCTCTCACCTCAAATTAAATTGTAAATAGTTGGTTAACACCAAAAGTAAAAATAGTTATTGTAGAGAATTGTAAAATCCTGAATAATTTTCTCTACTACCCAAAACGCCATAAGGCAGGCGCAACCAAACGCAATTATATCTTTCATCCCTCGCTCCTTTCAAATACGTTGTTAATGTACCACCACCAAATTTCCATGTCTATTAAAAATTGCTCTTCTTCACTCACTTACGGCTCACTTTCTTGGATAGTTGGGGTCTCATTTTCAAACTCCTTTTTTAACTTTTCATACATTGCTTTTCTCTCTTCTTTTCTTTTCGCCTCTCTTATTTGCGCTTGATCTGTACGTTCAAATTCTTCCGTTTCTGTTTCGTCACGTTCGGTATAAAAGTATAATTGTATCCCGCCGTCGGTATCAAAAAACTGTATATGCGAAGCCCCATTGGAAATTTTCGTTTGTACCAATTTGCTCAATTCACTAATTGGCATCATGTCGGATTGATAGAACTTTCTACTGTCCATTGTGTCGTATCTTTTCTCACTCATAGCACACCCTCCTTATCCAAATCAACAACCAACGGCTGCCCAAATAGCCCGAAATGTTGCTTCTTGACTTTGACGGGGTTGTCGGATACAAACCAAACGGGCTTCATTTCTTTAGTCGATGTAAAATTAATAGGGTCTGTTTTCTTGTCCGAGATAAATCGGATTTCGTTTAATTTTTGATTGCTCATAACTCTAAAATATCCATTAGTTCTAAAATTCTTTGATAGTCGGATTGCATTGGTTTGATTTCTTCAAAGTCCACCATTTTGATAAACATTATATTAGAATTTTCTTCAGGCTCAAATATAAACTGTATAGAATCTTTGGGTCTGTATTCGCCTTTTGCCACACGTTGCACATCGTGCCTTATCATTCTTGCAAGTAAGTTACGATTTATGTCTAATTCGTTTTTTAGCTTACTTATTAATTCGTCTTTCATGCGCATCATGCTTGTTGCTTGTTCTGTGGTTGTCATAGTTTTTTGTATTTAGTTGTTCGGTACTGTTTCTTATTTCGATAATGCTTTTTATAGAATGGTTCGTTTAGTATGCTCCATGCTATTCTTCCGATACTCCATTCTAAAAATACCCCTTCGTGCCTAATGTTTATCAGTTTGATGTATTTCTTCAACTTTCGCGGCAATCGTAGCTTTTTAGTTTTAGGCTTAGAGATTGATTTTGTAATTATCATTGTGTATTTTGGCTCTACTGACAATAAATTATCAATCCATTCTTTGCCGTATTCTGTTAGTTCGCCGTCGTTAATTGATACTTTGAAAGTAGTTGCTTTTTCGTATTCTTCACGGCTCATTTGCTGACCAGTCGCGGCGTAATTATTCATATCGTCAATTATAACTCCACGAAAATCCGAACCACCTAATCTTATTGGTATAAATGTAGTACTTGATACGACTGTTAATGATGTTACGTCACTCGGCTTTTCTACATTACTACCATTTCTATATTTTGCCATCACTTCACACGCTCCATTTCTTGGATAGTTTTAGTTGCATCTTGCCACGCTAATTCGGGTGTTTTGCCCGTACCTATTACCCACTGGTTATCAGAAATATCAACAATTACGTACTCACTTTTTCTATCAATGTAGAGTTGCGAAAACGGATATTTACACCGTACAAATTCTTTACCGTTCATTTTTCTTTCTCCATTTCTTCTATTTTGGTTTTCGCGTTTTGCCATGCTTGTTTGAAAGTATTGCCGACCGCAAAAACTCCCCATTCGTCTAATGAACAAGTGATAATATAGTCTTTTACAGCGAACCTATCCGGGTTTATACCTACACATTTCATTCGTTTACTGCTTATAAATTTCGGATACCTCTCCAATACGAACTCTTTAGCGGTTTGCTTAGTCATGGTAGAACCTCTTTTGGCAATTTCCTCTCTATTCGCCAAAGTCTTGACGTGTTCGGTTAGGGGGATACGGTCATTCATAGTATTTGCCCTTTTGCTAATTTGTTGAATTGCTTAACTGCAAGTCTTGGAATATCAGTACTAATTACGCAAACTTTATTATGCCAAACTTCAAAACCACCGCGCAACATTAACCTTAATTCCAATTCGTCATTACCTATATACAAACTTGGATAAACACTATAATTTTGCTCTTTATAATTTACCAAATCTTTTGTTTCAATTCCGTTCATCTCTCTTATTCTCCCTGTAAAGTTGGATTGAGAAGGTTAATAGTAACTTGGTCTATTTCTGTTTCAATTTGAGTTTTAACGTCTCTTTTTATGAGTGAATAAGTGCGCTCTTCGCTTAAATTCAAACACCTTACAAAATAGTCGGTTTTCTTTCTTTTGGTTTTTGTAAATTTGCAAAAGTACAATTCAGCAGCCGAACGCCAACTGCGAAACTTACCCCATTGAACTACTTTACCCTTATATATTATCTCGAATGTTTCCATTTCCCCACTCCTAAAAAGTTATAAAATTGATTGTTGGTTAGTTTTCTACGTAATAGGGAACTTGCATAGATTTATACTTATCGTGATTCCATACTAATCCACGCTTAGTTGAGCCGTCACGTTGCGTTACATAATACTTTCCGTTTTTACAATCACTTACTTTTTGCAATTCTAAAAACTCAGCATCAGTAAGATTTCTACCCTCAGTTGGTATTGAATCGTGCAATATTGTGTGTGCCATTTTCTACTCCATTCCCTATTAGTTTCACATTCCCTTACTTAATTTTATGTAAACTTACGGAAAAGTAATTTACCATGCAAGAACTTTTTTTAATAGTGGGGAAAATATTTTTAGAGTAAAGCAGGAACTGTATGAAAATAAACAACTTAGCTTGAATTTCCTTTTTCTGCATAAACAAAGATTTTTTGCAGTACGTTTCAAATCGTAACCAACTGCACATATAGATTTCCTTATTTGCACTTGGAGCGTTTTCTGCGCATATAACTAAAAAACCCGCCTCTTTTCAGATAACGGGTTTTGTCGGGAGTGAGGGACATTACTTCCTGCGCATTTTCAATCTAAATCGAATAGCTGATGTATTTGCCCATGTAACATTTGCCCGTGTTTCCACCGCCACGTAGATAGTACTTGACGATGCAACTGTATTGAAGTCTATAATTTGAGAGCCTAATCCTAAACTGTTATCTAAATTCTTAATTGCTAAAGAATCCGTTGGTGACGTTGGTTGCATATCGGTATAATCTGCGGTTACGATACTTATATACCCCGCCACCAATAAACTATCTGCGGTTGTCCACGAGCGCGCATTATTTTTAGTAACCGCACTTCCTGACGGATTGCCGTTTAGTATCCAAACACGCAAATCTTTCTTTTGCGCAGTTGCGTCCATAAGCTCAATTCCGTATATTTCACCATGTCCAGCCGTTTCGAGAGTGGCGCATGATACTTGAATAGCGTTATCGTGTATCCAGTCCCCGCTTACCATTGCAGTTGCGTCAATCGGATTTGCGCCTACAGTCCAATCCGTGTACTCGGTTTTCGCCACCAGTGAAGTAGAGTAAATTTGTCTTTTATCACAACACATACTTTGTTCCTATCTTAAAATTGTTAATGCTGATTTCCCGTATAGTTAATTGCAATCCATGCTGAAAGTAAATAATTACCGCCGCTTATCCCTGCAATTGCGCCGTCCCGTAAAGCTATTCCTACACTGTCACCTTCCCCTAATTCGATTAAATCACAACCATTAGCCCAGAACTTATTAACAGCACCCACGCCCTGCCAAAGAATGCACGAATAAGGATTTGAAGTAGAACCGCCGTGTCTGTCTTTTCGTATTAAATGTACTTGAAAATTCAAAGTGTCCGCGCCTCCTGTAATGTCGAATAGCATTCCAAAACTTACACGGTACACACCACACTTATTACTCATAAAATACATTTGGTTTTGTTCTTGCTCCATGCCGCCGCCGTTAAAATCCTTGTGTTCAAATATCAACATAGACGTTGCTACGGCTTGTAAAATCCCTGCAATATTTCCGATTGTACCTGAATTATTCGTATATCTCAAATTCACATTATTGTTAATCAACCTACAAAACAAATCATCGTCTTGCTGTTGTGCAAGTTCTGCTATTTCGGTAATTTGCAGGCTTTCTACGGGTGTTGGTATTGCCGATGGGTTATCTTGGATTGCACCGATAACCGCACTTTGGAAAGCCGCGCCGCTATTGCCACCATTCCGATTGTATGTAGTGGCTTGCTCATCTACTGACTTAGCAGGGGTTCTGATAACAGGCATTACGTACCCCTCGAAATAAAATCAATATCAATTGTTCCCTTTTTCCAATCCGCTTGCATTTCAATCATAACCGCTTTTTCGCTCCCTGCGAATCCGTCAATAACTGGTATTGTCGCAATATCCCCACAGTTTTCCGGCATAGTTTCGCCGTCTTCCATATACATAGTAACGGGGATTTTATTTTGAGATGTATTGGTAAACCTGCTTAGGTAGAAATTAGATACGGCAACTGGCAAACCGTTATCAACTTGTGTCAATAAAGCCCATGCGCGGCATTCTTGCACCCGTGCCTCACTTTCAAAGGCGTTGGAGCTTGCAGCAAGCTCGGGTAATGCTGTAACATTATCGTATGTTGTTTCTGTAAAGCCGTCGTGAATTTTTACGGATTCATGAACTTTTAACGGGTGTCCGCTTTCGTTGTAATAGAGTTTTCTTAGGTGTATTCTCGGCTCTTTCATTTGCCTATTAGCTTCTATATCTGACGTTGGCAGATTATGATTTAACAGCCGTACGTTAATCCGTTCATCTGACTGATTCCCTCTTATTTCAGCTGTGAAATTTGAAATATCGGGATTCTCTAAATTTGGTAACTCGGTCGCACTTGATGTGTAAACACCTGAACATGGTGTAAAATCAAAATCGCCTTCTTGTGCATCGCCAAACCGCGTGCTTAAATCAATAGCGGTGTTGCTCGGATTGTGGAAAATCCTATCGAAAGAAATAGCGTAAGAAAGCCTGTTAACTGCCAGTGCATCAGGAATAATTAACGGCTTATATGTGAACTTGCAACAATTGCCCTCTGTGAAGTTCTTCAATAAATCCCACATATACGTAAATTCTAAATAGGATTCACCTTTTTCATCGTATATCAGCATTCCCGTATCGGGATATGAAGCTATTTTACCGATAGTTAAAACAGCGTCGTCAGTTAAAGTAGTGCCTTTTGCATGATTAACCGATCCGTTTTGGGCGTAAAATGTAATTGCCACCAACGGTGAGCCGTCAAACGTGCTAATGTATGTACTCGGCGGGTTGCGTGTCCACGCCGCTAAATTTGCCTTAATCGCCCCGGTAAGTCCGTAAGTGAATAAATAAGCGAGTTTGTAGAGGTAACACTGCGTGGTTATACCTGAAAGTCGAAAACGTCCCTCTGTGACTGTTGTTGGTCTATAATCGAATTTAGCTCCTATATTAACGTCCGCGCCTGTAATCCAATCGAACACATTTATATTGTCCAAATAGGATTTCAAATACGTATCTGTTGGGTTTGAAAGAATATAGGTTGCCCAACTTTTCGTACTTGTTTGCTCCAATACTAATTTAAACACGTCCACCGCGTCAATTGTACAACCGTTCGTTATAAACGTTCCCGTTTCTTCATCTTTGCTAATTTTATAGGTATTGGTAAGTGTTATCTTTTGACCGCCGCAAAACTCTACATATTCAGTCGCGCCCTCTGTGCCTCTATCTGATATTAATACGAAAACATTGGACGTGACAAGCCCTGAGTACCCTTCTGCGGTATGGTCATAGAATGGATTTTTGAGTATTTCTTGTAAGTTAGTGGGCAATAAAGAAAAATCAAAATCGAATGAAATACTTGCAGCCTCCCTACACCCAAAAGGAATATCAGAATCAAAACTCATTTTGTGAGATTTAATTTCGATACCGCCGCTTTCAAACGCTTCATCTGTCAAAGAATCAATATTTGTTAACGGACTGACAAATTCCCCTGCCGGAATAATCTCGAAACGCAAATTCCAATCCCTATCGTTTACCCACTCGGTATAATATTTTTTGGTACGGTCAATGGACATTACGCGGATACCTCGATAAATTTCTTTTCAAAAGTTAAAGTAACCGATTTTTTCCCTTCGTTATCCTCAAAACTAAATTCTGTTAGCTGTACCGGTATAGCCTTTGTAGCATCGTGATACGGACGTGATATTGCAAGTGCTGTACCTATTGCTGTTAATTCAATCCAACCGCACCGCGTTTTCTGTAATTTCAATAGCTTTAACCGTATCAATTCCCAATCTGATAAATCCCAATCCGACGCTTTGTAGGTGAACGGCTGCAATTTTACTGCAAAGCTATTTCGCATTTTACTAATAGGGCGTATGATTTTACCGCCTAAACCTTTTACCGATTCACCTTCAAACGCATAGCCTTCAAAAGCTCCGCGTGTTTTTATTTCGATGCTTGTGTAACCCGTAAAACCCGCTATTGTTGACAACAGGAGTTCATCGTAACGCCCCGTTGTAGTATCCACGTTTGCAATGTGTAATTTGAAAGTGTATGCCATTATTTCCGCGCCCTTTCTAATCGTAATGCTTGTTTCTGTTCGCGTGCGATTACGGCTCTATCTAATTTCAATTCTAAGTCCGTAGAATGATGATGATGCACGTTTCTTGGTGGATTAACTTGAAGTAACGTTTTAATATCAGATAACTCTTTTTGCAATCCCGAAACATCAACATTCACAACATTATGAACAGGTCGGAAATTTGGTTGCTCTAAATTTCTTACATTGTTGCTTACTATTTTACCGTTTGCGGATATTGAATAAGCTGATAAATCAGGGCGTTTGTAAGCACCGAGAATATCTTTAAGTTTTACGCCGCTTTCGAGTAGTTGGAACATTTCGTAATGTTCTTTTACCTGACCATGCACAATAGATTTTTTATACACAAATTCGTCACCGTGTACAACGCCCTTTACTTCTGATTTGCCGCCTTCGCCCGTGTGTCCGCCTTTTTCAAAACCACCTATGGAGCTTTTCGCAACTGCCAGCAAGCCTTCAATTGTCGCTATTGCAGCCAACCCCGCTATGAACCCGAATGGTCCAAGTGACGCAAACGCCGCAAGAATTGCCGGAGCTTGTGCAAGTACTAATTTTGAAATAGTGTCAATGGTTATACCCAGTGCTGCTTTCCCTGCGCTCTCGAGTGTCAATGTGCCGCTTGCTGCCATTTGCCCAAATATACCCGCTATGCTTAGGCTCATATCCTCACCAACGGCAACTACGCTTTTAGAAAAATCTTCCCACTGTTGTTTAGCCACTTCGTCAGTGAATCCTTTTTCTTTTATAGTTTGCGCGTTAGTTTTCGCACTTTTTGCCATTGCGTCAATCGTCGTATTAATAGCAGAATTAGCACTTTTTGCCATTTCTCCAAACGATTTTATAATAAGTAAATTAGCTTTTTCAGTCGCGGTTACATTTGCATTATTACTCTTTTTGTTATTCTCAAAGTTCTGCTTCTGAAATTCAGCAAACGATATTTCATGCTTCTTTAGTGCGTCTATCAGCTCATTTGCTTTTTCCTCTGTGGCTTTTTTATCAACATCTTTTGAGCCTTTTATTTTATTCTCAATGTCCGATGTAAAAGCATCGAATTGAGAGTTCAAATCGTCAAACGTACTACCCATAGATTTGGAAATACCAGTGGCAATACTGATTCCCAAATCCTGAAATGTTTGCGCTGTCTTAATAGCAAGGTTTGTACTCTTACGGTTATAGTCAATATCAGCATCGTATCTATCGAGTAACGCCTTATTATGCGCATCGTTTATTAACCGTTCGTTGCCATGTGCTTTTTCGAGTGCGTCTGCTTCGGTTTTGTCTATTTCAATTAGCTTTAGTTTGCGTTCGCGTTCGGCATCGTCTTTAATAGTTTGCGCCTCTAATACACGCTTTTCAATAGCAAACTTGCGGTCTAAATCTTGTGTTTCCCGTAAGGTGTTCCTATGAATATCCAACACAACCTTATCAGACTTGGAAACTTCATTTTCGATAGCAGTTAAAGCAATTCGTGCGGCGTCCACCCTATCAGTTCCACCCGCCTCTAATTGAGTAGCAAGTGCGGCTTTTAAGGCTTCCTCCGCCTCCAATACCTTACCGTTGGCACGAATAGCAATTTCTATTTTCTGTGCTTCCTGAGCCGTTATAAGTGCGTTCTTTGCACTATTCAAATCAATTAAGTTTTGGAGTTCTTGGTCAGAGTTATTCGCATCTAAACTATTTACCGATTCAATCCGGGCTTTTGCATTATCGAGAGAGGCTTTCAGTAATTCGAGTGCGTTCTTGTTTTCTTCTTTTATTTGAGCGTCTGCGAATTTCTTGTTGATTATCGCGGTATCGGCAACGCCTTTTTCTTGAATTGCCGTTAATAGTTTTGCTGTTTCCTCTGCGAATGCTTTTTTCTGCGCTTTTGATATTTTTTCATCGTTTTGTATATCGTCATTCTTTTGGTTGCGCTTTTGTTGTTCATTAGTAAGTGCGGTATCCAAATCTTGCAATGCCTTCTTTTGTGCAATTTGAGCGTCGCTAAATTGAGTTTTATCGGCTTCTACTAATGTTTGGTTACGTACCTTACGGGCTTCTATTTCGGTGTCTGATATTTCTTTTGCTATATCTTTTAGCTTGGTTTTCTTATCCTTGCCGTCAGCATCCAAAGCGGCAATTGTAGCGGCTTGTTCTTTTTTATCGGCTGCAAGTAAAGTATCAAGCACCTTTGTACGTAATTTAGCGGCTTGTTCAGGCTCTAATAAATGTAACTTTTCCTTATCATTTATTGATTTGATTAACCGTTCTTTTTCAGCATTAAATAATTTTGCATCGGCTTCTTTTTGCTTTGCGTCTTTTGCTAAGTTCGCCTTTTCTTGTAAGGCTGCAAGCCCTGTTAGTGATTTTTCGTATTGACTTAATAACAGTTCGTTTTGCTTCTTTAATTCACTGTCATTCAAAGAGCCTGTAAAAGCGGCTGCAATTGTTTTACCTGAGATTAAGTCTTTTAGCTTATCGAATGAGAAATTGCTTATCAAATCAGTTATACCACCAACAAACGCTTTAAACCCCGCTGTAACGGCTCTTATTATTTCAGGTGCTTGCTTAATGATATTGATGAACGTATCGAAATACTCTGACAGTGAGGCTGTAGTTTTGCCCGTATCGGTTGCCGTTCCCGTTAACTCATTGAGCCAGTTATTAAGGTCAACAACCCACTCAATTACCTTTGCTATCGCTGCACCCGCTAACTGAAAAGGCACTAATAACGCTTGTGCAATAAATCCACCTACTGCGGTTAATATATTCCCTAAATCTGAAATGGTCGTAGTGATAAAAGAAAGGATTTGCTGAAAAGTCTTTAACGGATCAAAACTTTTGGTAACATCGTCAGTAATATTGAAGGCTTTTTTGAATGCCACAATAATCGGCTCGACGGCATCGACAATGCCATCAAATATCGTTACAACGGTCGTGTAAAATGAATTGATTATTTCCCCTATACTTGCAAATATGATGGTAAAATTAGCAAGTAACGAACCCCCAAGAAACGCCAAAATTGGTTTCAATACGGAGCTTATACGGTTAAACACGTTGCTGAACGTACCAACTAATTTATCAAATGTAGGTTTTAACACATCGACAATAACGCCAAACGCCTGTATAATAGCACCTGAAATTTCACTGACAATAGGATTTAATAATTGGAATGTATTAATTGCGAACACTTCTATTTGAGCTTTGCCCCTGCTGATTTGCTCCGACAAAGTACCCATGTTAACAGCCGCTTGTTTTGTAGCATCGGACGTACCTGTAATTTCCTTTGTCCACGCGCCTACTTGGTCTGCACCACTTGCCAAAATCGTAGCAGCCGCGCTGTTTTCAGCCCCAAACAATTGAGTAAAGGCGGTTGCATCTTTCGCGCCCTTACCAAGTTCTTTTAGCCTTGCCTCTAATGGTAACGAAGTATCGGCAACAATTTTCATGTTGATACCTAAACTTTTCATTTTAGCAAGTGCTTCTTTTGGTATAACCTCTTCCCCGGCAATTTTACCTAACACATTTCTAAGAGCCGTGCCAGCCTCCGCTCCAAATTTACCGCCAGCCGCAAGTACCTGAATTGAGGCGTTTCCTTCCTCGAATGATACCTTTGCTTTTTTCATAGCAACGCCCGCCACGGTGATTGCTTCCCCAACTTGTGGTATTTCGGCTGCACCTACGCGCGCTGATGCTGCCATAACATTGATAAACCGCGAACTTTCGGCTGCTAATTCACTACTATTTGAAGTGTTCACTCCAAATTGCAACATAGCACCTGTAAGTGTGTCCATAGCGGCAGCGGCATCAATCCCACCCGCCTTTGCAAGTATGTTAATGTTTTCAGAGACTTTCTGTAAATCGCCAGGCGTTTTAGCTAAGTCCGCTCCGAAACGTGATAAAACCCCCTGGAAACTTGATATTTGAGTAGAGACGTCACCACCAAACGTAATAGCTAAGTTTTTAGCCCTATCTCCAATATCATTAAGAGCGTCACCTGTAAGCCCTGTTATAGCAGACAAACCCGCCAAACCTTGCTCATATTCCTGACCAACTGTAAAAGCGGCTGTTAATCCCGCCGTTACCGCTCCAATTGCAGCCGTTGCCGCTCCAGCAGGCGTTATAAGTTGACCTAATCCACCCGCTAAACTACCAAATATACCACCGCCAGAGTTTGCCGCGTCTTGACCTTCTGCAAAGCTCTTTTTCAATCCATCGAATAGACCTGCACCACCGATATTTTTACCTGCACTGTCTCCAATATCTTTGAATGTTTTATCAGCAATAGCACCAAGATTTTTTATTTCCTTTTCGGCTGCCTTTGTATCTACATTTATAGATTCTTTACCGCTAAATATACCATCGACCATGCTTCCAACTTTACGCACGGCATCAAACGCCTTTTGAGCGTTTATTCCAAATTCACCATTTATAGTAAAATCAGCCATGTTGGTATATATTCGTGCAGCATTTAAAAGCGTATTGCTCCCAAACTTTGCGTAATGCTACGTTGTTGTATAAAAAAATCCCGTCCTGGTATGAAGTCTGCAATGTGGAAATGAGATATTGCGTTTCGTAGTCGCGACCGTCTTTCATTAGATCAGCTATGGTTTGCGCTTCACTCGTATATCCTTCTTCGTCGGTGTCGTCGGCGTCGTCAAGTCTTGAGAAACACCCGAACCCTCTAATGAAGTCGACGGCGTCTCTTTCAATTTCGCAAAGAACAAAAAATCGTTTGCCACCTCCTTAATGGTTTCATAAGGGAATGATTCTGCAATAGCGGTGCTTTCCATCGGCTCTAACCCCATAGCCTTAAAGTCTAAACAACCCGCTATAATATCACAGTAAGCGGACAAACAAATGTCCACATAGTCCGGGTCTTCGCGCTCTAATTCTTTCTCTGATTTTTGCGTTCTCATAAAGTCCGTCATATCCAAGTCCCCCGCCGCGAGTGCTACTTTTACGGCAATTTCATAGGGAATATCTTTACCGTCTTCGCTCATCATGTACGGCGTGACTTTGTTCAGAACTTCACCAAAACCAAAAAACTTATTTAGCTTCTTTTGCGCCCTAACAGCTATTGCCATACTCGCACCGCTTACCAATCCGCCGTGTACTTGTTTCCATTGCACTTCATGCGCCGTTGTACCTACTTTTAAGAATAATTCTTTGCTCATAAATCCCTTGAGATGTTAAAAATAGGGCGGTGTTACCCGCCCGTTATGTTTCGTTGCTGTTAGACCGTTGTTAGATTGACACGGGTAAATTCTTTCCCCAACGCAATACAAGTAAGCGCGCCTGTAACTTTTGTGGAATCAAAAGCAGCAGCAGGGATTGCAAGAATCGCGGTTGTTGCCTTTGAAACTGTATCAACTTTAGGCTTAATCCGTTCGCCTTTTTTGAGAGAAAGCGCGCCCGAACCTTCTTTGAAATTCCCGTGCGTAATAAGTACCATTGTTTTGGTGGGTTCGTCCGGGTCTGCACGTAAATATGTAATCGATACAAAGTTGTTCACTGTTGTACCTGTAACCGTAATCGACGGTGCTTCCGACGCATCTTCGTAGTATTCGGTAGTTGCAGCTGTGTTGCCCGCTTGGTACGTATCGCAAGCGTTCAACACGCTACCGCTAAACTTGTCTTGGTCAAAAGTAAGCTCAACGCCTTTGTTCAGTCTAACAGGGGTAATGCCCGTGTTATAATTTTGCACCGCGCTTAGAAAAGAATCGGAGCTTGCCGTTAAAGCCGTTGTAGTGGGGGCGGTCGTAAGGGCGGTTGTTTTTACAAGTCCCGTACCTACCGAGTTTACCGCAAAAAAGTCGGTTTTATTCAAACCACCTGCATAAGAGTTAGCCATTATTTTATGTCCTTATATTTAATTAATTGTTCACTTGTTTGTAAAACATAGAACCAACAAAAATCTCTTATTTGCTGATTTTTTGTATATGTGTATTCCTTCATTGCTAAGTCTAAGTTTCTTGATAGTTTCCTTTTTAGGACAATGTCCGAAACTTCGTATCCTTCGTGCATTATTACTATAGCGGAATCATTAACAGTATAGCCCAAATCGTGCAATGAAAACTCTACCGTCTCATGTACCCTGCATTGCCAAACTAATTCGGGAATGTTCCTGAATAATCTTTTTTGCGAAGGCACGGCTTCTGCTATTTGCACACCGTCCAAATCTCTGTGGTGTGAAACAATAGTAGTTTTAATAGCTCCTACGTTTTCATGTTGGATTCTTACCGTATCGAGTATCTTTTGAATCTGATTGTGAATGATATATTCGTCAGTATCCAAACTCAAAATCCATTCACCTTGTGCGGCTTCTTTGGCTAAGTTTCGGGCTTCTGCAAAGTTCCATTGTTCGTAGTAACAATGCACTGTGGATATTTGCACCCCGTACCTTGTAACCGTTTCTGACGGCTTTGTTTCGGGTGTTCCTATCGGTTTGCAGTAACACAATATAACTTCAATTTGCCCCGCTTGCTCACTTGATAATTGCGGTAAATTGTCGAGATACTTTTGCAACCAAAGGCGTTCGTTTTCTTCATCGTAAATTGTGACTATGGAGATAATGGGCTTCTTTGTTTCAATGTTCGGTCTGTTATTAATAGTGTCATTCATAATGCCATTAACAGCATCTAAGAACGCCTGATTGTGGGCTTTTGGCTTCGCTTCTTCACGTATTTTCTCGGCTTCTTCAAGTGTCATAGATTATTTAATAGTTACTGAAATTTGAAACGCATCCGCTCCACCGTCTCGATACGCTTGCCCGTTTGGCATGGAAACTGTTTTTTCGTTATCGTCTTCATCCTGAAATACAGAATTTAGCTCTAACAATCCAACACGCAATGCCTTGTAATACGGCTTTACTGAATCGTCCGTTCGTAGATATATACTAAACTTTTCCGCGTCAAAAGCACAATTACCACCCTCGTAAATATCAATTTCCTCAAAACCGTCAAACGATATAAACGCACTTGGTTTCTCGGTTGCACTTTTATCTAAAAAAGTCGCAAAATCAGAATAATTAACAGTAGAAATAATTTTTATATA
>ERZ724516.996-NODE-996-length-16826-cov-5.196232_pt1 | contig 16826 bp, 15 predicted proteins | sample MGYA00376049_ERZ724516 | MGnify/ENA primary metagenome ERZ724516 (study PRJEB28724, sample SAMN07190886) | activated sludge metagenome | isolation source: activated sludge of sewage treatment plant in Hong Hong | place: USA: Christiansburg, Virginia | collected... | reverse complement strand
GTAAACCCAAAAAAGCTCATATCACATACCCAAATGTTTAAGTATTGGTCGTTTGGCCATGGGTCGTCGCCATCGGTAGCTGAGCTTTTAACATTGTCAAACCCACTTAATGGATCAAATGCCGCAGAGGAAGGGGCTGATTTTCGAATAATACCTGTTGTTGGATTACCTTGAGGATCAAAAGCGGCTAAGCAAAATTGCAATTCGGTGTCAGCACCAATCGAATCAAAAATGGCTCTAGTTTGCGTGAAATTTGGATTAGTTAAACTAAAACACTCATTTAATATTTGAATTTGACGAACTATTTGTGAGTCGGGAATATTTTGAATGGCATTTTTATAAACTACATGCACAACCACAGGAATTGTAATAACTGAGTTTGTTTTTTGGCTTGCCTTGGTTTTATTAACTGGATTAGCTAGCCAATTTTTCGCAGCAATTTCAGCATTAACAAAATTTGCCTTTGCAACAGGGTTTTGAGAATGAGCTTCATAAACTGGCATTGTAGCACATTTATTATTTGTTTGCGCTACACTTAAACCTAAAGTAAAAAGACCAAGACCTAGAGTAAGTAATTGTTTTTTCATTTACAGTAATTTTTTGATTACGGTAAATATATAAAATGAAATTTTAAAAAAAAGAGCGGAACTGATTTTTTTAAATAAGGAGGATAATTTTATTGAACAGTGATGGCAGGAGTAGTAACAACATTACTTTTATTACCTGCCTCATCAAATAAATAAAAAACATATTTCACGTTTTTAATTTGTTTGATATGTCTAAACTTTTGTAATCTCACGCTAATTTCGCCACTAATAGGTTTGCCTTTATACGAATCAGAAGGAGCCTTAATAATGTAACCTAATCTTAAAGTATCGTTAAATAATGGGCGATAGTAACCAGTATAGGTTTGATTGGTTGTATCTAAATAATAATAAGTGTACCAAAAATTTCTAGTCGAATCGTTATCGCTTACACCAATATCACCGTCGCCATCTGTAAATTTAACTTTCAAATCAGCTGAATCGCCAACAAACGGAATAAAATCAGCGAATTCAATTTCAGGTGTTGTAGGATAGGTTGTTTTTTTTACGCACGCATAAGTAATAAAACCTAGAACTGAAAAGATGAATAAATATTTAAAAAAAGATGCCTTCATGAATAATTCAGCATAAATTTACGCAAAAATAAATAAAGTCTAAGTGTCATTGATAAAAGATATTCAAAAAAAAGTGTTTGAATTGAGTTTTAGCTCAAGCGAGCAGGATTTTAATGTGGCAGCCTTGGATGTTTTTAATTATCAAGTTCAATACAACTTAATTTACAATGCTTATGTTTTTGGATTAAAAATTAATCCAGAAGCCGTGACACATTATACTCAAATTCCTTTTTTACCCATCGAGTTTTTTAAATCAAAGGAAGTAATTTGCGGGGAAATACAAGACAAAGCGGTTTGTTTTTCGAGCAGTGGCACAACTGGGCAAATAACTTCTAAGCATTGTGTAAATGATATATCGATTTACGAAACTTCCTTTAATAATGGCTTTGAGTTATTTTATGGTAACCCATCCGATTACTGTATCTTGGCTCTCTTACCAAATTATTTAGAGCGCACAGGTTCTTCATTAGTTTACATGTTTGATAAATTGATTCAAGAGTCCCAACATCCACAAAGCGGTTTTTATTTAAATAATCTTCAAGACTTAAAAAAAACGATTGAAGAGTTAAAACAAACCAAGCAGAAAACAATTTTGCTAGGAGTAACCTATGCCTTATTAGATTTAGCAGAACTAGGAATTGAATTAACCAATGATTTTATTGTAATGGAAACTGGAGGTATGAAGGGCAGGAGGAAGGAGTTGTTAAAAGAAGAGTTACATCAAATCTTAAAACAATTGCTTAAAGTAGATGTAATTCATAGCGAGTATGGAATGACTGAATTATTATCTCAAGCGTATTCAAAACAAGACGGCGTATTTCAATGCTCGCCTTGGATGAAAGTTTTGATAAGAGACATGAATGATCCCTTTACTTATGTAAAAGAAAGAAAGAGTGGAGGAGTAAATGTCATTGATTTAGCAAACCTAAATTCCTGTGCCTTTATAGAAACCAAAGATTTAGGACGATTAAATCAAGATTCTCATTTTGAGATACTTGGAAGGTTTGATAATAGTGATTTAAGAGGTTGTAACTTAATGATACAGTAATGGCAAAAACACAATCCGATTTTTTTGATCAGGTATTTCAAGTCGCACGTTTAATACCGAAAGGCAGAGTTACTAGTTATGGAGCAATCGCTAATTATTTAGGTGCCAAATCCTCATCAAGAGTAGTAGGTTATGCAATGAATGCGGCACACTCTCAAAAAGAGTATGTTCCTGCACATCGTGTACTGAATAGAAATGGACAACTAACTGGAAAGCATCATTTTAGCACTCCATACTTGATGCAAGAGTTGCTTGAAAAAGAAAAAATAGAAGTGCAAAATGATACTGTAGTAAATCTTAAAAAACACTTTTGGGACCCAACAATTGAATTAGCGTTGTAAGACAATAATTCGCTATTTCACGCGTTCCATAAAATTGATTAAACAACCACAAAAAACAATATATTTGCCGTCCGTTTTATGCAGCAGAAGAAGTTTGTCAAAAATATTGCTTTTTTAATTGTTCTTAATTTATTAATTAAGCCATTTTGGCCGTTAGGAATTGAGCCCGCAGTTCAAAATGCAGTTGGTAATGCTTCTTATGGCGAATATGCTATTTTATTTAACTTCTCTTTTTTATTAAATATTATTCTTGATTTTGGTGTCACTCAATTCAACAATAAAAACATTGCTCAAAACAATCATTTATTAACGAAGCATTTTAGCAGTTTATTTTCTTTAAAACTGGCATTAGGTGTAGTTTACTTTTTAGTGACTCTCCTGTTAGGATGGATAATGGGTTATGATTTCAGGTATATGAAATTGTTAACCATATTAGCCGTTAACCAGTTCTTAATTAGTATGATTTTGTATTTGCGGTCCAGTCTTTTAGGATTGCATTTATTTAAAACAGACAGTTTTGTATCGGTAGCCGATAGGGTTATAATGATATTTTTATGTTTAGGCTTATTGTTGAGGTGGTTTGGTATTGAGATTGATATTATGACGTTTGTCTATACTCAAACCATTGGGTATCTTTTAACAGCCATTATTGCCTTTGCTACTGTTTACTATAAGACGGACCATTTTACCTTAAAATGGAACTGGCCGTTTAGCTTAATGATATTAAAGCAAAGTTTCCCTTTTGCGATTTTAGTACTATTAATGACTTTTTATAACCGCTTGGATAGTGTTATGCTTGGTTATTTATTACCAGCAGGCGTGGGTGCCGAGCAGGCAGGTATTTATGCTAAAGCATTTCGATTATTAGAAGCTGGTAATATGATAGCTTATTTGTTTTCTGTTCAACTTATCCCTGTATTTAGCAGAATGATTAAGCATAAAGAAAATGTAGAGCAATTAGTTAAGCTGTCTTTTATTTTGCTGGTAACACCTGCATTAGTAGTGTCGGTAGGTTGTTTTTTCTATTCAAGCGAATTGTCTGCCATTATCAATCATGGAGTAATGGATTCGGCAGCTGAGTTTAGTATATTAATGTTGTGTTTTACGGCTGTTTCAACTACTTATATTTTTGGAACGTTATTAACGGCGAATGGAAACTTGAAGCAGTTAAATACGATGGCTATTATTGGCATTTGCATTAATTTAGTACTAAACTTCATTTTAATACCACATTACAAGGCCTATGGAAGTGCCATTTCTAGTTTAATTACGCAGTTTTTTACAGCTGGTATTCAAATTTATTTTGCGTATAAAATCTTTAAGTTTAAAGTAAATGTACGATTGATTTTATCTGTTATCGTATTTATAATCGGTATTATTGTGTTCAATATGCTATCGCGTTCATTTACTCCCAACTGGATGATAAACTTTGCAATCATGGTTGTTTTCTGTGGTATTTGGGCTTTTGTATCGGGCTTATTAAGTATTAAATCTATCTTCCGATTTGTGAAGTATAAATAAGCTTTTTGCAGTATATATTTATTAGCTGCACAATTTCAAATACTTACTTAATTACTCAAAAAAAAAGCTGTTTTTTATTTGAAAATAGTATATTTGGCGGATGAAATGCCCACAATAGTTAGAAGTTACATTTAAAAAGAAGGACATTTTACCAAGCAATTAAGAACTACCATATCCAGCATGAATCAATCGGATTTAAATAACGAGTCAGTAAAGCTTTTAGCTAAAATATATACTTGGAGGAAGAAGTTGATTGTTGTATCAGTAATTGCAGCCGTACTATCTATTGCCATTTCATTTTTAATGTCGCCGCAATACAAGGCAACTGTTATTGTGTTTCCTTCTCGTACATTCTCTGTATCAAAGTTATTAATTGAACAAAACCAAGGCGCTCAAGAAGATTATATGGATTTGGGTGATGAGGATGATGCCGAAAAGCTATTACAGATTTTGAATTCTACCGAAATCAGAACCCGCATTGCTGACCAATACGATTTATGGGCAAATTGGGATATTGAAAAAAACACAGTACATTCTCAACACTACTTAAAATTGAAATGGGAAGATATGGTAAGTTTTAAACGTACCAATTTCGTTTCAATTAAAGTTGAGGTTTATGATTATGTCGCGGAGCGTTCTGCTAAAATTGCCAACTCCATTGTAGCGTATGCAGATACCGTAAAGTTTAAAATGACTAGACAAGTTGCCCAACAAGCTTTACAAATTACAAAAGATGAGTATTACGCAACCATTCATCGTATTAATGAATTAGAAGATAGCTTGCAAGCGATTAAAGAATTAGGGGTAATTGATTATTCTGCCGAGATTAAAGCTTATTCAAAAAGTATGGCTAAGGCTGTTGAAAGTGGCAACCAATCTGGACAAAAAAATCTACAAACAAAGTTAGACTTACTTAAGAAATATGGAGTTGCTTACGACGATGTTTATGGCAATCTAAAAAAATACCGATTAAAATACCCAATTATTAAAAACAAGTATGACGAGGCTATTGTAAATTACAACAATGCTATGCCTTCTAAATTTATAGTTGATAAAGCAGTTGCCGACGAAAAAAAGGCCAAGCCTTATAGATGGTTAATTGTTTTGATCTCTACTTCTTCGGCATTTTTCTTAGCGTTAATGTATTTGCTATTTGCCGAGAAATTTACTGAGTTAAAAAAAAAAATAAATCACCATTTAAATTCACAAAACCCCGAATAATGGAAAATTTTAAAACTGAAGATATATTAAAAGGGTTGTTGCCACATTGGAAAAAGCTTTCAATAGTAGCCCTAATTGCTATTGTTGTTGGAATTTTTATTTCATCACCTATGGTTATTAAACCATTATACAAATCTTACTCTGTAGTTTACCCAGTAAATTTAAGTCCTAGTTCAGAAGAAAGCGCTACCGAACAATTATTACAATGGTTTAATAGCGAGGAAGTTAAAAAGGCAGTATGTGATAAATTTGATTTATATAAACATTACGATATCGATACGTTGGATGCACGTCATCAAACTTGGTTTAATTTAAAATTTAAAGAACGAGTTTCAATAAATGCTACGTTATATGAATCTGTTGAAATATCAGTAAAGGATCAAGATCCTTATATGGCTAAAAAAATTACTCAAGGGATTATTGATGCGACCAACGAATTAATCATGTCGGTTAGAAAGCAACGTTTAGCTGAGTATATTGTCAATAATCAAAACGAGCTTAAAATTTCAACTCAAAAAGTGGATTCTCTAAAATTCATGATTAACAACATCAGACGTGAGTATAACATTGTTGATTTCCAATATCAGTCAAAATACATTGCAAAAGAACTAGCCAAAAGTCCTAATTTATCCGAGTCAAATGCTAAAACTGCCGAAGGTTTAAAAGTTCATAGAACAGAATTAGAAAGACTAAGAGACGTGATTAGTAGTCATATTGGTACATACAACGAGTTGAATCAAAACGTTGCTAAATACCATTTAGATTATGCCAATAAAATTAGCTTTACAAATGTAGTCTCTAAACCCACGTTACCAGATAGCAAATGTTATCCTATTCGTTCGTTAGTTGTTGCTATTATCACTTTATCCTCTTTATTAATAGCTTGTATTGTTCTTGTATATCTAAACATTAAGAATCAAAAAGTTGATTAAGTTAAAAAATACTTATGTATTTTATTTTGTAATCATTAGCTATATTTTAATTAATGCTTATGTATTGCTATTTGCAAAAGATATGTTTTATCTTTTCAACTTATTACCATTTGCAATCCTTATTGTTTTATTAGCCATTTTCGATATCGAAAAAATTATGTATGTCATGGTTTTTTCCACGCCGCTTGCCATTAGTTTAAAAGAATTAGGTTATGACCAAGGTCTTAATCTAAGTTTACCTGCTGAGCCTTTAATGATTGGTATTACATTGATTTATTTTTTAAATGAACTAAGTAGCGGTATCACCGATAAACGAATTTTAAAGCATCCTATTACCATCATTATTTTCATTCAAATGGCCTGGATTTTAGTAACCACTATTACGAGTGAATTGCCTGTTATTTCTATAAAATTTCTTTTAGCTCGAACTTGGTTTTTAACCTCATGTTATTTTATTTGCACTCAATTATTTAAAAGAAAGAGAGCTATCATTAATCATTTATTGTTTTATTCGGTGGCTTTAGCCATTGTAGCTATTGTTACTACCTACAAACATGCTGCTTACGCTTTTGATGAAAAGATTGCCGATTGGATTGTATCTCCTTTTTATAACGACCATACAGCTTATGGAGCAGCGTTAGCCATGTACATTCCCGTGATGTTTGGTTTAATGTTTATGAAAAATATTTCAAAAACGATGAAAGTAGTTTGTCTAGTATTAGTCACTATTTTTCTGATATCCATTATTGTTTCTTTTGCTAGAGCAGGGTGGTTAAGTTTAACAGTATCGTTAGCGGTATTAGTAACCTTACTTTTAAAAATTAAATTCAGAACCATCTTAATTACAATTGTGGTTTCTGTGGTTTTATTCATGTCCTTTCAAACCGAAATTTTGATGATATTGGGTAGAAATAATACCGATTCTGATGGAGATTTTGCGGCCAATATCGAATCGATGTCAAACATTTCTACAGATGCTTCTAATTTAGAGCGTTTAAATAGATGGAGTTGTGCCTTGCAAATGTTTCAAGAAAAACCAGTATTAGGTTTCGGACCAGGCACTTATCAGTTCTTGTATGCACCCTATCAAAAAAGTAGTTTAAAAACGGTTATTTCAACTAATTTTGGAGATAAAGGAAATGCGCATAGCGAGTACTTGGGGCCGTTATGTGAGCAAGGATTAATAGGCGCCATCATTGTTATTATTTTGGTATTTGCGGTGATGTTTTTAGGTTATCGCTTAGTTTATACGGTTAAAGATAAATCTGTAAAGATATTAACCATTACCATTTTAATGGGAATGAGCACCTATTTTGTGCATGGCTTCTTAAACAACTTTTTAGATACAGATAAAGCATCTGTTCCTTTTTGGGGATTCTTGGCGATGTTGGTTTGTATCGATTTGTATTTTAAAGACGAAGAACCTAGCAACGATAAGTTAATTTAGGGCTGAGGTTCTATAATAAAAAACCCCATGAATCTTATGATTTATGGGGTTTTTTATTTTCGGTATTTATTAACTCTTAAACATCTGTAACAATGTTCCAAGTTTAGCTTTCAATTCTGTTCTAGGAATAATTTTATCTAAGAAGCCATGTTCTAATACAAACTCTGCTGTTTGAAATCCCTTTGGTAAATCTTTACCAATGGTTTCTTTTACAACACGTGGCCCAGCAAAACCAATTAAGGCTCCTGGTTCAGAAATATTTAAATCGCCTAACATCGCATAACTAGCAGTTACACCACCAGTTGTTGGATCTGTACATAACGAGATATAAGGAATCCCAGCCTTATCCATCAAGGATAATTTTGCTGAGGTTTTTGCCATTTGCATTAATGAAAAGGCGGCTTCCATCATACGTGCTCCACCAGATTTTGAGATGATCAATAAAGGCGTTTTTGTTTTTAAACAAAAATCAATTGAGCGAGATATTTTTTCTCCTACTACACTTCCCATCGAACCACCAATAAAACCAAAGTCCATGCAACAAACTACTAAGTCATTGCCATTAACTTTACCATATCCGCTTCTTAAAGCGTCATTTAAGCCAGATTTTTTAATGGTATCAACTAATCGGTCAGAATACTTTTTAGTATCGGTAAACTCTAAAGGATCGCCGCTAACTAAATTCTCGTGTAGTTCTGTAAACTGATTTTCATCAAAAATAATTTCGAAATATTCCGCACTATTTATTCTTTCGTGGTAGCCACAATCAATACAAACATGTTGATGCGCTTTATGATCTTGTGCGGTATGTATTTTTTTACATGACGGACACTTGTACCATAATCCTTCGGGAGTCTCTCTCTTCTCGGTAGTAGTAGTGGTAATACCTTCTTTTAATCTTTTAAACCAACCCATTTTTTATCAATTAGTCAATTAGATAATTAGAAAATTAGCCAATTGAGATTTTTATTTTTTTCATTGTCAAATTGCCACATCGGCTCATTGACTAATTAAGCAACTGTAATTGTTTTGTCTAAGTAAACGTCTTGAATCGTGTTTAATAATTCAACACCTTCTTTCATTGGTTTTTGAAATGCTTTACGTCCAGAAATTAAACCTTGTCCGCCACCACGTTTATTGATAACCGCTGTAGTAACTGCTTCTGATAAATCAGAAGCGCCTTTACTTTCGCCGCCACTATTAATTAAACCAACCTTACCCATATAACAGTTTGCTACTTGGTAACGACATAAATCAATTGGATGATCAGTAGTTAGTTCAGAATATACTTTAGCGTGAGTTTTTCCGTAGTTTAGAGCATTGTAACCACCATTTTTATCAGACATTTTTTGTTTGATAATATCTGCTTGAATAGTTACTCCTAAATGATTTGCTTGCGATGATAAATCGGCAGCTGTGTGGTAATCTACACCATCTTTTTTGAATGCGTTGTTCCGTGTATAGCACCATAAAATAGTTGCCATACCTAATTGGTGAGCGCGCTCAAAAGCTTGTGCTACTTCCACAATTTGGCGTCCTGACTCAGGAGAACCAAAATAGATAGTTGCACCAACTGCTACAGCGCCCATGTTATAAGCATCTTCAACAGTACCAAACATAATTTGATCAAATTTATTTGGGTAAGAAATAAATTCGTTATGGTTAATTTTTACAATAAAAGGAATTTTGTGAGCGTATTTACGAGCAACCGAACCAAGCACTCCATAAGTAGATGCAACAGCGTTACAACCACCTTCAATAGCTAATTTCACAATATTTTCGCTGTCAAAATAAATAGGGTTAGGAGCAAAGGATGCGCCTGCACTATGTTCAATACCTTGATCTACTGGTAAAATACTCATGTAGCCTGTGTTCGCTAATCTTCCGTTTCCGTATAATTGCGCAAGGCTTCTTAATACTTGAGGATTACGATTACTATAAACAAAGGTTTGATCAATAAAGTTAGAGTTTGGCGTTACAATATGATCTTTAGATATTGTTTTACAAGTATGATTTAATAAACTATCAGCTTGCGCTCCTAATAAGTCGGTAATTTTTGACATAAATATTTTCTTTTTTTAGAGACCACAAATTTAATGAAATATTGGTTAAATTCCATAAAAAAACCCCGAAATTTCGGGGTTTTATAAACATCGTAATTTAAAATTACTCAGCTACTTGTACCATTTTAAATGGAATATTGATAATTGCTTGGTAATCTTCACCAGCTTCTAACATATCTTCATCATCTTCTTCATAATGCCAGTTAATAGTAACTGCACTTCCACCTTTATGAATAGCTTCTAATTTTTTAAATACATCTAAAATACATTTAGAAGAACTCGTGTTGAAATATTCTAATTGAATATTAACAGTTGTAGTTGGTTTTGAAGCTGAAGAATACTTGTCTAAAGCGTCAACTAATGGTTTGTAAAACTCAATTGAATTTTCAGGGATTGAACGTCCTTTAATTTCTAATAAACCGCCTTGGATATCAAAAGATATAGTTGGTGTTTTTGGCGTGCCTTCGATAGCGTATTTTTCCATAATGATCTGTTTTTATATTAATTGTGGTTGTGTAACTTTTATAATAAGTGTAAAGAAAGAAACTTTATTGTCAATTTCCAAAAAATCATACTCTAATTTTTCACCAGTTTTTCTTGCAATGTCAATCATCCCTAATCCTCCTCCGCCTTTTAGCGACATTTCTCCATTATTTAACACTGATTTATAGTAGTCTTTTAATTGGTCTTTGTTTAAAGCATTTACTTCATCTAATCTGGTTTTTAAACCGTAAATGTTTTCGTTTAAAATGTAGTTTCCAGTGATAATATTGTAAGAACCTTCATGTTTAGCAATCATAAAAATAGCACTTCTATTTTTATCACCGTTAAAATCGGTTGCATCATCCATGTGGTGATATAGATTTTGAAGACATTCTACTAATACATTATATACTTTCTTTTTAGTTTTAGGCTCCTCTTGCATGTTATCCATCTTATTCTCCATAATTTGAAGAATAGAAGTCAACAATTCAGAGGTAATATCTCCTTTGAAAGACAAGAGAATGTTATTCTTGTCCATTTTGTCGTATATATTGAATGCGTCAATCATAAGGGATGATTGTAAATCTATTATTTTAATTTAAATGAAATAGTTTGACCGTTAACAGTGTAAGTGGCATCATCGTCACATTCACCGCTACCAAAATCAACAGTTCTTGTTTTAAATCCTTCTGGAGTTAAATCTAAACTACCTGAAGTAATAAATTTACAACTTGATTTTTTTACTAAAGCATTTGTAATAGATGTCGTAAATGCGCGACCTTCTCTATTTACACCTGAAGAATTCCCTGTAATTGAATAAATATCATCAGCCTCAATGTTTGGTGTATTTTGACCTCCAATTTGAGTTAATGTTTTTGTGCCTGTATAATCAATATTCCATGAACCATTAGAACAGTGACCGTTTAATACTTCGCAAGTTACCGATAAAGCACTTGTTCTTGTAATTTTTACTTGACCTGAATAAGTAACACTTCCATTAACTACAAAATTTACTAAATCAATAGTTATAGTGTTGTTAAAAGCTGACCATCTTTTTGCAGTTGTAATATTCAAAGAACCAGTTCTTGGTATTCCATCATTTCCAACAAATCCGGTAGTGTATGTTAATTGAAAAGTTACAGGTCCGTTATCATATATACCATCAGCATTTGAATCAATTGTGTCATTGGCACTAGGAGTAATTGTACCGTTACCTAATGCACCTAAAATCGTCCAAGTTTCAAAACCTGTTGTTCTTTTAATACCGCTTTGGGTAATTCCTTTTTCACTTACAACTGGTTGAATTGACATGAATTGTTGTTCACAAACAGCGTTGTCAACTACAGATTGTGATTCATTATCAACTTCTGTTTTCTTTTTACAAGAATTTAATGTAATAATCGACGCTACGATTAAAAGAGAGGCTATAATGTTACTTTTTTTCATTTTGTTTAGTTTTTTCGACCAATTAGGCAAATAAGATGCCAAATTATGAATCAAATATAAAAAAATATTTTATCTAAAAAACACTTTTTCATTTTTTTTTTAAACTTTTATTCCAATCACTAAAACATCATCAATTTGTTCAAAATTACCTTTCCATTCGTTAAACTGATTTTCTAGCTCTTTTTGCTGTTCTGCTACACTATATTGATGAACTGATTTTAAGTTGTCGTGAAATTGACGTACCATAAATTTTTTACCTTTTGGTCCACCAAATTGATCTGCATAGCCATCGGTAGACATATATACACAATCATTTTTTTGTAATTGACGTTTATGGGTAGTAAATACTCTTTCCGAATCTAATTGCGCTCCTCCAACAGGATATTTATTGCCGTCTATTTTTTCTATATCGCCTTCATCGTTTATGATCACTAAACCTCTAAAAGCTCCAGCCCATAGACATTCTCTGGTTTCAGTGTTTAGAGCCATCATGGCCACATCCATTCCGTCGTTTGTATCAACATCGTTATGCCCTTGTTTCAAGGCGGCCTGCACACCTTTGTGCAATTCTTCTAATATCTTCCCTGGATCATAAAATCCTTTTTCGGATACAATTTGATTTAACAAATTGTGCCCAATCATACTCATAAAGGCACCTGGTACACCATGACCAGTGCAATCAACTACTGCAATAATTTTGTAATCTCCTTTTTCTCCAAACCAATAAAAATCGCCGCTTACAATATCTTTTGGTTTATATAAAATAAACGCATTTTTTAATTTAGAGAAAATTAAATCTTTCGACGGTAAAATAGCTTCTTGAATACGCTTAGCATATTCGATACTACTAGTAATATCTCTGTTTTTTTCTGCTAGTTCTTTTGTTCTTTCAGATACTTTATTTTCAAGAATCTTATTTTCTTTTTTAATAATATTGGTTCTATACCTAAAAAATCCTACTACAGAAGCAAAAACAACAATGCCTGAAATGACGTAAAACCACATCGTTTTCCACCAAGGTGGAATTACTTTAATGGTAATTTCATAAGGTGTTTCTCTCCAAACGCCATCGCTATTAGTGGCTTTAATTTTAAAAGTGTAAGTGCCGCCTGGAAGTTCAGTGTATGAAGCATATCTTACATCAGAAGGCGAAGACCAATTGTTATCATAGCCTTCTAATTTGAACATGAATTTGTTTTTATCAGGAGAAATATAATCTAGTGTCACAAACTGGAAAGTAAAATAATTCTCTTTGTATGATAATTCAATATATTTTTTAAAGATAATGCTACTGTCTGTGGGTACATCTTTTCCTTGTCTACCAAACGAATAGATATAAGAGTTAGGCGTAATGGTGTTTTCTTTGATGTCATTTGGATCAAAATAATTTAAACCAGAAACGCCTCCTACTAAAATTTTTCCGTCTGAACATAAGAAAGATGCACCTTGATTAAATTCGCGTGCTTGAACACCATCTTTTGTGTTGTAGTTTTTGAAAGCGCTTCCGTTAATATTTTCAATAGTTGGATTAAACTTAGTTAAACCAAAATTAGAGGGAAGCCAAAGATTGTTGTTTTTATCAGGAATAACATCATAAATATAACTGTTTGGTAAACCATCTTTTTCTGTATAAACGGTGAACTGTTTGGTTTTGTAGTCAAATTTATTTAAACCATTGCTGGTTCCTATCCAGTATATGCCATTTGCAGCTCTGCGAATATTATTAACTGAGTTTGAGCTGATAGAGTTTTTGTTATCAATGTGTTTATAGGATGTAACAAATGGTTTATCGGGATTAGTCATAAAATTCATAATACTAATACCTCCATCTAAGGTTCCAACCCAAATGGTGTTGTCTGATTTGTTTTCGTAAATACAATAAATGCCATCGGATGACAAGCCATTGGATGTACTATACCGTTTGTATGTTAATGTGTTTGGATTAATAGCATACAACCCTGTTTCAATAGTTCCTGCCCAAACAACCCCATTTTTATCCTGAATTATTTTTGTGATAGTACCTACTTTACTATTTTCACTCAATATTCTTCTTGTTGTTTTTGTTTTTGGATTATAAATAATAATACCTTGACCGTAGCATCCAATCCAAATATTTCCCTCTTTATCTTCTAATAAACTTAAAATAGTTTGAGCTTGAAGCTTTTTTAAAATATCAGAAACATCATTAAATTTAGAAGACTTTTCGTTTAAGGTAAATAATCCATCGGCGGTTCCTACCCAAATAGTTTTGTCTTTAGTTTGCAAAACTGAATAAACATAATCGTTTGTTAAACCATTACTGAAATTATAAAGCGGAAACTTAATTGAGGAAGGAAAGTATACACAAATACCTTTATCTAATGTACCTACCCAAAGGTTTTTACGTTTATCGGTTAATAGAAATGAAATTTTATCATTGGAAAGGGAGTTTTGATCGAGCTCATTGTTTTTTATTAAAATAGAACTTCCGTTACTAATATTGTATTTAATAAGACCACCCCAAGTCCCAATCCAAATAAAATTCGGGTCCTCATCTCTTGAATAGGATACAATTCTATTATTATATCGAGTGTCTGCATTAGTTCCAAAAGTTATAACGTTATCAAACTTTTTTTCATTTGGGTTAAATACTAAAATACCATCATCAGAGCCACACCAAATAGAACCATTAACCTCTGTAATACAACGAATATTTATTTTTTCGGAGATGTTAATGTTATGCTGTTGAGTTGAAAACTGCCTAGGTACTTGAAAATTTTCAAGTGTTTTTTTATCAGAATTATATTTAAAAAAACCATTGCCATTTGACGCAACGTAAATTTGATTTTTTGAATCTTTAAAAATATAAGTTAGATTATCGGCAGACTCATCATTTTCTGTTTTAACAATAGAAAACTGTTTGGATGTTTTGTTGAATATATTTAAGCCTTCGTCGGTTGCAATTAATAATTCAGTCGCACTTAAATCAATAATACTTCTTATCGAATTATTTGATAACGTTTTCGAACCTAAACCAGCTTTATAATTTGTAAATGTTTCGATATATTTATTAAATATAGATAAACCTTGGTCGTTTGTACCTACATAAATAAAACCCTCTTTGTCTTCAAACATACAGTTAATGAAATTGGAAGAGATAGAAGTTTTTGAATTGAGGTCGGTTTTAAAAGTTTTAATATGATAACCGTCGTAACGATTTAATCCATCTTGTGTGCCAATCCAAATAAAATCTTGTGAATCTTGAAAAACAGTATTTACCGAACTTGCTGATAATCCTTCATCAATACTTAAACGTTTGAATTTGATGTTTTGTGAATAAGCGAAAGAAGTCGCTAACACATAAATTAGCGAACACAAAAACAATTTTATCTTTGGGTTGTTTCCTAAAAACATAACAAGTGTATAAATTTAATAAAAATTGTAAACGATTGGTATTTTTTATAATCTTGTGTAAATTAACATATTGTGGATTTAAAGAGTAGAAAAGATATTGTGTTTTTAGTTTTGGCTGGATTTTTTATAACCAACGCTATAGTTGCCGAATTAATTGGAGGTAAGTTAGTTCAGTTTTTTGGTTTATTTACTCAAAGCATTGGTATTATCTTGTGGCCAGTTATTTTTTTGTTAACCGATTTGATTAACGAATACTATGGTAAGGATGGTGTTAAAAAATTAACATATATCACTGTTGGCCTAATTTCTTTCACCTTTATTATTCTTTCGATCGCTTTAAGTATTCCAGCTACTTCATTTTCGCCTGTATCGGATAGTGTTTTTAATACTATTTTCGGGCAATCGCAATGGATTATAGTTGGAAGTATTATTGCTTTTTTATTATCTCAGTTGGTGGATGTGTACGTGTTTTGGATGTTTAAAAAAGTAACTGGCGACAAGCACATTTGGTTACGAGCAACCGGAAGTACAATGGTGAGTCAACTTATTGATACTTTTGTAGTGCAGTTTATTGCTTTTGTATTGCCTGGTAAATGGCCTTTTTCTGAATTTTTGACTAATGCTAGTTGGGGTTATGCTTTTAAATTATTAGTAGCTTTAGCTTTAATACCAATGATTTATTTAGGGCATTATGTGATTGGGAAGTATTTAAAGAAGCATACGACCGTGAATATCTGATTAGAGTTGTTTGCTTAAACAATTAACGCTTCGTCAATTTTGAGTTTACTTGTTCTTTTTTCTTGAAAAAAAAGAACCAAAAATTCAAGACAATTCGCCAACCCCCATTTGCCCCGCATGGCTTTCTCGAATGGCGGTTCGCACCGAATTGCCAAAGTCAGCCGCACTATTACTAACGTGCGATAAACTTATATGAACAATCTATTCTATCAACTCATACTTAGCAGCAGCTGTAACTTTATTAGTTGCATTAAAATGCCACCATTCGGAAGTAATTGTCGTGAAGCCTGCTTTCATCATCACATTTCTTAGTAATAAACGATTGTTTAGTGCTTCTTGAGATAGTTTGCCATTTTCTATAAATTCTTTTTCTCGTTTAGGTTCACTTAATTCTCCGAAAAAATCAAAAGGCGTTCCCATATTTAATAATACGTCATTGTCTCCAATAATACCAACATCAACAGCAGCGCCGTAATTGTGTAATGAAATATCCGAAGGATGAGCTAGGTAATTAATTTTATCTTTTGCTGGCATATCCAATTCGTCCCACATTTGTTTTTGAATATGTAAAGGTCTCACCGCATCAAATACTATGAGATGATAATTGGGAAATTGAGCATTTAAAAAATGTTGAGCGTTACTTAATTTAATAGCGACTTCACATGGTAAATAGCAATTTTGAAGTCCGTGATACAAATCTTTATTTAAAAAATTATGTGAGGTAGAGTAGTGGAGCACAACTCTAATATTTGAATCTAAAGAATTAATATCAACCAAATGTTTAGCAATCAGCAGACGTTCTAATGCGCTGGTATCATGCGTTTTTGTTTTAGCCTTAGTGAGTTGTAAAATGGGTTCTTTAGTTACAGCAAAGCTATTTGGTGTGGTGTTGGTTGTACAACTCCAGATTAACAAAGAGAAAACGGCAAACACATATTTCATTATTTTACTGGATACACCACATAATTACGTGGTGTTTCGTATAAGGTAATTTCTAAATCATATTTGATATCACGGACTTCAAAATTGCTATT
>ERZ724516.993-NODE-993-length-16866-cov-5.068646_pt1 | contig 16866 bp, 16 predicted proteins | sample MGYA00376049_ERZ724516 | MGnify/ENA primary metagenome ERZ724516 (study PRJEB28724, sample SAMN07190886) | activated sludge metagenome | isolation source: activated sludge of sewage treatment plant in Hong Hong | place: USA: Christiansburg, Virginia | collected... | reverse complement strand
GAGCCGATCTACATTCGGCCGGCCGAGCGCGTGAACTGGCTGTAAGACTCACACTACTGGGGGCGGGAAACTGCTCCCAGTAGTAACGGGCCACAGCACAACGAAGGCAGGAAGTTCGAAAGGGCTTCCTGCCTTCGTATTTTTGCAGCAAGACACTGCTCCAACCCGATCCCGGCTGTGTTCTTTTCCACGCTTCGGCACGATCTAGGGCCGCTCCTCAAAAAATGATACGGTGCACAACCTACTCGGATATCTGGAGAAAGAGCCATGGTTTGATCCAGCTGCATGATGCCTTGAAGAAGACACCCGCGATCCACTGAACAACATTGCCCAACAAGTCGCAGGGCTTTTCATCCGCCACGGCCCTTCCCCCCATTTAGGAGCTGATATCAACCACCGCAAATGTTGACAGATCTCCGGACCGCCGGTATACTGGCCATAGTTGAGAACAGTTATCAGTATCGAGGAAGTAGCCCCATCACCCAGACGAGACAATTGACCATCAGTGGGAGACGCCACTCATGTATGTCTGCTTATGTAAGGGTTTAACGGAATCGGATGTGCGGGAAGCGGGTCGTCAAGGGCACTTGACCACAAGACAAATTATTGCTGAGTTCGGTTTGCGGGAAAATGGGTGCTGTGGTCGTTGCGCCAAAAATATCCACGAACTAGTGGCACTGGCCAAGAGCCACTTAGAAAGTGCCTGCCGCAACCCGGTCTCATCCTAAATTCGCAGATAGATCACTCAATTGAGGCTTCAGCGCACACCACTTTCTTCTAGAGCAAACCCGCGCTTGACTGCCCCGGCAACATCAGCCACTCGCCGCCCTAATTCCCGAGCAGTGGAGAGCTCCTGCTCATCGATCCCAGGACTATGGCCTTCTGTTGTGGCAGAAGCGCCAAACGCGCCACCGCCGCTGACCGTGATCATATAATTTCCGAGCATCGCGGCAAGAATTGACAGCATCGTCAGTTCTTTTCCGCTGGAAATCTGACCACCGGTCGCGAAGGCCGCCCCCACCTTATTTTTCAGTTTGAATTCCGGGAACACGCCGAACCTGAACTGCCAGTCATCGATAAACGCCTTCACCTCCCCAGCCATATTGGACCAATAGACGGGAGAGCCCAAAACAATGGCGTCTGCCGCGAATAACTCCTCAGCCGTCACACTTCCTACACGCCGGACAACGACCTTCGTGTGAGGTACCATCCGAACGCCCTCAGCAACCGCTTCGGCCATTCGCTCGGTGTTCCCAGAAAGTGAATGAAAGGCCACCAACACCTGAGTGATTGCCGGGGTATCGGCTGATGCACTAATAGTGGGCCCGATCAGAATACCGGCTGCGCACAAAAGCAGCAGTCGCCACATTGGAAACATGATGTACCTCTTGGTGACTCAGAGAACAAGACTGGCATCGGGGGGCCAGGCCGGAACGGCCTGGCGGGAATCTATGTCTTTCGATGAGAAGACGGGAGATAGGGATTTCTGAAACTCACTATGCGGAACGGCGCATACTAGCGACGAATCACTTCCTCGTCCATATGCTCTTCAACCGACACCTGGGTCAATGTCCCGCGATAGTCGCATTTGTGGCACCGGATGCGAAATTCCTCGATCCACTTTTCCTGCACATAAGATTGACGACACTTGGGACAGACAAACACGCCTCGCATGTACACCACACGTCGCGTTTCTTTCATGAACAGCCTCCATCCAAGTCAAATTATAGGCCGAGGATGGCATAGGGGCCGGCGAAATTGCAAGGCGGCACCCTTCCCACCAGAACTCCCACCGCCTCTATCTTGACGGCTCACAAGCAGGCCGCTAGGATGCGGCCATGAATCGATCTCTAGATTATCCTCTGAAGACACATCACTCCACAGGGTTGAGTCGACTGACCGGTTGCCTGTGGCTCCTCGCAATAATGACACACTGCTGTTTCGGCTGGGCTGCCGACCTACCGGCCGAGACCCTTATTGCGGTCAAAACGCCGAGTGGCGTGGTGATTCAAGCGGAATTAGCAGATACCGCGCTGAAGCGCGCGCAAGGATTGATGTTTCGCGAGCATCTTGCGGACGATCGGGGCATGTTGTTCATCTTCGGCGATGCCCAGCCTTGGACGTTCTGGATGAAAAACACCAAGATTCCACTCGATATCATCTGGATGGATGCGAAAAAAATCATCGTGCATATCGAACGCAACACCCCTATCTGCACCAGACAGGACGACGGATGTCCGCAATACCATTCCGAAGAAGGCGCACTTTATGTGCTAGAGCTCGGGGCGGGACGGGCGGCTGCGCTTCAACTCCAACGAGGCGTCAAGCTCAGCTTCAAACAACCCTAATCGGACTCAGAGCGATTACGTTCTCTTCTGTGCTCCCCAGAAAAAGCTCTGAATACGTTCCACGAGAGAACGGGTATGCGTGACGACCGAAAGGGACGCCGCATCTCGCGAGAGCTGCGCCTTCGCTGCCGCCGTGACGGCCTGTCGACGGGCGACCACCTCACCAATTCTCTCGATCAGCCGCCGGTCTTCCCGAACGACCTGCAGCAAGGCCTGCTTCCCGACGGCAATGACCGACAATTCTGTCGCAGCCACCACGGTGGCCGACCGCGGCTCACCAGTCAATAAAGACATTTCCCCGAAAAACTTTCCCGATTCGAGCGTCGTCACAGTGGTAGTGAGTCCTCCCTGTTCCAGGCGGACATCAGCTTTCCCGGACACAATCACGTACAACACTTCTCCGGGATCTCCTTGGCGAACGATTCGTTCCCCCGGCAAGTACAATTCCCAGTTGGCGCCTTCCGCCAGCACTTCAATTTGTTTTGTATCGAGCGTTGCCAAAAAGTCGACTCCCTGCAGTTGATCCATAATGCGTTCGAGGGCGTGATGTTTTGACACACCATCCTCGACGGCAGGTTGATGCAGGACACGCTGAGGAAACGGAATCTCAATGCCCTTGCGAGCGAAAGCATGCCAGATGTAGCTGCGCATGGCACTCTCGATGGAATCCCGCTGCGAGAAATCTCCAATTGGAAACTTAATACGGTATTGGATAGCCGACTCATTAAATGCGTTCACAAATGCGCTCGGTTTGGGATCAGGCAACACTCCTGCAACTGCAGTCGCAGTTTCAAGCAGCGTCGCGCAGACCTCTTCAGGCGGAGTTCGATATGCGGCGTCGACAAACACGTTGCACAAATGCGTCGTGGTCGGCCTCGTGAAATTCGTCACTCCGCTTTGAATCACCAAATCATTGGGCAACGACACCACATCATGAGCACGGGTCAATAGGGTGACATGCTCCATGCCAATATGCGTGACAACCCCTTCTCGATCTAGCACTGTGACCCAATCCCCCACCTTAACGATTTTCCCGAGTTCAATGCCGGAGAAAAATCTCGTCAAGGTATCCTTCAGCGCCACGCCGACCATCGCCGCCGCCACCGTGGGCAACGCCACGAGAGCCACAAGGTTGATCCCCATGACCAACCAGAGAATGACCACACCGGCTGCGACGACTTCCGAACCGATGAGTAACTGGCGGACGATATCAGGGATGTAGCGCTGCCCTCGCTCAATGAGCCATTCGCCGACGATGAGGACATCGAGGATCGTGAAGACGAAGAATGCTGCGCCGAGCCAGGCTGTTACAGCAAGGCAGGACTGAACGAAGTGGGGAAGGGATGCTCCAAGACCACTGTGGCCGATCAGGGATGCAATAACGAAAAAGACGCCCACGCCACCGGCATAAAACGGCAGAACGGGAACCGGCTTGCCGCGGCGAGTAAACACGTACGTCAGGCCGACCAACACCCCAGCCACACAAGCCACAATGGCCAGGATGGCGCCGAGGAGGGATCCTAGACTCATGTGGACATCACCCACCGCAGGAAGGATCGCACAGAGAGACACCTTTCAGGCTACGCGCGCTCTTGCCAGGAACGCATCCGGCGCACGGTGATGACACCCTCGACCTTCTCAATCGCTTTGAACACCCTCGACAGATGCGCCGTGTCCGCCACTTCGACGATGAAGTCCAGCATCGCCTTTCGGTCTTCGCGCGTCGTAATTTCAGCTCGACTAATATTGGCCTGACATTCCGAGATGGCCGTAGAAACATGCGCCAACACCCCGGTTTTGTCCACCGCAATCACGCTGACCTTGACGGAATGGGTGCTGGGCGTCGTTTGATCCCACTCGACTTCGACCAGTCTGTTTTTATCGTAATCCAGCGCTTCGAGATTGGGGCAGTCAACCGTATGAATTGTGAGCCCACGCCCTCTGGTGATGTAACCTAAAATGCGGTCCCCGGGGACGGGATTGCAGCAGCGAGACAGTTGCATCAGGAGATCCCGAGCCCCCTTGACCTGAACGCCCGTATCCTCAGTGCGTCCGGTCGCGGGCTTGTGCGGCACCGGAGGTTCAGGCATCACGATCTGCCCTTCTCCCGGCGAAGGAGGCGCAATTTTGCTCATCACCTGAGACGTCGGTACATGTCCGAAACCCACTGCAGCGGCAAGCTCCTCCGGTGTTTCATACCCGACCTGCTTGGCGACCGCGAGGAGCTGCTCTGATCGCATCATCTGAGCCGGGGCCAGCCCATGCCGCCGGAACTCCGCTTCCAGCAATCGTTTGCCGATCTCGATGCTGCGAGACTGTTCCTCTGCTTTGATCCAGTGCTTGATTTTTGTCTTCGCGCGAGAGGTGCGGACAAACTTCAGCCAGTCACGGTGGGGCGTTTGATTGGCCGCCGTCAAAATCTCCACCATGTCTCCGCTCTCCATCATGTGCTTCAGCGGGACAATCTTGCCGTTGACCTTCGCTCCGACACAATGGTCTCCGATTTCCGTATGGACCGAATAGGCGAAGTCCACGGGAGTGGAACCTTTCGGGAGTTCCTTCACCATGCCCTGTGGAGTAAAGACGTACACCACGTCATGGAAGAGGTCGAGCTTGACTGAATCCATAAACTGGCGATTGTCAGGCAGATCCTGATTCCACTCCACGAACTGCCGGAGCCAGCTGAATACCTTTCCGTCCTTTTCGTCGATTCGTCCGTGTTCCTTGTATTTCCAATGTGCAGCGATACCCTGCTCGGACACTCGATGCATTTCCTCGGTGCGGATCTGAAACTCCACATGCTCGCCCTTGGGGCCCGCCACCGTCGTATGCAACGACTGATACATATTGGATTTCGGAATGGCGATGTAATCCTTAAAGCGGCCAGGCAGCGGGCGCCACAGCGAATGGATCACACCGAGCAAGGCGTAGCAGTTCATTTTGATATCGGTGATGATGCGTAACGCCGCGAGATCGTACACCTCCTCGAACGAGATCGACTGCTTTTCCATTTTTTGATAGATGCCATACAGGTGCTTGGGCCGACCAGACACCTCCCCATGCAAGCCGGCCTCCGCCATGGCTTTTTTCACCATGTCGATGACTTCCTGAATGTATTGCTGCCGGTCTTCGTCCCGCTTGGCCACCCGTACCCGCAGCATTTCGTACACCTCCGGCTTGAGGTGTTTCAAACAGAGGTCTTCAAGTTCGTTTTTGATCCACCCGATCCCCAGGCGATTGGCCAGGGGCGCATAAATTTCCAGCGTCTCTTGGGCAATCTGCCGCCGTTTCCCTTCGCTGAGATACTCCAGCGTCCGCATATTATGGAGGCGATCCGCCAACTTGATGAGAACGACGCGGATATCATCCGCCATCGACAACACCATTTTGCGGAAATTTTCCGCCTGCTTTTCCTCGTAGTTCCGGAAGGTGATCTTGCCGATCTTGGTGACGCCATCGACCAGATGCACGACGTCTTTTCCGAACCGCTGCTCCAGTTCGAGCGGCGTCGCGAGCGTGTCTTCCAAGGTGTCGTGCAGCAGACCAGCCACGATGGCCGTCACGTCTGTTTTCAGGTGGGTCAACAGACCGGCCACCGCCAGGGGATGGCGAAAGTACGGCTCGCCGGACCGGCGCATCTGCCCTTCGTGGGCCTTGGCCGAAAAGTCGTAGGCCCGGCGCACAAGGTCCAGATCCGCCTCAACGTTATAGCTCTTGACTCGCTCAATCAATTGATCGAGCTCTGTCACCGTCTCGTGGGGCATACTTATGACACCTCGCCGCTCATGCGCAACGCCTTGATACGTAACTGCACGCGGTCATACCCGTTCCAATGGTTCCGCTCAGGACTAAAGGCCAGATCAACTGGCTTCCCCGCCTTCAGTCCAAGTTCTTCAAACGATCCCATGCGAAACCCGATGCTATCAAATATAAACGAGCGGCCTTGCCGCACACGCAGCTTCAGATGCTTTTCGCCGACGACCCGGGCCTCTACCACATCGAGACCGCGAACGGCCAGTGTCGGTTCCGGATTACCTGCTCCAAATGGATGCAACGACTCGAGCTCCTGAATTAAGTCGAAATTTACTTCTGTGAGGTTGACCTCCGCATCCACATGCAAGGTCGGCCTGACCAAGCTGGCGGTGGCCCTTTGTGCCGCGACGTCACAAAACCGCCGGCGAAACTCATCCAACCGCGATTCATGAATCGTCAGCCCCGCAGCACTCGGATGGCCGCCAAAGGCGTCCAACAGATCCCGGCATGCCGACAAGCCCTGGTACAGATCAAATCCCTCCACGGTTCGGGCAGAACCTTTCCCGATGCCCTTCTCATCCACTGCGATAACGATGCTCGGGCGATGGAAGCGATCAACCAACCTGGCCGCCACAATGCCCACCACACCCAGATGCCAGTCACGCGAACCCAGCACAATCGCGGCCGCCGGCTCGTCCTGCTGCAGCGAGGCGCCCGCTTCCGCCGTAATCCCCTCCTCGATCTGCTGGCGCTGGCGATTCAGCTGTTCCAACTGTTCCGCAATCTGCATCGCTTCCCGATCAGATTCAGTTGTCAGCAGTTGCACGCACAACATCGCATGATCCAGTCGACCGGCGGCATTCAACCGTGGCCCCAGGCGAAATCCGATCGTTTCACTGGTACAGGCTTTTGCAATACCGGCGACCTGTTTCAAGGCGCGGATTCCGCAACGAGCCCCACGATTGATCTGAATCAGTCCCTCCCGCACCAGAATGCGATTCTCATCCTGAAGCGGGACAATATCGGCCACCGTCGCCAGGGCGACCAAGTCGAGACAGGATTCCGGCTCGACGTCGCCTGAGCCATAGCGTCGCTGATAGGCTGAGACCACCTTATACGCCAAGCCTGCAGAACAGAGTCCCTTGAAGGGATAGATCGCGTCGCGTCGGTGCGGATTGAGTACGGCAAGGGCGGCGGGCATCGTGGCATCGGTCTGATGGTGGTCCGTCACCACCACATCCATCCCCAGCTCTTTGGCGACGGCTATTTCATGATGCGATGTGGTTCCGCAGTCTGAAGTGACCAGCAATGTCACGCCTTCCTGCGCCAGCCTCCTCACGGCCCCTTCGTTCAGTCCATACCCCTCGCGTACCCGATGGGGAATGTAGCCGAATCCGTTTCCTCCCAAGCCCTGGTAGAACGACAGGTACAGGCTCGTGGCCGACACACCGTCCACATCGTAATCCCCATAGAAACACACCCGTTCCTGACGCGCGAGCGCCAGATGAAGTCGCTCGACGGCGACCTCCATATCGGGAATCAAAAATGGATCGTGGAGCCCGTCCTGTGCGCTAGACATCCAACGGGTCGCCTGGTCGGCGGTCGTCACCCCGCGAGCAAGTAAGATGGATGCGGTCACCGGCGAAATCGACAGCGTACGGGCGAGACTGCTCTGCAGGACCGTATCAGACGGTCTGAACACCCAGAGTTTTTCGAGCATGACCCCTCTGTTTAAAGCTGAAATCTTCAGAAATTACTGAGAAATAAGGGGAATGGTATCGACTCACCCCACCTTTGTCAAACGGGAGGTCGGCAAGGCCACAGCATGGCGGTTGAATGATGGGATATCGCTAGGGTGGACGGAATCAGAGTGCAGGACGGTGATGGACGAACGCCAGAAACGCACATAAAAAAGGAGAGGACTATTCCCCTCCTTTTTGCACATAGTTCTTCACAAACTCTTCGGCATTTTTTTCCAGGACATCATCGATTTCATCGACCAATTTATCGATGTCCTCTTTCATCTTCTTTCCCGATTCGACGACCTTCGGGTTCGGCTTGACCTCTTCTTTGGCGTGCGACTCTTTTCTGGATTCCGGTCTCCTCTCCTGTTTCTCCATCGGAGCACCTCCAGTTCATCCGGACGCATTCGAACAACCCGCTTCTGTCACCTTACTCTAGGGTCCTAGAATGCGTCAAGCCAGCCCGCGCATAGTGCGGCTGCAGCCTCTCGACCATACTCGGGCCGCGAACAATGCAGTCTTCGCCGGCAGGAAACCGACGGCCCTTTTACCATCGTCTATTTGACGATCAAAGAGACAATCAGCAGCGCCACAATGTTGATGACTTTGATCATCGGGTTGATCGCCGGACCTGCGGTGTCCTTATAGGGATCACCGACCGTATCACCGGTCACCGCAGCCTTATGCGTATCCGTGCCTTTTAACCCCTGCTCCTCGATATACTTCTTGGCATTGTCCCAGGCGCCACCGCCGCTCGTCATGGAGATCGCCACGAACAGACCTGTCACGATACTCCCGACAAGCACACCACCCAGCGCTTGTGGCCCAAGAATGACGCCAACGAGGATCGGCGCTACGACGGGAATCAGGCCTGGAATCATCATCTTTTGAATCGCCGCCTGCGTCACGATATCCACACAGGTGCCGTACTCTGGCTTTCCAGTGCCTTCCATGATGCCTTTGATGGTCCGGAATTGACGCCGCACCTCCTCGACCACAAGACCAGCTGCCTGACCGACAGCTTTCATACAGAGCGCGCCGAAAATGAATGGCAGCATGCCTCCCAAGAACAGGCCGACCAAGACCGACGGATTTGACAGGTCGAACGTACTGGCCTGCGTGCCCTTGGCCACTTCACGGGCGAATTCCGCAAACAACACCACCGCCGCAAGACCGGCTGAGCCGATCGCATACCCTTTCGTCACGGCCTTGGTCGTGTTGCCGACCGCATCCAGCGGATCCGTGATATCACGCACTTCTTTCCCCAGATGCGCCATTTCCGCGATCCCGCCGGCATTGTCCGTAATCGGTCCGAATGCATCGATCGCCACCACGATCCCGGCCATGGAGAGCATCGAGACCGCCGCCACTGCGACGCCATACAGTCCGCCTGAGGCCGCCCCGCCGCAAATCCAATAGCTCGCAAGAATGGCCGTGCCAATCACCACCACTGGCGCAGAGGTCGACTGCATTCCCACTGCCAATCCGGCGATAATATTTGTGGCATGCCCCGTCTCACTGGCCTTCGCAATATCTTTGACGGGCGCATAGGCCTTGGATGTGTAATAGTCCGTAATGAAGACCAGCGCCAGGGTCACCGCGAGCCCCATGAGGGCCGCCAGATAATAACTCATACCGCTGACACCCCCGACACCCTCCATGATGTGGGACGTAATCGGGAAAAATGCGACTGCGGCTATTCCTCCGGCGACAAACAAGCCTTTATAGAGCGCCGGCATGATCTCTCCGCCGGGACTGACTTTGACGAAAAGAATGCCGATGATCGTGGCAAAAATTGTCACGCCGCCCAACGCGAGCGGATACAGAATCGGCGCGTTGACACCTTTAAACATGGTGAACGCCAGCACCATCGCTGCCACGGTCGTGACCGCGTAGGTTTCAACCAAGTCGGCCGCCATCCCTGCGCAATCACCGACATTGTCACCGACATTGTCGGCAATGACCGCCGGATTCCGGGGATCATCCTCAGGAATCCCTGCCTCGACTTTGCCAACGAGATCCGCGCCCACATCGGCTGCCTTGGTATAAATGCCGCCGCCGACACGCGCAAACACGGAGATCAAGCTGCCGCCGAATCCCAGACTGAGCAACGCATGAATGGCTTTCTCTTGACCGGCGAACTGAGAGGCGATGGTGTAGAAGCTGGTGATGGCCAACAGGCCCAACCCGATCAGCAACAATCCCGTGACTGCGCCACCGCGAAAGGCGACGGTCAGAGCAGCATTCATTCCGTCGTGCGCCGCCTGCGCCGTCCGCACATTGGCTCGAACCGCGATAATCATTCCGACATACCCGGCGAGCGCCGAGGCGCTGGCACCGATCAGAAATCCGACTGCCGTCAACATGCCGAACTTATCCGATACTGCCCCCGCGCCCCACAGCAGGACGAACAAGACGGCCGCCACCACACCGACCGTCTTGTATTGACGGTTCATGTAGGCACCCGCTCCCTCCTGAATCGCCTTGGAAATTTCCTGCATCTTCGCGTTGCCGGCATTCAACTTGAATACCCACATGGCGAGATACAGGCCATAGACAATACCGGCCACCGCCGCAACCAGAGCAAAGGTCACAATCGCTGAGTCGCTCACAGTGTTCTCCTCCTGTTACAGATGGTGAAACTGAGAATCCAGCTGACGTGGTACGGAATAGAGTCGCCGTAAGAAGCTCCATCACGTGCGATAGTCGGTGAATGTCACAGGTGCTCCGTGGCTTGAACTCATCGCGGACTGATGGTGCAGCGGGGAAGCCGCCGCATGCCCGACAACTGACACGGTCGCAAACGAGAGGAAAGGTGGCGCCATTCTATAGCGGGGCTTAAGGCTGATCAAGGCGAAAGATCGTAAAACACAAGCGGGGCTTCAACATCGGAGCGGTTTGCGCAGGGATTTCCAGTTTGTTATAGTGCGCGCGGAGAGTGGAGGACAAGTATGGGATTCGCGCCGGAATACATTTTGATCGATCAGCAGAAGTTCAGCAAAGCCAAGCTGTCGCTGGACAATCACGTCTATAAAAATTGTGAGATCGACGACTGCGATGTGTACTATAGCGGCGGGCAATACGAACTCATCGACACGCATATCACAAACTCGCGACTGATCCTCAACCATCCTGCCAAGGGCATCTACAGCGCGATCCAAATCTTCAAGATGAAGTCTCCCGGCTCCAGCATCATCTCCGAATAGTTCATTGACGGTCAGACGTACGAAGCGGATCGAACGAAGCGCCATGAGGGGCTCGGGCCGATGCCATTTCTCCTGCCCCCTTGACGCTCTACGGCGTGGAAACTATTTCGCGACCGGAATATTTTCGCTGAATTTGGCGATGGGAATGGGCTGAAACACAGGATCCTGTGCGCCCTTCGACGACTCCGCCTCAATGCGTTGCAGGAAGCTCGCCGGTCCTGTCACGGGAGCATAACTGAGCACCGCTTCGACATCGAACGTTTTGGTGTCTTTCGGTGTCGGAAAACTGAAGGTCTCGACCCGGTTCTCCTCGGGCTTGAGCACCGTTTCTTCGAGCACCTTCACCGCCTCAAAATCGAACACCGTCTTCTGACCTTTCGCGTCAGCATACGTTCGACCATACACGCGCTTGTCACTGAAGACCGTCTTGAGATTTTTTCCCTTCACCGTCAATTCCAACACCACACTCGCCCATCCGGGATGGGTCGTCGGCAGATTGTGGGGTACCAGGCTCTGCACTCCGATCGTCACGGATGTCTTGTCGCCATCCACCTTGGTCGACACGTCCAGCTTGGCAGCTTCCTGCCTGAGCTGACCGATGCGTCCAGGAAACGTGTGATTGGCAACCTTCCGTTTCGCTTCGCCATTCGCCGACTCTCCGACCTGTTCGGGCATATGACAGGTCTGACATTCCTTTCCGGACTTCACGGCTTTGCTTTGGTCCCAATTCCCAAGCAGGTCGTTACTTTTTCCGAGATCAGCCGCAACGGGCACGACTTGATGACAATTCAGGCAGAGATCCGATTTGTGGAAAAGCGTCGACTCCATCGATTGGTGCGCCAGGTTCGCGGCAAAGTCTTTGTACGGCCCGTACATGGTTTTGTTGCCGAGATCGTACTTTGGCTCGGGCGGCTGCTTCGTTCGATCGACTTGTTTGATGAGGTGACATTGCGCGCAGGCGACGCCATCCAAGGAGGGTTCTCCGGATTGGGCCTGAGTCACAAACAACTGAGCCTGATCGGGGAACTCACGCACATGAGGGGCATGACAACGGAAACAGAGCGCTTTGTCTTTTCCGGCGGGAGACGTCAGATAGGCATCCAGGGCGGCACGGAAGGTCGGCGTATGAATGGATTTGGAGAGTGGCGACGTCTCCCATTCCTCAAATACCCGCTCATGACAGCGCTTACATTTCCCGGAACTGGGGAAAGACTTTTCGATCGTCAGCTGCGACTTGGCATCTTGCGCTAACCCTTGCTGTATGCCAAAACCGGCCAATCCGACCATCATCAACAACGCACTGATGATGAGACCCTGCAACAGACCTCGTCGATTCTTCACCGTTCGCATATCCTCCGCGCATGGTGCGCACCTTGCTGCCCGTCGTGGCTGAACCGGCAGGGGGCCTTACAGTGATTTGGCTCGATAGGTCAGCATGCGAGGCTGAATATATTCCTCGATGACCTTCTTGGCGGCCGCCCGCTCCTGGTCGTTTGGCAGCGTGGCCAGATACTTCGCTTGTAGTTCCGGGGCAGGCTCCGGAATCAATGCGTAGTTGAGCACGACTTCAATAGTCGACGGCTCTCCGCCGCCGGCCGGCAACGTCTGTGAGAAAGGCACCCGCCGCGTATTGCCGCCCTTAATAAAGGGATCGGGAATCGGACCCCGCAGGATCTTTTCGTAGGGCAACCCGAAATGTTTGGTGTCTTCTCCCAGAATACGCCCTTGCGCATCCTTGATGGTGATCGAGAGGAAGAATTGCTTCAACACCGGGTCTCCGTCAGGGAAACTATGCGGCAGACTGCCGACCTTGACGAGCACGGTGCCCTCGACTCCCCCCTGTGACTTCGTCGCATCAATATCAATACGCGGCATCCATTCCGCTTGGAGGTTACGGTTCTTCAGCAGCGTGCCTGGAATCACAACGCCGCGGAACCAGTGTCGTCCGATCGCGCGAGTCATGGCGCCGCGTCTCGAAGTCGAACTCCCGGTGGAGGGCTCCATATGACAATCCTGGCAAATCGTGCCGTGCAGAATTTCACCGGGGAGGTCTTTCTGCGTCACATCCTTGACCTTGTCAAAGTGGCATGAGGTGCAAAAGTTCGCGCCTCGAAACAGCGGCAGCTGTGTCGCCGGATGGACCAGATTTTCTTCCGGATCGGCATAGGGGCCATAGAGCATCTCGCTCGGCGTCACTTTATAAGTCGGCGGCGGCAGGGGTGTCGTCTCGACCGCATTGATGAGATGACAGGACGCACAGCCGATGCCTTCGACCTGAGGCTTGCCTGCCAATACCTGCGCAGCAATCTTTTCTGTGTGTTGCGGAAAGACCGTGACTGCCGGCGCATGGCAGGACAAGCATCGCTGCCGTTCGTCCAGCGACGGGTTTGTCTGCATCCACACGCCCAACACGGTACGGAAAACCGGCGATTCGAAGGAGGTGCCGTGTAGCAAGGCGGCATCTACTCGACCGAACGACTTGAGGTCAGGCGTCTGCTCACGCATGCCCTTCCATTCTTCGTAGTGCCGGTCATGGCATTGCTTACAATCTTCAGAACGGATAAAGACTTTTTCAATCTCCGCGACCCAGTCGGCCGGCGCTTGGCCATCCGTCTTCTGCGCGATAGCCCGCTCATGAAAGGTCACCGTGAGCAGCGCAAAAATCAGCAACAGTCCGCTCATGGCCCATTTCTGAATGGTTCGTCCTTTGCCGATCACGCCTTGCTCGCGCTCCTAGTCCCGCTTGCACCCGACGAAATGAAAGTTCACGCCCCATCCAACCGGATCGCCAGGATCGGCCGGCTCGTAGGTACCGACGGTAAAATTACATTCCTTCATCGCCACTTTCACGGCCTTCCCAAAATCAATCAGGTTGCGGACTTCCTTCTTATCGATCTCTTTAATGACGGACCGGACCTTGATGCCGGCATAATCCGCCCGCGAATTTCCGATGACTTCAAAGACCGCAACACCTTCCGGTCGCTGAAGTTTGAGCTCCTTTTGAACCTCTTCGTCCACTTCACCCACCGCGATGCCGAACTCTTCTCCGAGTTGAATGGCTTCCTCCACCGTCATGCCGCCATTGGTGCCAGGGCCTGCGGCGACCGAAGTCGTCCAAGCTGTGGCGGCAAGGAGCAGCGCCACTCCACACACACAAAGAGCCCTTCCGAAAGAAAGGGCTCTGTCGTGGATCACGCGATAAATCTGAACTCGATCCTCCAAAAGCGGCCTCTACCTTTTGCAAACAACACTTTCGCCAATGTGTTCGGCGGTTAAATCATCCTACCAGGAAGAATCACGTCTTTGTGATTGGATCCAATGCGAGCTGAAACCAGGGGGCGATCGCCTTTTGCCCGTTCCGCTCTTTATTTTCACCATTCCACACGGCAAAGGATACCGCCTGTATGCGCCCGGGGATGAGCTTCGCTTCATTCTCCTGCTCGTCACTCGACAAGGGACGACGCATCACGACGCGCCACGTACCGTCCTTCCAGGTGGCCTTTCCCTGCACACGGCCCTGCTTTTCTTTGGTGGTCAAGGTACTGAATCCGCCGCCGATCAAATCCTCCACCGAGGAAGCCCGTCGCGGAATCACTTCAAACCGCCGAGGTTCACTCCCGCCGCCCTTATCCTTTTCAGTGGTTCTCGCTGCGCGACGGTCGATATCGCTTTGCCAATCGGCCTTCCAGTGCCAGATATTGATGTAGTGGTCCAACTGTCCCATACAGAAAAAGGCCGGAGCATCACCGAGCGGAAGCCCCAAGGCCACGCCATCTCGAAACGTACCGGGCGTCAGCCGATCATTTTTCGTATTGTCCTGCCATTCCAGCAAGAATGCGATATCGGTACCGTTATGCACGGCGCGTACCGTCAAGGCGTGGGCTGTCGGTTCAGGCCAGACCGGGCGGGTAATAATCTGGCCACTGAGCGGCAAGGTCATCGGCGCAATTTTCTGCCAGAGCGGATCTTCCGGCGCCAAGGGGATCTCTCCCGAGACGGCCTGCGCACGGATAATCATGCCTTCGGAACTGACGATGGGAATACCGAGACCGCCCAGAATGAGGGCGAGGAGCAGCAAACCGGAAAGGAAACTCAACAACCTGGTGCGGGATGTGTGGACCGACGTCATTCGCCTCATGTCCCGGCGCGTGGCCTTAGTCGTGAGAACGTCCGCACCGGTTCGCTGTGCGGAAGCATGGACTCCGTCTTCCAAGCGTTACCACAACTTGGCGCGACGAATCTTATTTTCACCCCGCTCGCAGATATACAAATATCCTTGGGAATCGAGCGTCAACCCCACGGGAGAATTCACCACCGCCTCACTAGCCAGCAGACCGTCCCCATGCTTGAGCGCACCGGCTGCGTCTTTCGCCACAAAGCGAGCGGCGCCGCAGCCCCCCATATTCTTGTCGTCATATCCGCTATCGCCGTTCCCGGCGACGGTGCTGATAATGCCTGTCTCCGCCTCGACCTTACGAACGCGATGGTTGCCGGTGTCGGAAATATAGGCGTGGTTGTGCTGATCGAACACAATCGCTTCGGGGGCGTGCAACATCGACTTGGTCGCCGGCTTTCCATCTCCGTCGTACCCATAGCGGCACACGCCGGCGAGCGTAGAGATCAGTCCGGTCCGGCGATCGATCTTGCGTACGCGATTGCTCCCCTTGTCAACGACATACACATCGCCGGCATGATCGACGGCGATTCCGACGATATCATAGAGACGCGCCTCGAGCGCGGGGCGCCCATCATCCAGATACATGGAAAGACTGAGCCCGTCTGAGCACACAGGCATGAGCCAACCGTTATCGTCGCTGAAATCGATCCCGATCGCATCGCCGGACAGCACCACCAGATTACGCGCAACCAAGGGTTGCTCCCTGGCCTCGTCCTCAGCAGTCCAGCTGCCTGCAATGGTTTCCACGCGACCTGTTCGTGAATCGTAACGGCGAATCCGGTGTGCCTGCGTGTCGGCGATATACATGACATCGTCCGCATCGAAGGCAATGGCGGCAGGCCACGTGAGATTCACCTCCAGCGCCGGTCCGTCCCCATTAAAACCATGCTCGCCGGTCCCTACCACCGTCGTAATAATGCCCGTCTCGCGATCAATCTTTCGAATCCGGTTGCTGCCCGAATCGCACACATACAGATCGTTCTTGGAATCACAGGCCACGTCGAGAGGCAGATACAACCCGGCTTCACCACAGGGGCCTTCGTCTCCGCTGTAGCAGGTCTCGCCGATGCCCGCAAAGTTATGGACGGTGCCTTCCGTCAAATTGACGCGACGCACACGATCGGATCCGGACTCCGCGAAGTACAGCCACTTTTCTTCACGATCCAGAGCGACGTGGTGCGGAAGCGGAATACCGGCCTTTACCGCGCGCTTGCCGTCCCCCGTACTCCTGGCCTTGCCGTTCCCGGCAAAGGTTTCAATGTACCCGGGAGCTAACTGAACATCTGTTTCCATAACGTTGTGCATCCGATCTATGCTGAGCCCTGGTTGTCGAGAATGTTAGGCTTGTGCGCGCGCCGCCGGCGGCGCTGCGGCCACTTGCTGCTCCACCACAGGCGTGGGCATCGGAGCCGTCGGTTGGGCAGCGATGGCCTGAGCCTGAGCAGGCTCAGCCTGTTGCTGCGCTTGCGCCTGGGCTTCCGCTTCGATCGCATCCGCTTCATGAACGGATTTCTTGAAGCCCTTGATGGCCTTGCCGATCCCCTCACCAAGCTGCGGCAACTTCCCTGCCCCGAAGATAATCAAGACAATAAACAGGATCAGGATCAACTCTGTAAAACCAAGGCTGCCAAACATGGTGT